>ERZ808040.2498-NODE-2498-length-10169-cov-3.537158_pt1 | contig 10169 bp, 7 predicted proteins | sample MGYA00380191_ERZ808040 | MGnify/ENA primary metagenome ERZ808040 (study PRJEB31490, sample SAMN06133395) | mouse gut metagenome | isolation source: J6 | host: mice | place: China: Chengdu | collected 2015-05 ... | reverse complement strand
CCTGGAGCGGGAGCGGGGCATTACCATCAAGGCTCAGGCGGTGCGCACGGTTTACAAGGCAAGAAACGGAGAAGAATACATTTTCAATCTGATCGATACGCCGGGGCATGTGGATTTTAACTATGAGGTTTCCCGGAGCCTGGCAGCCTGCGACGGGGCGATCCTGGTGGTGGACGCGGCCCAGGGGGTGGAAGCCCAGACCCTGGCAAATGTCTACCTGGCGCTGGATCATGACTTGGATGTCATGCCCGTGATCAATAAGATTGATCTGCCCAGCGCAGAGCCGGAGCGTGTCAAGGAGGAGATTGAGGATGTGATTGGTATTGACGCCCAGGAGGCGCCGCTGATCTCCGCAAAGACGGGGCTGAATGTGGACGACGTCCTGGAAGAGATCATCCGGCAGATTCCATCGCCCAAAGGCGATCCGCAGGCACCGCTGCAGGCGCTGATCTTTGATTCCGTGTATGATTCCTATCGGGGCGTGATCGTGTTCTGCCGGATCAAGGAAGGACAGATCCGCAAAGGGACGCAGATCCTGATGATGGCTACCGGGGCAAAGGCGGAAGTGGTGGAGGTCGGGTATTTCGGCGCCGGGCAGTTTATCCCGTGTGAGGAACTGAGTGCCGGTATGGTAGGATATATCACCGCCAGCCTGAAAAATGTAAAGGATACCCGGGTGGGAGATACCGTGACGGATGCGCGGCGTCCCTGTGAGGAGCCCCTTCCGGGATATAAAAAAGTGAACCCTATGGTGTACTGCGGCATGTACCCGGCGGACGGGGCAAAATATCCGGATCTTCGGGATGCGCTGGAAAAGCTGCAGCTCAACGACGCGGCCCTGCAGTTTGAGCCGGAGACCTCGGTTGCGCTGGGCTTTGGCTTCCGCTGCGGCTTCCTGGGCCTTCTGCACCTGGAGATCATCCAGGAACGTCTGGAACGGGAGTACAATCTGGACCTGGTGACTACTGCGCCCAGTGTAATCTACAAGGTGCATAAGACCAACGGAGAGGTGATCGACCTGACCAATCCTACCAATCTGCCGGATCCGGCGGAGATCGAATATATGGAGGAGCCTCTGGTGAAGGCGGAGATCATGGTGACCTCAGAATTTATCGGAGCGATCATGGACCTGTGCCAGGAGCGCCGGGGGGCTTACCAGAGCATGGAATATATCGAAGAAAAGCGGGCCGTGCTGCATTATCATCTGCCCCTCAATGAGATCATCTATGACTTCTTTGACGCACTCAAATCCAGGTCCAGAGGATATGCTTCCTTCGACTACGAGCTGATGGGCTACGAACGGTCAGAGCTTGTGAAGCTGGATATCCTCATCAATAAGGAAGAGGTGGATGCCCTGTCCTTTATCGTCCACAGCGGAACGGCTTATGAGCGCGGACGAAAGATGTGCGAAAAACTGAAATCAGAAATTCCGCGGCAGCTGTTTGAGATCCCGATCCAGGCGGCCATCGGAAGCAAGATCATTGCCAGGGAGACGGTCAAGGCCCTGCGCAAGGACGTGCTGGCGAAGTGCTACGGCGGCGATATCACCCGAAAGAAAAAGCTTCTGGAAAAGCAGAAGGAAGGCAAGAAGCGGATGCGCCAGGTGGGAAATGTAGAAATCCCGCAGAAGGCATTTATGAGCGTGTTGAAGCTGGATGAGGATTAACTTACTGTCCGCGCGTACTATGCACTTGCCGCGCGGCATCCGGTCATTATAGTAACAGATTAACAGGGGACTTGGTGAGATTGTGAATGAACTGGAATTATATGTGCATATTCCGTTTTGTGTCCGGAAATGTGCCTACTGCGATTTTTTATCCTTCCCGTCGAAAGAGGATATGCGTCAGGAATATGTAAATGCCCTGATCCGGGAGATCAGGGGGTATGGAAAACGGTATGCGTCATGTCATGTGCCTACAGTCTTTATCGGCGGGGGAACGCCTTCGATCCTGTCCTCAACCCAGATTCAGGCGGTTTTTTCCGCAATCCGGGAGACGTTCCGGGTGGATCCTGAGGCGGAGATCACCATGGAGGCGAACCCGGGAACCGTGACAGAGGAAAAGCTTCTGGCCTGGAAAGGAGCCGGGGTGAACCGGATCTCCATCGGACTGCAGTCTGTAAGGGACGAAGAGCTGCGGATGCTGGGAAGGATTCATGATCACCGGCAGTTTCTGGATACCTGGAGACTGGTCCGGCAGGCAGGAATGGAAAATGTAAATATCGATCTGATTTCCGCGATCCCGGGGCAGACTCCTAAGAGTTGGAGGGAGACACTGAGAAAAACAGTCGAGCTCGCACCGGAGCATCTATCCGTATACAGCCTGATCATTGAAGAAGGAACTCCTTTTTATGAATGGTACAGCAATGGGCCGAGAGACCCGCAGTCAGAGGACAGGGGAAGAGGAGCAAAAAAGGACGCTTCTCAGGACGCGCGGGACGGAGCACAGGGTCCGGCAGATCCGGCCGGCGCGTCCGGATCAGATGACCAGCAGTATCCGCCCCTGCCGGATGAAGAGACGGAGCGGCTCATGTATGAGGAGACGGAGAACATCTTAACGGAATACGGATATGCCAGATATGAGATATCCAACTACGCAAAGCCGGGCTGTGCCTGCAGGCATAATATTGGTTATTGGCAGCGGAAAGCGTACCTTGGGATCGGGCTTGGCTCCTCGTCGCTGATCGGAACGACTCGGTTTTGCCATACGCCGGATATGGAAACATATCTGGCCTGTGCCGGAGATCCGGGGAAGATCTGTGAAGAAGAGCAATTTCTGTCTAAAAAGGATGAAATGGAGGAGTTCATGTTTCTTGGACTGCGGATGATGTGCGGTGTGAGAAAATCCGAATTTTTCCGTTTGTTCGGCATTCCTGTGGATACCGTTTATGGAGAAACGTTAAAAAAGCTGCGGGAATATGGCCTTTTGGAGATTGAGAAAGAAACGATAAGACTTACAAAGAGAGGAATTGATATCAGCAATTACGTATTTGCACAGTTCCTGCTGTCTTAGATGATGAAAAATGTACCTGCTCACGGGGAAGGATATGGAGGAAGATCATGGAACAAAATCAACTTGCGGTTAAGCTGACGCAACAGATGGTACGGATCGACAGTACGAATCCGGGTACCGGTGAAAAAGGGATGGAACAGTTTTTGCTTTCTTTTGGACAAGAGCTTCAAAACACGAATGACCGTGTCACGATTCGGACAGAGGAAGTGCTGCCCGGCAGGAATAATGTGATGCTTTCCCTGCCGGGAAAGGAAGAAAAGCCGGAATGCATCTTTATCTGCCATATGGATACCGTCCCGGCAGGCAGTGGATGGGAGGAAGACCCATTTTCCGGGGAGATCAGGGGAAATCGGCTGTACGGTCGGGGTTCCTGCGATATGAAATCCGGGTTTGCCTGTGCGCTGTCCGCATTTCAAAGTGCGGCGGAGCATTTTCGGGATGGAAATATGGCCGGTCGGACCTTGAAGGTGATTGGTACGGTAGATGAAGAGGGAAATATGGCCGGGGCGGAAAAAGCGATCGAATCGGGATGGATTGCAAGGGACTCTCTGGTACTGGATATGGAGCCTACCGACGGGGAATTGCAGGCGGCCCATAAGGGGCGTCTCTGGTTCGAAATATCCGTGGAGGGGATCACGGCCCATGCAGCGACGCCATGGAAGGGGGCAGATGCCATTGCGGCGATGGCAGAGGTCATCTCCAGTATACGAAAAGATTTTACGCAGCTTGCGCGGCATCCGCAGATGGGAGCGTCGACGGTCTCTTTTGGCCGGATTTCGGGCGGAAGCCAGCCCTATGTGGTATCGGAGCAGTGTACGGTAACTGTGGATATGCGGCTTGTCCCTCCTTATACAAAGGAGGACGGGGAGCATATGGTGAAAAAAGCGGCGGAGGAGGCAGAGAATGCGGTTCCGAAGGCAAAGGTGACCTATCGGATCACCGGGGACCGTCCCGCTATTGAGATGGACGAGACTTCCGAGCTGTTCAGCAGGCTCCAGGATTCCTGCAGAAAGGTGGAAGGAAGGCCCGCAGAAACAGGGGTATTTCCAGGATATACGGATACTGCGGTGATTGCGGGAAAACTGGGAAACAAAAACACGATGTCCTATGGTCCGGGCGACCTGGAGCTGGCTCACAAGCCTCAGGAATCTGTTCCCATAGCAGACATCCTGCGCTGCGAGAACGTTTTAAAAGAACTGGTGAGAAATCTGTGAAAGAACTGGCACAGATCCTTTCGGAAGATTATCAAAAATACGCCTGTTCCCGGAAGTGATATATCCTGAGCGCCAGATACACTTACGGTCGGAAATCTGCTGTGAGTATCGTCCAGCCGCACAGGATATCATCCATCAGAGGGTGCAGGCGTTATCAGATCTTTACAGCCGGAATAAAATTCCAAGTATGGCTCCGCAGCCGATCCAGAGGATCGGGTGGAGCTTTTTTAATGGCTTCCACTGCAGCAGCAGAAAGATCACAAGACAGATGCCCATGGAAGAGTAATGGAACACAGGCCTTGGCTGTGTCAGGTCTGCAAAGGTAATGACAGCAATCTGCCATACAGCATATCCGATCAGCGACGCGATCATGGGACGTATGCCGTAAAATGCGGCACGGACATATTTGTTTTCACTGAAATCAGACATAAATTTTGCGATTATGACAATGATAATGATAGCAGGAGAAACCAGGCTCAGGGTGGCCAGGACGGCGCCCGGAATCCCGGCAGCGTGAAAGCCTGCGTAAGTGGCCATATTGATTCCGATGGGGCCGGGCGTGCTCTCGCTGATGGCGATCATATCCGCCAGCTCGGAAGCAGTGAACCAGGGGTATTTCTGCGCCAGATCCATCAGGAAAGGCACTGTAGCCATGCCGCCGCCGATGGAGAATAAACCGATTTTGAAAAATTCTATAAATAAAGTCAGATAGATCATGATCCAGCCTTCTCCTTTCTGATATTTACGAAGATTCCGATCACAGCCGCGCACACAACCAGCACGATCGTAGGAATCGGTGAGAACGTAGCAAGAAGAAACCCGGCCAGGAACAAAAGCACTCCAAGCTTGTCCTTGATCCCTGCTCTGGCAAGGGAAATGACCGTATTGAGCATCATGGCGCAGACCGCGACCCGGATGCCGGACAGCGCATGGACCACCAGGGGCTCCGCGATAAACCGATTTAATATGGTGGCGATCAGAGTGATGATGATCAGGGATGGGGTGACCATACCCAGGGTACAGCAGACGGCGCCGATGATCCCGGCCTGTTCATAGCCGATATAGGTCGAGGTGTTGACCGCGATGATGCCCGGGGTACATTGCCCGATGGCATAGATATCCAGCAGCTCTTCCTCGTTGGTCCAGCCTTTTTTTTCGATGACCTCTTTTTTCAGCATGGGCAGCATCGCCATGCCGCCGCCGAACGTAAGGCCACCCACACGAAGAAATGTAACATATAATTCCCACAGCTTTTTCATGATGTGAACCTCCAGCTTTTTTCAAAAATATATTACGATATTTTCCGGAGAATAGCAAGGGGAAGTAAAAAAGATAAAAAATATATAAAGTATGTTGACAAACGGAAATCAAGGTGCTATCTTAATATACGTAAGATGTTAGCACTCAAATCGAGGGAGTGCTAATAGAAAAAAACAAGAGCTTTTTATAAAATGTAGAAGATGATCCGCAGAAGAAAGGGGGAATATGATGGCAGTCGTAGAGCTGAGTGAGAGAAAGCATACTATATTACGGGCTATCATCCAGAATTATCTGGAGACCGGGGAACCGGTCGGATCCAGGACCCTTTCCAAATCAACGGATCTGAAGCTGAGTTCTGCAACGATCCGCAATGAGATGGCGGATCTGGAAGATCTGGGTTATATATTTCAGCCCCATACTTCCGCCGGACGGATTCCTTCAGATAAGGGATACCGTTTATATGTAGATATGCTGATGCGGGATAAGGAACAGGAACTGGAAGAACTCAAGAGCGTGATGCTTGAGAAGACGGATCGGGTGGAGAAGGTACTCAAGCAGGCGGCGAAGGTTCTGGCTGCGAATACCAATTACGCAACCCTGGTATCCTCCCCTGTGAACAGGAGGAATACGTTAAAGTTTATCCAGCTGTCCCAGGTAGACGCGCGGCAGATCGTGGCAGTGATCGTGATGAGCGGCAATGTGATCAAGAATAAGATCATCAATGTGGGAGAGATGCTCGGCAACGAGACACTGCTCAAGCTGAACATGCTTTTGAATACTACATTGAACGGGATGTCCATCGAAGAGATCAACTTAGGACTGATCGCCCGGCTGAAGGAGCAGGCCGGTATCCACAGTAATGTCATCAGCAATGTGCTGGATGCGGTGGCGGATATCATCCATGTGGAGGATGATATGGAGATCTACACAAGCGGGGCGACCAACATATTCAAGTATCCGGAGCTTAGTGACAAGCAGAATGCACAGGAGATCCTCAATGCATTTGAAGAGAAGCAGCAGCTGGCGGAACTGGTAACTGAGACCTTATCCAGTGAAGAGAATCATGGGATCCAGGTCTATATCGGCGATGAAGCGCCGGTGAAGACGATGCGTGACTGCAGTGTCGTTACGGCAACCTACGATCTGGGAGACGGGATGAAGGGAACGATCGGCATCATCGGTCCCAAGCGGATGGATTATGAACACGTCATGAAGACGCTGACGACCTTGCAGAGTAAGTTGGATGCGATCAACAAGAAAGATTTGGATGAAGATTAATTTAGGAAGGTGAAGCTGGTGGAAGAAAAGATGACCAAGGAAGACATGGTAAAGGAAGCCGTGGAAGAAGCAAAGGCAAAAGCAGAACAGGCAGCCCGGGAGCAGGCACAGGAGAGTGAGGACCCGGAGGAAGAGACAGACTGCGCGGAGGAAGCGGATACTTCAGCAGAGGAAGACGCGGCTGAGGAGGAAGATTCCGGAGAACCCTCGGAGGAGGAATCTGAGGAAGAGGGGCAGGATGAAGAGAAAAAAGGCAGAAAGCTTTTCGGAAAGAAGAATAAAAAAGATAAAAAGGACGAAAAGATCGAGGAGCTGACGGATCGGCTTACCCGTCAGATGGCAGAGTTTGATAACTTCCGCAAGCGTACAGATAAGGAGAAATCCCAGATGTACGAGATCGGCGCGAAAGATATCATAAATAAAATTCTTCCCGTCGTGGACAATTTTGAACGCGGCCTGGCAGCAGTGCCGGAGGAAGAAAAGAAAAACCCGATCCTGGAAGGAATGGAGAAGGTTTACAAGCAGTTGATGACTACACTGGAAGAGGTCGGGGTAAAACCAATCGAAGCAGTGGGCCAGGAATTCAATCCGGATTTCCACAACGCGGTCATGCATGTGGAGGACGAGGAACTGGGCGAGAACATTATAGCCGAGGAATTCCAGAAGGGATACACATACCGTGACAGTGTCGTACGGCACAGCATGGTAAAGGTAGCTAATTAAGCATTTTTAATTCACAAAAACTAGGAGGAATTGATCATGGGAAAAATCATAGGTATTGACTTGGGTACTACAAACAGCTGTGTTGCCGTCATGGAAGGCGGACAGCCGACAGTGATCGCGAATACGGAAGGCGCAAGGACCACACCGTCAGTCGTGGCATTTACAAAGACAGGAGAGCGTCTCGTAGGCGAGCCTGCAAAGCGTCAGGCAGTGACCAACGCTGACAAGACCATTTCTTCTATCAAGAGAGAGATGGGTTCCGATTATAAAGTGACGATTGATGACAAGAGATATTCTCCTCAGGAGATTTCCGCAATGATCCTGCAGAAGCTCAAAGCAGACGCGGAAGGATATCTGGGAGAAAAAGTAACGGAGGCTGTGATTACCGTACCGGCATACTTTAATGACGCACAGCGCCAAGCGACCAAGGATGCGGGTAAGATCGCAGGTCTGGATGTAAAGCGTATCATCAACGAGCCTACAGCGGCAGCGCTTGCTTACGGACTGGATAATGAAAAGGAACAGAAGATCATGGTATATGACCTGGGCGGCGGTACGTTTGATGTATCTATCATTGAGATCGGCGACGGCGTCATTGAGGTGCTTTCCACAGCCGGCAACAACAGACTGGGCGGGGATGACTTTGACCAGAAGGTAACAGATTACATGCTGTCTGATTTCAAGTCCAAGGAAGGCGTAGACTTATCCAACGACAAGATGGCGCTGCAGAGATTGAAGGAAGCGGCAGAGAAGGCGAAAAAGGAACTTTCATCCGCGACGACTACCAACATCAACCTTCCGTTCATCACAGCAACATCCGAAGGACCGAAGCATTTTGATATGAACCTGACAAGAGCAAAATTTGACGAGCTTACACATGACCTGGTAGAGAAGACAGCAGAGCCGGTAAGACGCGCGTTGTCTGATGCGGGAATCACTGCTTCCGAGCTGGGGCAGGTACTGCTGGTAGGCGGTTCTACCCGTATCCCGGCGGTACAGGAGGAAGTAAAGCGGCTGACCGGAAAAGAGCCGAGCAAGTCTCTGAATCCGGACGAGTGTGTTGCCCTCGGCGCATCCGTACAGGGCGGCAAGCTGGCAGGGGATGCCGGCGCAGGCGATATCCTTCTGCTGGACGTTACCCCGCTGTCTCTGTCCATCGAGACCATGGGCGGAGTGGCAACCAGGCTGATTGAGAGAAACACCACCATTCCGACAAAGAAGAGCCAGGTATTCTCTACGGCGGCAGATAATCAGACCGCAGTTGACATCAACGTGGTACAGGGTGAGCGTCAGTTCGCGAGAGACAACAAGTCTCGGGGACAGTTCCGTCTCGACGGAATCCCGCCGGCTCCGCGCGGAATCCCGCAGATCGAGGTGACATTCGATATCGATGCCAACGGTATCGTTAATGTATCCGCAAAGGATCTTGGAACCGGAAAAGAGCAGCATATTACGATCACTGCAGGCTCCAACATGTCTGATGAAGACATCGATAAGGCAGTCAAAGAAGCAGCGGCATTCGAAGCGCAGGATAAGAAGCGTAAGGAAGCGATTGATACAAGAAATGAAGCAGATGCCATGGTATTCCAGACCGAAAAGGCCATCAAGGAAGTGGGCGACAAGCTGGATGCTTCCGACAAGGCAGCTGTAGAGGCTGACTGCCAGGCATTGAAGGATATCCTTGCAAAGTCTGCTCCGGAAGAGACAACGGACGCACAGGTTGCGGAGATCAAGGCAGCGAAGGAAAAACTGATGGAAAGCGCGCAGAAGCTGTTTACGAAGATGTATGAGCAGGCTGGGGCAGCAGGAGCGGCAGGTGCAGGTCCGATGCCGGAAGCAGGTCCTGCACCGGAAGGCTTCCAGGGCGATGATGTAGTGGACGGGGATTACAAAGAAGTATAAATTTGGCAGCTGCTCAGCACAGGATAGCGGTATATCTGCGAAGGTACTGAGCAGATATAAAAAAATGCTCCTGAACATCCAGGGCAGCCGGCAATATCATGGCTGTCCTGGATAGTATAATGTGAAAGGTAGATTGTTATGGCAGAGTCAAAAAGAGATTATTATGAGGTGCTTGGCATAGGCAAGGACGCAGACGACGGGGCGATAAAAAAAGCATATCGTGTTCTGGCGAAAAAATATCATCCCGACATGAATCCGGGAGATGCGGAAGCGGAAAAAAAGTTTAAAGAGGCATCGGAAGCGTATGCGGTACTGAGTGATCCGGAAAAGCGCCGCCAGTATGATCAGTTCGGACACGCAGCATTTGAAGGAGGCGCCGGCGGAGCAGGCGGCTTCGGTGGCTTTGATTTCAGCGGTGCGGATTTCAGCGATATCTTCGGAGACATCTTCGGGGATCTTTTCGGCGGCGGCAGAAGAGGCGGCCGCGGGAATGGCCCGATGCGGGGAGCCAACATCCGCAAGAGCATCCGTATTACATTTGAAGAAGCGATTTTCGGCTGTGAGAAAGAGCTGGAACTGATCCTGAAGGATTCCTGTACGGCATGTAACGGTACGGGGGCGAAACCGGGGACATCTCCGGAGACCTGTTCAAAATGCGGCGGCAAGGGCCAGATCGTCTATGCCTCCCAGTCCTTTTTCGGAACCGTACAGAATGTACAGACCTGTCCGACCTGCGGCGGTTCCGGTAAGGTGATCAAGGAAAAATGTACATCCTGTTCCG
>ERZ808040.2497-NODE-2497-length-10171-cov-4.900139_pt1 | contig 10171 bp, 8 predicted proteins | sample MGYA00380191_ERZ808040 | MGnify/ENA primary metagenome ERZ808040 (study PRJEB31490, sample SAMN06133395) | mouse gut metagenome | isolation source: J6 | host: mice | place: China: Chengdu | collected 2015-05 ... | reverse complement strand
GCCTCCTTCCTCCGCCTTACGCTGACGCAAACATCAAGCACTGATTTACTTCAAGATTAACGCAATGCTGTACTAGCGCGGTACTTCCACCATAATATACGCCTCTACAATATCCAGCTCCTGCATCTGGTCAAACCCTTCAAATACAAGGCCGCACTCAAAGCCTGTCTTCACTTCCTTCACATCATCCTTGAAACGTTTCAGGGAAGCAAGCTCACCTTCATAAATCTGCTCGCCCTCCCGGGAAATGCGGATCTTGCAGCCTCTCTGGAACACACCGTCCAGTACATAGGATCCGGCGATATTACCGATAGCGGATGCCTTAAATATCTGGCGCACTTCGGCATGGCCGATGACCTTTTCCTCAAAGACAGGGTCAAGCATTCCCTTCATGGCAGCTTCAATGTCCTCGATAGCCTGGTAAATAACCTTATACATCCTGATATCTACGCCCTCCCGCTCTGCAGTGGCCTTTGCGGTAACGTCAAGCCGAACGTTAAAGCCGATGATAATGGCGTTGGAAGCACTTGCAAGCACCACGTCGGACTCGTTGATAGCGCCCACACCTCCGTGAATGCATTTTACCACAACTTCCTCGTTGGTCAGCTTCATCAGGGACTGCTTTACGGCCTCCACGCTGCCCTGTACGTCCGCTTTGACGATCAGGCACAGCTCCTTTAAGCTGCCTTCCTGGATCTGGGAGAACAAATCATCCAGGGACATCTTAGTCTTAGTATCTTCAAGCATCTTCTCTTTATTCTGGGCCAGGTAAGTCTCGGCATAATTTTTCGCTGTTTTATCATTGTCATGTGCAAGGAATACCTCGCCGGCGCTGGGCACATCGGAAAGCCCAAGGATCTCCACGGGCGTGGAAGGGGTCGCCTCCTTCACTCTTCTGCCCTTGTCGTCGATCATGGCGCGGACCTTACCGTGGCATGACCCTGCGGAGATAAAGTCACCCACATGGAGCGTACCCTTCTGTACCAGGACGGTAGCCACAGGGCCGCGTCCTTTATCCAGTTCGGCCTCAATCACCAGGCCCCTTGCCCGCCTGTCAGGGTTCGCTTTCAACTCCAGGATATCTGCCGTCAGCAAGATCGTCTCCAACAGATTTTCAATACCCTCGCCTGATTTTGCTGACACGGGGACAAATTCCGTGGTTCCGCCCCAGTCTGCAGGAATCAGCTCATATTCCGTCAGCTCCTGCTTGACACGGTCTATATTGGCAGAAGGCTTATCAATCTTATTCACGGCGACAATGATTTCGATGCCTGCCGCCTTGGCATGGTTGATCGCCTCAATGGTCTGGGGCATAACGCCGTCGTCCGCAGCCACCACAAGGATTGCGATATCCGTGGAATTTGCCCCACGCATACGCATGGCGGTAAACGCCTCGTGCCCGGGCGTATCCAGGAAAGTAATCTTCCTCTCTTTCACATTGACGGTATAGGCGCCGATATGCTGTGTAATGCCGCCCGCCTCTTTATCGATGACATTGGTCTTCCGGATGGAATCCAGCAGGGAAGTCTTACCGTGGTCTACATGGCCCATGACACAGATCACGGGAGGCCTTTCTACCATGGACTCCTCTGCTTCCTCTTCCTCCTTCAGCAGTTCTTCAATGATATCTACCTTAACTTCCTTCTCGCAGAGTATATCATACTCCATTGCAATGTTTTCCGCATCCTCATAGGAAACCTCCTGGTTCACCGTCACGATCTTCCCCTGGAGGAAAAGCTTTTTCACAATAACGGAAGGCTGCAGCTTCATCTTATCTGCCAGATCCTTAATGGTGATCATCTCTGGAAGGGTGATGACTTTAATTACCTCTTCCACCGCCTCTTCCTTCTTTTTCTCAGGCTTGATAAACCTTCCGGGTTTGTTCTTCAGCGCCTCGTCTTCCTCATAAATGTGGTCTTTCCGGGAGCGCTTATCCCTCTCCTGGTTGTTTGAGCGGCGTTTGTCGTCATCACGCCTCTTTTCCATATCTTTTGCCGGAGCTTCCCCTGCAAAGCCTTTGCCGCCTCTTGTATCTCGGGAACCGGCTCCCTGTCCGACATTTCCTCTGTTATCTCTCGGGCCGCCGTTAAAATTACGATTGCCGCCTGGACCAGCGCCTGGACCACGGCGATCACCCTGGCCGCCTTCAGCACCCGGCCTGCCGCCTCTCTGAAATCCGTTTTGCCTGTCTCCCTGAGGCCTGCCATTTGGACCTGCACCTCCTCTTCCCTGATACTGTCCGCGGTCGGGCCTGCCACCCTGGCTGTTCCCGCCCTGGGGCCTGCCGTCACGGCGGCCTTCCTGCCCGCGGTTATCCCGGTTATCTCTTGCGGGTCTGTCCTGCCTGTCGGGCCTATCCTGCCTTTCCGGTCTGTCCTGCCTTTCAGGCCTATCCTGCCTTTCCGGTCTGTCCTGCCTTTCAGGCCTATCCTGTCTTTCCGGTTGTCTCTCAGACTGCCTTTCCGGTCTGTCCTGCCTGTTTTGTAATTTATCCGCCTCATGGGCTGCCGCCGGGCGCTGCCTGTTCTGCTGCACAGGCTTGGAAGATACCATCTGCACGCTGGGCGTAGGGGAAGGCGGTGTCAACGGCTTTATAGGCCGCACAGGAGCCTGTGCCCTGACGCGGTCACTATAACTGTTATTCTGCCTGTTCTGGTTTTGTCCCCCCTGAGGTTTCCCCTGGCCGGACATCTTGGAGTTCTGTGGGTTGCTGACGAAGATAATTTTTGATTTTTTCTTCTTATGGGCATCCTCATTTGATGCGTTTCCCGGTTTATTCCTCTTTGCAGGATCCTGCTTCTCCGTCCTTGCTTCCACGTTCCTTGCCCTGGCTTCCGCTTTCTCCGTCTTAACCTCCGCATTTCCCGCCTTGGCTTCCGCTTTCTCTGCCTTAACCTCCGCATTTCCCGCCTTGGCTTCCGCTTTCTCCGTCTTAGCCTCCGCATTTCCCACCTTGGCTTCCGCTTTCTCTGCCTTAACCTCCGCATTTCCCGCCTTGGCTTCCGCTTTCTCTGCCTTAGCCTCCGCATTTCCTGTTGCCACGGGACCGGACTTCTCTGTCCCGGCCTCTTTGGCAGGTTGTTCCTTGGCCCCATTGCCGCCAAACGCCTTGCGCACCATCTCTGCCGCCGCCTCCTCTATAGAGCTTTGGGCAACCTTTGCCTCAATGCCCTTCTTTTGTAAGAAACTTAAAATATCTTTACTTTGCTTATCTAATTCCTTAGCGAGTTCATGTACTTTTATTTTCGCCATTCTTTCTCCTCCTAATTTTTATTCCGTTCCCGCGCTCTTTCGGAGTGAATTCCGCTCCTGTAACGGGACTGCTCAATTCTCATTTTGCTCGATCTCAAGCTGCTTCCTGACCGCATCCGCCAGTCCCGCATCACATACACATACCGACGACCGAAAATCTTTTCCGATTGCCCGCCCCAGATTTTCTTTTGTTCCGTACCTGAATACCGGGACTTTATAAAAAGAACATTTATCGGAAAACAGCTTTTTGGTGTTATCGGATGCGTCCTCCGCTATGACCACCAACATGGCGGTACCCTTTTTCACCGCCTCCAGAGTCTGGTGCTCGCCACTGACCAGGTTCCGTCCTCTCATGGCGATCCCCAAAAGGGAAAAAACTTTATTCTGTGCCAATATTATCAAACTCCCTTTCCAGAGTATCATATACTTCACTTGGTATACTCATCTTAAAAGAACGCTCTAACCCTTTATTTTTACGTGCCTGGACCAGACAATCCCTGCTCCTGCAAATATATGCGCCTCTCCCGTTCTTCTTGCCTGTAACATCCAGGCAAATTTCATTCTCGGCTGTCTTAAGGATTCTGAGCATGTCCCTTTTCCCCTTCATTTCACCGCAGCCTACACACTGCCTTAAAGGAACTTTCTTAGCCATAAATCCTTTTACTCCTCACCTGCATACTCATTTTCTTCCGGCTCGGTTTCCCCGGGTTCGTACTGCTCCGGCTCATACTCCCCGGATTCATATCCGTCCGCCTCATACCCCTCGGATCCGTATTCCTCCGGCTCATAGCTTTCCTGGCCGCTCTCGTCATACTCTTCCTCTTCATAATCCAGATAATCTTCATAGCGGAAACCGGGAGCATCCTTGGCCTGGGTCTCGGACTTGATGTCAATCTTATATCCGGTCAGCCTCGCCGCTAACCTGGCATTCTGGCCTTCCTTACCAATGGCCAGGGACAGTTGGTAATCCGGTACGACTACCTTGGCCGTCTTTTCGTCAGGGTCCGCAAATACGGCGACGATCTTTGCAGGGGATAAAGCGTTCTGGATCAGCTGGCCGGGGTTTTCATCCCAGTTTACTATATCGATCTTCTCCCCTCTCAGCTCTTCCACAATGGCATTGACCCTGGCTCCGTTCATTCCCACGCAGGCGCCCACCGCGTCCACATTGGGGTTATTGCTCCACACCGCAATCTTCGTACGGCTTCCCGCTTCCCGGGCAATGCTCCTGATCTCCACCGTACCGTCCTTGATCTCCGTTACTTCGGATTCAAACAACCTCTTGACCAATTCGGGATGGGTGCGGCTGACATTGATGCGGGGGCCTTTCGGAGTGCTCTTGACCTCTAAAATATATACCTTGATCCTCTCGGTAGGCCGGAACACTTCTCCTTTTACCATCTCGCTCTCATTCAGCACGGCATCCGCCTTGCCCAGGTTAATGCTTATATTTTTGCCGATATAGCGCTGCACCACGCCGGTGACCACATCCTTTTCCTTCTCATAATATTGGTTGTAGATCACACTTCTCTCTTCCTCCCGGATCTTCTGTAGAATAACGTTCTTTGCATTCTGTGTGGCAATCCGCCCGAATTCCTTGGATTTGATCTCCACATTCAGGACATCGCCCACACTGGCTTTCCTGGATAACTCCCTGGCATCCTCCAGAGAGATCTGCAGGCATTTATCCTCCACTTCCTCGGCGGTCTCCACCACTTCCTTCTCTGCATATACCAGGAAGTCGCAGGTCTCACGGTCAATTTCCACTTTCACGTTATCAGCCTTTCCAAAGTGGTTCTTGCAGGCTGTAAGCAATGAATTTTCAATAGCTTCAAATAAAGTTTCCTTGCTGATCTCCTTCTCTTTTTCCAAAATATCAAGTGCTTCCATTAATTCCTTATTCATCATTTCCTCCATTCCGGCATGTGCCAAACTTTATGTTATCGTGTATTCAACCCGTTATTTCATGTTTTATTTCCTGTCAAAAGTCAAATGCAAGCCTGACCAATGCCACGTCGCGCCGCTCAAAGGCCATAGTATTATCCCCATCCCGTATGACAATAGCATCCCCGTCAAAGCTCTCCAGGATGCCGGAAAACTCCCTGCATTTATCGATGGGTTTAAACAGCTTGATCTCCACTTCCTGGCCGATACTGGCCTGCAGGTGCTTATCTTTTTTCAGGGCACGGCCCAATCCGGGACTGCTCACCTCAAGGATATAGGCATCGGGGATAAAATCCTCCCGGTCCAGTGCATCCGACAGGGCGCGGCTCACATTTTCACAATCCTGGATATTGACTCCCTCCGGCTTATCTATGTAAGCTCTCAGATAGTAGTCACTGCCTTCCTTCACATACTCCACATCATAGATGGACACCTGATTGGCCGCCGCAATAGGGGTAAGCAGTTCTTCAGTCCTCAATTCATAATCTTCTCTTCGGGACATTTATGCCTCCTTCAAAATTTATGGTACGCCTTATTATTGGCCTACAAGCAAGTAAGAGTGGCTTGCAAGCCACTCTTACTCTAAATCATCATTTACCTAATAGCGAGTATAGACCTTATACGGCATAAAGTCAATACATTTTCCGATTTCTTCCTGGTTTCTTACTGGTTTCATAAAAAGGGTTTCTCAAAAATATGATTAATCCCTATTTTTCCAATCCCATGAAAGCAATTTTCCACCCACCCTGTTCTTTTATCAACCCTATCGTCAGGTAGTCTATGGAATCCTCGCTTTCCGTGGTTCTCACCGGTACGCTGGCTATTACAGTGTTGGAGGAAATGTTCTGCCTGAGGCTCAGCTCCTCAGAGGAACACTCCGTTAACAGTCCAAGGACATCCAGGTCCTCCTCGTCAAAGGAAGCCGACAGATAGGGAGAAAGCGCTTGGGGGTTCTCCAGGCACAGCTCCAATATCTGCAGCGTCACTTCCCTCACAACATTCTGCTCAACCTGCCACATCGGGTCCACCGGGTTCTCATCCCCGCCTGCGGGTACGATCCCAAAGTACTGTGCCATGGCCCGCAGGCGGCTGCCAAATCCCTCTTCCGCCTCGCTGGGGTAAGTGTAACAAAGACCCCAGACATCATCCACGTTGGAGCGGAGTTCCACTACATCAATAATGCCATCCTTTTCCTGGTACAGCTGATACTCCTTATATTGGGACTGGTATCCCCGAGCCATATAATCCTGCGCGATCCGGTCCCGGTCCAGTCCGGCAAATTCCGAATCTTCCCCGCTGAAATGTACTACCCGGAACACTACGCTGTCATTGATTTCGTTTACCCACTCTTCAGGGGCGGACATGACCCAATCCTCCTTGGGGACCAGTAAACAGTAACCCTGGCCGTACACAAGCCACGCCGGTACCTTTTCCTCCATCCCTTCCAGCATATAGTTCAGATCATACTCCTCTGCCGCATAGCTCATTCCGGAAAAGAGCTCCGGCCCTTCCCCGCTGCCCGTCACGCTTCCGCGCTCCGGCTGCACACCCGCGGCATCCGTTCCTACAGGCGCCTGTGAAACTCCCGAATTCCTTTGCCCCGACGGCAGTCCTTCCGTATCCTGGCCTGCGTTGCCCTGGGACAGGCTCCCGTCCGCAGGATATGGCGGATCCATGACCGTAGAGTCCGTCTCCGGTTCTTCCGCGGGTACCTCCGTATTCACGTTTCTTTCACCTGCCCTGACCGATGTGGCAAACAGAAAAGCCACCGTAAACATCAGCAATGCCGCTGATACTGCCAATATTCCTTTTTTCCTCTTATATCTCATAATCGCTCCCACCCTCTCTTCCACGGCATTCTTTCCGAAGCCGTTTAACAATAGCACAGAAGGAAATTTCCTCTCCTCCATGCCGATCAATGTCAACGCATACCCCTTCCGCGCCCCTGCGCCGTAAATCCTGAGCACTTTCTCATCACAGGCCAGCTCCACATCGCGGTTTAAAAGTATGTACATCACCCACACCAGGGGATTCAGCCAATGGAGACACAATGCCGCCGCCATCGCAAGCTTTAATCCGCCGTCCAGGCGTCGAATGTGTACCATCTCATGCTCAAGGATATAGGCAAGCTTTCTCTCGTCCTCCCACTCCAGACTCTTAGGCAACAGGATCACCGGCCTGAATATTCCATATGTCAGGGGCGAAGCGACCCTGTCGGACTGGCGTACCGATATCTGCCTCCTCAGTCGGTTTTCCCGAACCCAACGTTTTACATATGGGTTCTCCACAGGGATAGACGTGCTGAACAGCCTAAGGCAGCTCAGATACATGGCCAGAAAGACAGCCGCACACACCAAAGTGCCTCCCATGCCCACAGGGCGCAGGGTTTCTGCTATCTTGCCCACAGTTTTCAGGTAACTCCCAAGCAATGCCATACTGTCTGTGCCAGTCCCCGGGTCGGCTGCCCCCCCAGAATATCCCCCTTGGACTGAATTTCCCGTAGCGTCAGGGGACCCGGCCGCTCCCACATTATCCGAATCAGGATAGCCGGCCGCCCCAAGATTTTCCGAACCGCCAAGGCTCCCGGCTGCTCCGGAACTACCTGCGCTGCCCAAATATCCCCCGTTCCCATAGTACCCGCCGGCTTTTCCGGCAGCAGCCAAGGTCATCCCGCCCGGCAGCGGATAGACGCTTACCGGCGAGGAAACCGAAAAAGGTAAAAACAGCCTGAGCAGCACAATGCACCAGAGGATGGGAAATACCCTTCCGGAAACCCTTCCCCGGAACAACTTCCTGAGAAGAAGCACCACCAGGATCAGCATCCCGCCGCTGACACTCATATAAAGCAAATCTACTCTCACCAAGCTCATTCCGATTCCTCCACAAACTGCTTCAGTTTCCGAATCTGTTCCCCGGAAAGTTTCTTCCTGCCGATCAGCGATGCAAAGAGCTTATCCACCGAGCCGTCATAAATCTTGTCAATCAGCTCATCCGTCTCTGCCGCCTGGACCTCCTCCTGGGAAGTCAGGGCATGGCACATGAAATTAGGTTCGCGCCGTTCAATGGCGCCCTTATTCACACACCGCTTGATCAGCGTGTAGGTGGTATTCATGTTCCATCCTACCTCTTCCTTCAATATGTCGGATATCTGCTTCGCGGTGGTATCCCCCCTCTTCCACAGTACTCCCATAACCTTCAGTTCCGAATCAAAAAGTTTGATATCCATAATCCTCCTTTGCCGCATGTGGATCACAGAGACGCGGCTCTCACTACTGCAGTAGTTTGTATCTCCACACTACCACAGTAGTTTAGGAATGTCAATACTAAATTTGCATTGCCGGATAAAAATCCGTTAGTACCGTTGATTGGATATTTCTTGTTGCAGATTTTATGATATGGTATAATATGCCCTGTGAAACCAAACGCTCTTTTCACTCCCCTGGTTTCCGGCTAATGCATTCAAATAGCGCGGACGCGCTTTGGAAAGGTATCTATCCCAATGAAGAAAACGACTCTAAAGCTGCTTAATTTTCTGGCCTACACATTGATCCTGTTTTTGGCATGTAATTTTTACGCCGTAACGAAAATCGTCGGGCCCGGCCTTGTCTCCGGTTTCGGCAAAGAATCCTTGTCTCCGGCAGTTCTGTCAGCCTTGCTGCTGCCCCTGCTGCTTTTGTACATCTGGATCCATGTTTTCCCGATATTTTTCCCGCTGAGGCCAAAGTCAGGCCAGCTAAAGGTCTGCGCCGACGGAAACGGCCTGCTGATCCTGTTCCTGAGCTCCTCCACGCTGTCCGTTTCCTTCTTTCTCTCAGGCTGCCTGGGTGCGCTGCCCCTGGGTACCCCTGTAGCGGAACCGGGTTTATGGATCCTGAATTCCCTGGCTGCCATCCTTTTGGAAGCGCTGGTCTTCTGGAACGGCATCATCCGGGTCTACAGCTCCTCCATACAGCTGGGGATCCGAATCCGCGTCGTCGGCATTGTCTGCGGCATGATCCCCGTAGTGCACTTGATTGTCCTGGGAATTATCATACATACGGTGGCCGGTGAAGTCGCATTTGAAAACCGGAAGCTCCTGTTAAATGAGGGCCGCAGCAAAGAAACCATCTGCGCCACCAGGTATCCCCTCCTGTTGGTCCACGGGGTTTTCTTCAGGGATTTCCGCTATTTTAATTATTGGGGACGCATCCCCGAAGAATTGGAAGCAAACGGCGCCCGTGTATTTTACGGCAATCACCAGTCCGCAGCCACCGTTTCCGACAGCGGCCGGGAGCTTGCGGACCGCATCCTGCAGATCGTAAAGGAGACAGGCTGTGGGAAACTTAATATCATCGCCCATTCCAAAGGCGGGTTGGATGTAAGGTCGGCTTTGCAGCTTCCCGGCATTGCGGAACATGTGGCTTCCCTGACCACTGTCAGCACCCCCCACAGGGGTTGCGAATTTGCCGATTACCTGCTCACCAGGATATCCCCAAAGCAGCAGGCAGTTGTAGCCAGGACCTACAATGCCGCCCTGAAAAAGCTGGGGGACCACCAACCTGATTTCCTTGGGGCCGTAAAGAGCCTCACCGCATCGGCCTGCCTTGAGTTTAATAAAAAAACACCTGATATACCCGGCGTTTACTATCAGAGCGTTGGGTCCAGCCTAAGCCATGCCGTAGGCGGGCGTTTTCCCTTAAATTTTACCTATGTGCTGGCAAAACATTTCGACGGGGCCAACGACGGACTGGTAGGTTATAAATCCTTTCCGTGGGGTTCCGGCTACCGCCTGCTGACCGTAAACGGGACCCGGGGAATCTCCCATGGGGACATGATTGACCTGAACAGAGAAAATCTCCCGGAGTTTGACGTCCGGGAGTTCTATGTGCAGCTTGTGGCCGACCTGAAGGCACAGGGATTCTAGTACAGCATTGCGTTAATCTTGAAGTAAATCAGTGCTTGATGTTTGCGTCAGCGTAAGGCGGAGGAAGGAGGC
>ERZ808040.2496-NODE-2496-length-10174-cov-3.623750_pt1 | contig 10174 bp, 11 predicted proteins | sample MGYA00380191_ERZ808040 | MGnify/ENA primary metagenome ERZ808040 (study PRJEB31490, sample SAMN06133395) | mouse gut metagenome | isolation source: J6 | host: mice | place: China: Chengdu | collected 2015-05 ... | reverse complement strand
ATTGAAAATGGTGGGTGTCTTGCTGATTTCAAAAGGAGCAGAAAAGCTGATAGACTGGTGAGATAAGAAATGAAAGGACATAATAAATGAAATTGCTAGTTGTTGAGGACGATTTAACCCTGAGTACGGCGATATGTTTTGAACTGGATTGTAATGATTACTTGGCGGTTGCTGCTTATAATTGCAAAAAGGCGTATCAGCTTATTCAAAGCGACCATTTTGATTTAGCAATACTTGATGTAAATTTACCGGATGGAAATGGTTTTGATTTGTGTCGTACTATAAAAAAGGTATGTCCGCAAATGCCAGTTATATTTTTGTCCGCGAATGATCTGGAGCAGGATATTTTGAATGGTTTTGACCTCGGTGCAGAGGATTATGTTACAAAACCGTTTAATATGAAAATACTTTTGCGGCGTATAGAGGTTGCAGTTCGAAGAAATCATTCATTAGAACAGCAAATGATGAACTGTTGGAGCGATGGCTTTCTTTCGCTTGATTTCAGTAAACTTATTGCAGTTCGCAGAAATGAAAAAATCATCGTTACTTCTAATGAGTATAAGCTGCTGAAAGTCTTAACAGAAAATGCTGGAAATATACTGACTAGACAGATGCTTTTGGAACGGCTTTGGGATGTTGAGGGTAACTTTGTTGATGATCATGCGCTGACTGTCACAATCAATCGGTTAAGAGACAAGATTGAAGACGATGCCCATACATATATCAAGACAGTGCGCGGCATAGGATATGTTTGGACGGGGGAAGCAGTATGAAAGAAATGCGCTTGACAGGATTTTGCCGAAGATTGCTTTTGGGCATTGCCTTTTGTGCCGGAATGACAGGTTTCTTTTTTTCTTATATTCCCCAAGAACTCGTACGGGGATTTCTATTTGTTTTCAGCGGTGCTGCTTTTCTTGCAACGGTATTTTGGGCTTTTTGGCAAAGTCGGCAGCTTTCTGATTTTTCTAATGATATATGTGAAACAGTTGACATTCTGATGGAGGGTCAGGAACTCCCTAATTTTTTCCCGTATGAAGAAACAGTTATCTCAAAGGTACAGAGTAAACTATTGCAATATTACGAGAAAATGAAAGACGAACAGCAGCAGAGCAGACAGGACAAGCAGACGATACAAGAACTGGTTAGTGATATATCCCATCAGGTCAAAACACCAACAGCGAACATTCAGATGATAACTGGCATTTTGAACCAGCATGAATTGCCCCCTGACAAGCAGAAAGAATTTCTGGACTTAATGACTGTCCAGATTGACAAGCTTGATTTTTTAATGCAGTCACTGATTAAAATGTCCCGGCTAGAGACCGGGGTTTTTGTTTTGCATATGGAAGAAACGAGATTGTGTGATACGATTGCAGGCGCTATGAGCATAATACTGGCAGAAGCAGAAAAGAAAAATATCCAGCTTTTGGCTGATTGTGATAGTAAATTGACCGTGAAGCATGATTCGAAATGGACGGCAGAAGCCATCGGCAACATTTTGGATAACGCAGTGAAGTACACGCCGGAAGGCGGTATAATCAGCATTTCCGTCCGTCCATGGCAATTTTATACCCGGATTGACATAAGCGATACAGGGATAGGCATTGATCAGGAAAATTATAATGCTATATTCCAACGCTTTTATCGGGCAGAGGAAGTGACCGCAGAAAAAGGTGTCGGTTTAGGATTATATCTGGCAAGAGGAATCATTGCCCAGCAAAATGGTTATATCACAGTAAAATCAAAAAAAGGCAAAGGAAGTACATTTTCAGTCTTTCTGTTAAGCTGACGGAGATAGTGGAATTATGGAGATAGTGGAAATACGACGCTTGAAGAAATATTTCATGGATGGATTACAGGTAGTCAAAGCACTGGATGGAATCGACCTGTCCATAAAAAAAGGGAAGTTTACAGTCATTGTAGGTGCGTCAGGTTCTGGAAAAACTACGTTGTTAAATACGATTGCCGGACTATGCGAGCCCACTGAAGGAAGCGTAATCGTGGATGGGCTGAATTTATCAAAAATGGGAGAGGAACAGCTTACGGTGTTCAGGCGCAGAAAGATGGGATTTGTTTTTCAGGGGTATAACCTGATACCTGAATTGACAGTCAAAGAAAATATAGTATTTCCTCTGGCTCTCGATGACGCTCGGCTTGATGCGGCGTATTTTTCCAGCCTTGTTCATCTGCTGGGATTGGACAATTATCTGGATGCCAGCCCACATATGCTTTCGGGTGGAGCACAACAGTGCACGGCGATTGCACGTGCCTTGATTACAAAGCCTTCGATTGTCTTAGCCGATGAACCTACCGGCAGCTTTGATGTGAAAACAACACAAAATGTTGTTGGATTGCTCAAAATGACTGCCGCAACATTTCACCAGACATTGGTTGTGAGTACTCATAATCTTGATCTTGCCCAGCTTGCGGACTGGGTAGTGCGGCTGCAAGATGGAAAAATCGTGTAATAAGAATCTACTACACATAGCAGAAAAAGCTGATTTGCAAAAGGTAATGGATATAGGGATAAAAATAATGCGTAGCGATAAATTTTCTATACAGATTTACCGCTATTTTTAGTTACAAATTTGTGACATTCGTGTGCCTGAATTGTGACATAGCTGTGCTATCCTTATTTTCAGAAACAGGAAGGAGAAACATAGAATGAAAAATATGTTAAGTGTTCTTGCCGGGCGTAGTTTTCGAGCCAGCAGGATGCGAAATCTGATTGCGATATTAGCGATTATGCTGACCACAGTTCTGTTTACTACTGTTACCACAATCAGTATGGGTGCGATGGAATCTATAACTTTGACTATGCAGATGTTGAAAGGCAGCCGGTCAGACGGTGATTTCCACAATATGACTGCTGAGCAGTATGAGGCTTTGGAGGATGCTGATTTTATTCGGGAATACGGTCTTCGGATGCCGGTAGGTTTTCTTGCGAATACGGCTCGTCATAACATCGAGTTTGATGTGCTGGATTCTGTTCAGGCTGATTTGACTTTCTGTATGCCTGTTCATGGCAGTGTACCAAAGGCAGAAAATGAGATTGTAACCTCAGACGCGGCGCTTAGAGATTTGGGGGTGACGCCAGAGGTGGGAGCAGCTGTCACCATTGCTTTTACTGCTCACGGTCGGGAATATCAGCTGGATATGATTGTGTCCGGCTGGTTTGAAGCCACTAGTGAGCAAATCAGCATGATGTGGGCGGGAACGACGTTTCGAGACGCGCATCCCGATATATTTGAGTACACCTACGACCAGGATCGGGATATGGCCGGAACTTATTATTCTGACTTTGTAGCTGCAAGCACAGCAGGACTTCAGGAAAAACTGGATCATTGGGTAGGGCAAATGGGTGCTGACCCGAATGCGGTCAACTCCGAACATTTATCTGCAACAATAAATACAGTGACCAATCCTACACTGGAGCCAGCGGCTCTTCTGCTTGTGGCTGTTATAATCGTACTGTTTGTTCTTTGCGGATATTTATTGATTTATAATGTGTTTGACATTGCGGTGATGCAGGAAATCCGTCGTTATGGTTTATACCGCACTGTGGGTATGAGCAAGCGTCAGGTAAAGAAGTTGATAAACATGCAGGCTCTGTGGCTTTCCTGTGTTGGCATTCCCTTGGGCTTACTAATTGGTTATTTTGTTGGAAAAGCGACTTTGCCTTATATGATGCGTACCTTGTCTTCCAGCTATGAGAATGTAGTCATCAATGTAAATCCGTCCCCGATAATTTTTGTGGGGGCTGCTATATTGACCGCTTTTACTGTGTTTCTTTCCACAAGGAAACCAATACGAGTAGCAGCAAATATCCCGCCGATTGAAGCGTTCCGTTATGTGGAGGCAGTGGCAGGCAGAAAAACCACGAAGAAAAGTACCGCTGGTACCAGCCTGTTCCGGCTGGCGTGGTCTAATTTGGAACGCAATAAGCGCCGTTCCTTTTTTATAGTAGCTTCTTTGTCACTATGTGTTATCCTGCTTAACTGCACAGGTATTGCTGCTGACAGCGTAGACATAGAAAAACAGGTGTCTTACAGCATCAGAACTGATTTCGTTGTAGTGAACGCGTTGAGCAAAAACATTTTAGAAGGATTCACCCGGCGCGAGCATGGGCTGGGGCGGGAAGTAATCGACGCTATCAACGCACAGCCGGAAGTAAACGGGGCTTCTGCCATTTATAAAAATACATTGGATGACAGCAATGTGACCTATGACTTTCCGGTAGAACTTGATTACACTGGCACCGACGAAGAGACCGGTATCGACTATGCGGGTACCAAGGATGGAATCGTCTTTAATTTAGGCGATGATGGTCACGCACTCTGTAATGTGTATGGCATGGAAGAAACAGCCCTTGCCCGTATGGACATTCAGGAAGGAGAAACAGATGCGCATAGTCTTTATAAGAAGATGGCAAACGGCGAAGGCGTATTGCTGGGGGTGCCGTCTGATATGGGAACATCCATTTTGAAACCTGCTTTTGATCTGATGGATGTGGGAGACATTATTACGGTTTTCAAAAACGGTGAACCGATGATGGAGCTGCCTGTGTTAGCCAAAGCCGCCCTAAACGGTGACGATATGGAAATCAGATATACTACCCATGGTCCCTTTGCAGTTGGTAAGGATGGTTTGTTCCTGTATCTTCCAGCTAGTGTTTACACTAAGATTTATGATGAACCGGTTATTTACAAATATTCTTTTGATGTAGAGGAAGAACAACAGGATGCCATGAGTGAATTTTTACAAGGCTATGTAACGAATGTAGACCCTAGTCTGGGTTATGTTTCTGCTGAAGAAGCCAGGCAGGATGCTGTTACAACCCGTACCATGCTCCAATTTGTCGGCGGATTGATCGGCATTATCTTTGGTGCAGCCGGAATACTTAACTTAGTAAATACCATCATTACATCTATTCTGGCAAGGCGTCATGAATTTGCAACCATGCAGAGTATTGGTATGACAGCAAAGCAGTTGACCTGGATGATGATTTGGGAAAGTGTTTATTATGCCGTCGGCGTGTGTATTGTCGGCCTGCTTCTGTCTGTGGTACTGGCGCTTACTGTGGTAAAGATGCTTATCGGTGGAATTTGGTATTTCACTTTCCACTTTACGCTTGTTCCCGCTATCATTGTGTGTATTTTGCTTTTGCTTGTTGCCGCTATGGCGCCATTGATTGCATTAAAAGTATTCAATAAAGGCAGTATTGTTGAAAAACTGCGTGTTGCAGAATAATCGGATATGGAGGATTTGGCTATGAGTGCCAATATTATTTTACAGACAAAAAAACTGAAAAAATACTATGGAAAGGGAGAAACACAGGTTCATGCATTAGACGGTGTAAACCTAGAGATTGAGGCTGGAAAGTTCGTTGCCATTATCGGCACTTCCGGCTCCGGTAAATCTACTTTGCTGAATATGTTGGGTGGTCTTGATACTCCGACCTCTGGAACTGTCACTATTGGCAATACGGAACTGTCTGGATTGAAAGAGGAGCAGCTTACCATGTTCCGCCGCAGACGTATCGGTTTTATCTTCCAGAACTATAATCTGATACCGACTCTGAACGTGTGGGAAAATATTATTTTCCCCATTACAATGGATGGACAGAAACCAGATAAAAAATTTATTGAGGAAATTGTCGGACTGCTTGGACTAGAACAGAAAATCTACAGCCTGCCGAACAATCTTTCCGGTGGTCAACAACAGCGTGTGGCGATTGCACGCGCCCTTGCCTCTAAACCTGATATTGTATTGGCAGACGAACCAACCGGAAATCTGGATTCTAAAACTAGCGATAATGTAATCCATTTGCTGCAAATGACAAGCCGGAAATTCCAACAGACCATTATTATAATTACCCATAATCCTGAAATTGCGCAGTTGACCGATCAGACTATTCGTATCGAGGACGGCAGGATTGTGAGCTGACTGCAAATGAAGGTTAAGTTTGGACAAAATATGTCTGCTTATGATATATTAAATTATAAGGGTAATAGCGTTGATAGAACAAAGTAATGATTGAGGAGAGAGCACTTTTTCAAATTTACATGTATGTAAGGATTAAGAGAGGGAAATGGGATGGATTTTGCAGAGAAAAAGATAGAATTAAAAAATGGGAAAGAGGGCATTCTGCGGGCGGCACGGCAGGAGGATGCGGAGGGGATGATTGCGCTTCTGAAAACTGTATTTGGGGAAACGACGTTTTTATTAAGGAATGTGGATGAGATGAGCTTCACGCAGGAGGAAGAAAGAAGGATTCTGCAGGAGATGCTGGATGCGGAAAGTGAGTTTATGATGCTTGTTCAGATCGAGGATGAAATCGCCGGGAACGGTGCGGTTATGTCAAAAGGCGGACAGAGAAGAGTGAATCATAGATGGGAATTTGCAATAGCTTTAAAGAAAGAATATTGGCATCTGCGGCTGGGAGGCTTTATGATGGAATATGCGCTGGAGTTGGCGGAAAAGATGGGGTATGAGCAGATGGAGCTGGGAGTCGTTGAAGGAAATGACAGGGCAAAGGCATTGTACGAAAGATTCGGGTTTGAAGTGACGGGGAAAACGCCGAGAGCGATGAAATACGATGACGGAAGCTATAAAGATGAATATGCAATGACAAAAGTGTTTCATCGTTAACAGAAAATGGTTATAATGATAGGTAGGCGGTGATTGAAAAATCAGAAGGAGGAAGGATATGTTAGAGTTTAAGTATGATACACAATTGCTGATTGAAGGCAAGGATTTGGATGAGGACGTGATTTCAGAATATTTTACAGAAAATTTTAAAGGGGACTGTCTTTTGGCAGTAGGAGATGAGGAACTGATTAAGATCCATTTCCACACCAATGAACCTTGGAAGGTGCTTGAATATTGCGCCAGCTTGGGAGAAATTTATGATATTGTGGTGGAGGATATGGACAGGCAGTCTAGGGGACTTAAAGGATAAATTCTATAAAAGATGAAAAGGCGCAGGCGGTCTTTGCCTGCGTTTTGTATTTCATCCTGTTTAAAAGCATCTTATCCGCAAGGCTCTTTTTAGTGGGGGAAAAATATGTTATGTTGGCTCCATCAAAGGATGGAGGAGCCAGATTATGAAAAGAGAAAAAGTTGAAAGAGAGTTTGACAGGAAGAAAATCGTATTAAGGTGCATCAAAATTGCAGCCATTATTTTTTGTATTGTGGTTTTGATAAGGATTATTTTATTCCCGCCTTATAAACAGCCGGTCGTTACAGGGAGCCATGAGGTCGCCATAGAGGTGTTTACGTGGGAGGATGAAAGCAGGGTGGAGACCTTTACAGATACCGGAGAGAACCGTGCGCTTACGGTGAAATTCTGGTATCCAAAGGAGGAGGGCAGATATCCGCTTGTGGTATTTTCTCATGGGGCGTTTGGCGTGATTGACAGCAATTATTCCACCTGTATGGAACTTGCATCCAATGGCTATGTGGTGGCAAGCGTTGCGCATCCGTATCACGCCATGTTCGTGGAGGATGTAAATGGCAAGGTCACGACGGTAGACATGGACTTTTTTAAGAGCGTTTATGAGGGGAATGGCAATATGGATCCAGAGGTGGAAGAAAGACTTTATTTAAACTATAAAGAATGGATGGCGCTTAGGACGGCAGATGAAAATTTCGTGCTGGATACGATTTTAAGTAAGGCGGAAAAAGGGGAGGCTGGACCTTTTGACCTGATTGACTCGGAAAAAATCGGTCTGTTCGGGCATTCCATGGGCGGCGCATCATCGGTGGCGCTTGGAAGGCAGCGGGATGATATCGATGCTGTCATTGACTTAGAGGGCACCATGCTGGGAGAATATGTGGGATTTGAAAACGGTGCGGAACTTTTTAATGAGGAGCCTTATCCTGTTCCCATATTGGATGTAAACTCTGACAGGGTTCACGAGGCAGTAAAGGAGCAGGAATTAGAGGGATTTGAGTACGTCAATTTTTATGTAGGAAGAAATGCATTAGACTACAGGGAAGTGGTTTTTCATAATGCAGGACATTTGAATTTCACAGATTTGCCGCTGGCATCTCCTGTTCTGGCAAAGATGCTGGGGGTAGGAAAGGTGGATGCCCGGACTTGTATTGAGAATGTAAACGAAATGGTGCTTATATGGTTCGATTATTATTTAAAAGGCGTAGGAGAACTGAATCTGAAAGCGGAATATTGATACCGCGGAGCCGTAAAGCGGAGTAATCTCAGAATGCGCAAATTGCAAATATAGGAAAAGGTATGATTTGGAATGAAAGTCAGCATCAGAAAAATAACGAGGAAAGAGGAAGAACAGGTCGTCATAGAGTGCGTGGAGATTACTCCCGAGATCAGGGATATCCACAGCTATATAACGGCTAAAGGCATTGAATTGTCCGGCACAACAGATGACCAGCATATGCAGCGCTTTCGGCTGGAGGATGTGCATTATTTTGAGGCAGTGGATGAGAAGGTGTTTGCCTGTGCAGACAAACAGGTATATGAAATAAAGATGCGGCTGTACGAGGCGGAAACTGCTTACAGGGAGTATCATTTTGTGCGGTGTTCTAAATCGGTGGTGCTCAATCTGATGAAATTAGATAGCATCAGCCCAGCGCTGAATGGACGCTTTTTTGCCCATATGAAAAACGGAGAGAAACTGATGATATCCAGGCAGTATGCGGGGGTGCTTAAGCAAATCGTTATGGAAGGAATTTAAGATGAAAGAAAAAAAAGATTTTTTGGCGCCAATCATGGCATTTATGGTCTGTACTACCTGCATTACGATTTTGGAGGGGGTAGTGGGAATGATTCTTTATCCTGAGCAGAAGTTTGGATATGATGCTTTTTTTTCACCGCCTCTGTTTGGGTTTTGTTCCGTTTTATTGGGAATTGTCACATATTCTAAGAAAGAATTGAGCGTAAAACAGGTTTGGGTCCGCAGAGGCATTCATCTGCTTTTGATAGAAGGATTGATTTTTGGGGTAAATTATGCGGCTGGAATTATTTTTGAACCGTTGGTAGGTATTCTTCTCGCGGCGGCAATTGCACTGGTCTTTGTGACAGTCTATGTTGTCTTATGGCTGAATGATAAGAGAAGTGCGGCGATGTTCAATGAACAATTGAAGCGTTATCAACAGCAGATTCTGGAGTCAGAGAAATTTACTCCATATTGAGTCGATTTGGTTACATTTGACATCAATATCTGAAAATCATGCCGATAATCTATGTAAGCAGCATTCATCAAGGAATTAAATGTTTGGTGAAAGGCTGCGAGAAATGTTGTTTGCGCAGGATTGGAGGTATGGAATATGAATATAAAGTTACAGGCAGGCAACAGTCTGCTTTTCGGGCTCAGATCGCCGGCGCTCAACGGCGGATTAAAGAGCACCCAGCAGAAGATGGAAAGACAGGCAAAATGCGAGAATCAGGTTGCCTTTTTCGAGGAAAAGAAAAGCAATCTGAAAAATATGGAATGCGGCACCCTCGAGGAAATTGCAGAGAAACTGGATATGCTGCACACCTATGACGACCAGATTGCCGCGGCAAAGGCGCAGTACAATCGCGAGCAGATGTCCCATGCGCTTGACGAGGCGTTAGAAAAAGGGGAAAAGATTGCCGATGCAGTGGAAAAGACCAAGCCCAAAACACCCGAGGAGAGGGCAGAGGATCTTGCCAAAGAAGCGCTGGGAATCGAAGAGGAAGAAGGCATGCTGGAAGAGGCGCTAGAGGAAGTGTCAGAAATCGTGGAAGAGACTGCCGAAGCAAGCGAAGCGTTGGAAGAGACGACAGAAGCGCTTGCAGATCAGGCTGCCAAGGACGCAGAAGCACTGGCGCAGCAGACGGAAGAAGTACTTGAGGGGCAGGAAACAGAAGGATTAGAGCAGCAGATAGAGCGAAGATACGAGCGGTTTGATATGCGCGCTTAAAAGTGGTTACTTTTTGCGTAAGCTGCTGATCTGGTACGGTCAGTATGAACAGGATATAGGAACATAGTTGAAAACAATGGCTTCCGGCACATCAGACGTGCACGGGAGCCATTATTATTGCAATAAGCTGGCGGGGGAACATTGGCATTGTTCGCAAAGACGTTGAATCTGCTTGCGAAAATAATTTCATAAAGTTTGCCATAGAGGATTCCATTAACAAAAAATATCCTGGCGATTATGAAAAACGGAAGCA
>ERZ808040.2493-NODE-2493-length-10182-cov-2.697872_pt1 | contig 10182 bp, 10 predicted proteins | sample MGYA00380191_ERZ808040 | MGnify/ENA primary metagenome ERZ808040 (study PRJEB31490, sample SAMN06133395) | mouse gut metagenome | isolation source: J6 | host: mice | place: China: Chengdu | collected 2015-05 ... | reverse complement strand
CAGCCCTATCATGCCCTCCTGAATCAAATCCTCGTTGTCCGCTCCAAGGATAAACATGGATTTGGCCTTGCTGCGCACCATATTCTTATATTTGTCGCAAATATAATCCATGATTGCAGACTCTCCCTGGCGCAGGCGGTCGATCAGCTCATCATCCGTACAATGTCCATAATTCTGATTCTTACCCGACATCCCTTTCGCTCCTCCGCTGCCTGCCTCCTATCCCTTGGCCCCCATGATCCGCTGTCTGACGATCTCGTAGGCCAGCACGCCCGCCGCAACGGAAGCGTTCAGGGAATCAATATCTCCCTTCATGGGAATGGCGGCGGTCATATCGCACTTTTCCTTCACCAGCCTGCCCACTCCGTCTCCCTCGTTCCCTATTACCAGCCCGATGGCTCCCCTTAAATCCAATTGATACATGGATGTGCCGCCCATGTCCGCACAGACGAACCACATCCCCTCCTTTTTCAGATCCTCAATGGTCTTTGCCAGATTTGTCACCTTTGCCACCGGTGTGTAATTCAATGCGCCCGCAGAGGTACGCGCTACGGTGGCGGTCAGTCCCGCCGCACGGTTTTTGGGTATGATAACCCCGTGCGCCCCCGCCAGGTTCGCAGTGCGGATAATCGCTCCAAGATTGTGCGGGTCTTCGATGTTGTCTAACAGAAAGATAAAGGGAGCCTCCCCCTTATCCCTGGCCGCCTGCAGAATATCTTCCACCTGGGCGTACTCACAGGCAGCCGCCACAGCGATGACCCCCTGATGCTTTCCGGTGCCGGACATCTGGGTAAGGCGTTCCTTTGTGACGAATTTTATGGGTGTTCCCCGCTTTTTCGCCTCCCTTCTGATCGTCATCACAGGACCGTCCTGGCATCCGTCCAGAATATAGAGCCTGTCAATGACCCTGCCGGAGCGAAACGCCTCGATGACCACGTTCCTGCCCTCCAGTAAAAACTCATTTCCGCTTAAATCCTCTTGTTCCATTGTATTTTCACCGCCTCATATCCTGAAAATTTTGTCGTCGTTCATGCCCACAAGGGCAATTCCCTCTCTCACGAGCTCAAGCACCCTAGGCATATTGTCCGAAAGGTACAGATAACCCAGCACCGCCTCAAGCCCGGTAGCCTGCAGGTAATCCCTCTGGCTGGCGTTCTTTGCCTTTGTATGAGGCTTGGAATTCCTGCCACGCCGGTATACCGCCCGCTCCTCCTCCGTAAGCCTGTCCGCCAGAGCCTGGGCGATTTTCGCCTGGGCGCCCGCGCTGACATATCTTACTGTCAGCCGGTGCAGTTCATTTGCAGGGCGGTTTGCCCGCTCCACAACCACCGTCCGGATAATCAGGTCATAGACGGCGTCTCCTATATACGCCAGCGCCAACGGAGAATAAGCGCGCACATCCGCCTGCTTTCCGGGAAAGCACTCCTTGATCTGCGCCAGCAGACCCGCTCCGCCGGCTGTCAGCCCTGCCTCGCTGCCCGGACAATCTGTCCCACCTGCTGTCAGGTCCCCCTCGCTGCCCGGACAATCTGTCCCACCTGCTGCCGGGCCTGCCGCTGTGCCCGGCATGCTCACGCCTTCTTCCATTTTACTCCCTCTCTGGTATCCTCCAAAACGATGCCCCGGTCCAGAAGCTCGCTGCGGATGGCATCCGCCCTTGCAAAATCCTTCGCCCTCTTTGCCGCCGTTCTCTCCTCTATCCTGGCCAGCACATATGCTTCCAGATCGCCGTCCAGTCTGTTTTCTTCCTCCCTCGCCGCGTGCGCCGTGGTCAGATTCAGGGACAGCACACTGTCAAAGCTCTCCGCAAGGGCATGCTTTGTAGCATCGGATATATCCGCCTTCAGCATATCGTAAAGGACGGTGATCGCCGTGGCTGAATTCAGGTCGTCGCACAACGCCGCCTGGAATTTCTCCCTGTAAGCGTCAAACGCGCCCCTGTCGGCCTGGCCCTCCGGCTTCAAGGCGCCTACTCTCTTTACTAGCTCATCGTAAGCGGCGCTCATGTTGTCCAGCACCCCATAGGAGAACTCCAGAGGCTTGCGGTAATGGGACTGAAGGCAGAAAAATCTGTAAACCAGCGGGTCATAGCCCTTTTCCTCCAGCAGCTTCACGGTCAGGAACTCCCCCTTGGATTTGCTCATCTTGCGAAACTTGTTATTTAAATGATGTACATGGAACCAGTAATTACACCATTTATGCCCCAGATAGGACTCGCTCTGGGCGACCTCGTTGGTGTGGTGAGGGAAGATATTGTCCACGCCGCCGCAGTGGATATCCATGTACTCGCCCAGATGCTTCATGCTGATGCATGAGCACTCGATATGCCATCCGGGATACCCTATCCCCCAGGGGCTATCCCACTTAAGCTCCTGATCGTCAAACTTGGACTTGGTAAACCACAACACAAAATCGCTCTTGTTCCTTTTATTGGCATCCTCCTCCACATCGTCCCGAACACCCACCAGAAGCTCCTTTTCGCTCTGGTTGGAGAACACATAATAATCCTTGAGCCGGGAGGTGTCAAAATAAATATTGCCGCCTGCCTGATAGGCATAGCCCTTTTCCAGAAGCACCTCTATCATATGGATGAACTCGGGCACGCAGTTGGTCGCAGGCTCCACCACATCAGGCGTCTTGATATTTAATTTGCCGCAGTCGCTGAAGAAGGCATCCGTGTAAAACTTCGCGATCTCCATAACGGTCTTGTGCTCCCGCTTCGCCCCCTTCAGCATCTTGTCCTCGCCGGTATCCCCGTCGCTGGACAGATGCCCCACATCCGTGATATTCATCACCCGCTTCACGTCATAACCGATATAACGCAGCGTCTTCTCCAATAAGTCCTCCATAATATAGCTTCGCAGATTTCCGATATGGGCAAAATGGTACACCGTGGGGCCACAGGTATACATCGCCACCCTTGCCCCCTCGTTGGGTATAAACTGCTCCACCTTCCTTGTCAGAGTATTATAAAAATACAGTCTGTTTTCCATTCCTATGCCCTCCTGATTTTAGTTTCCGCCTGCGGCAGCCTGTTCGTCTTCCTGTGTCTTTTTCATCCTCTTTAATTCCTGCTCCAGCTCCAGGATACGGTTTGCCATCTCCGAATTGGCGCGCTGCAGCGCCGTGATATCCTCTCTCACAGGGTCCGGCAGGTCTGTCTGATTCATGGACTCCTGAGGCAGGGACTGATTGCCCCGCTTCACCACCCGCCCCGGCACGCCCACCACCGTAGAACAGGGCGGCACCTGGCTTAATACCACGCTTCCCGCGCCGATCTTGGAATTATCGCCGATGGTAAAGGAGCCTAACACCTTGGCGCCGGCGCTTATCATCACATTGTTGCCCACTGTCGGGTGGCGCTTTCCGTGCTCCTTGCCGGTGCCGCCAAGGGTTACGCCCTGATAGAGCGTCACATTGTCCCCGATGATCGTTGTCTCACCGATTATAACCCCGTTGCCGTGGTCGATAAAAAGCCCCTTGCCGATTTTTGCTCCGGGATGGATCTCAATACCGGTCTTGCGCACCGCCCTCTGCGAGATCCACCGCGCCCAGAAAAAGTGCCCCTTTTCGTACAGTCTGTGCGCCACCCTATAGTGCAGCATCACCTTAAAGCTTGGGTATAAAAAAACCTCCATGGAGGAATGAATCGCCGGGTCACGCTCCCTTATGATCCTGACCTCCTCTTTGACATCTCCGATAACCCCCATGCCGCCCTCACCTCAGCCTTCCTCCCTTATTCAATGCAAAAAACCGCGGTAAACTCATCCTAGAGACGAATTTTCCGCGGTCTCCTTCCGGTATCCAAATCAGATACTCTTTCCGTTCTCTGCATTAAATTTACCTATTATTTAAGATATGCAAAAAACGGCCATTTGTCAACCAGAATTTCACTTCTGCCATATTAATATAGGCAGCCTCGCCTATGACAAAGCTGCCGATATTTTTACTTTATTTTTCCTGAAAGGTCGAGCACTGTGTCGCTCTGCAGTCACACGCTCCGCAGCCCTTGATATCTACATGCTCCGCCGAGCATTTATAGTTGGAATTGTAAATACAGTTGGTCGCCTCGCAGTCGATGCTGATGGTGGGGCTGGGATGAGAAACCGAGCTCTTAAAGGAATCCATTCCCTCCCTTTTCTGCACGAAGCTCTCACAGCAGGTCTCGTCACAGCAGCATGCATGCTTGCCGCCCACCATGATATCGCCCTTGGAGCACAGATGCTCCTTATTATAGGTACAATTCTCTACCGCACATTTTAAATCCGCCATATTTTCCTCCTATTCCGGTTCACGCAAAGTGAACATACTCCAAGCTAAAGCTTTTTCCGCTGGCCAAATATGCTGCCGTTTTCCATGGGTCTGCGGGCAGCGTTCACAGACCTGTGATTAGTATGCGGACAATCAGAAAAAAATATACGCCGGCTTCACGCTCTTGATACTGCTCTTTCAAACGGCTATAATAAAAATGCCGCATTGGCCTGAATGCCAAAAACCTGATTACGGCAGTACGCGAAACGACAAATCTATTGGGAATATATGGGAAAATCCGGGGAGCGAATAATGACTGAAATTTATTATATTGAAGATGATGAAAATATTGCATCGGCTGTAAAGGAATATCTTAGCAGAAAAGGATATGAGGTTTCCATATTCGGGACGCTGGAAAGCGGAAGGAAAGCATTGCTGCACCATATCCCAAGCATCGCGCTGATTGACTGGAACATGCCGGACGGCGAAGGAAACAGCTTTTGCAGGTGGATACGCTCAAAATGGAAGGATCTTCCGCTTATTTTTTTGACTGTCCGAGATGATACCTGCGATATTGTTTCCGGTTTTGCATATGGAGCGGATGATTATGTGACAAAGCCCTTTGAACTGGAGGTTCTGTATTCCCGCATCCAGGCATTGCTCCGCAGGGCAGGAAATGTGCAGAGCAGTTATCTCTCCTGTGGCTCTATTTCAATTGACAAGGACAGATTGGCAGTATTTTGTGATAAAGAGGAAATTACCGTCAGCCAGGCAGAATACCAGCTTCTGCTGTATTTGATGGAAAATAAAGGAAAGACCGTCACAAGGGAACGGCTGCTGGCTCAGGTCTGGGACAACAACGGGTATTATGTAAACGACAATACGTTGACCGTAACGGTGAAACGGCTGAGGGAAAAGCTTCATCATCCGTCCTGCCTGAAAACAATACGCAGCTTCGGCTACCGTTTGGAGGATGGAATATGAACAAAAAGGCAAATATAAAAATGACGGTTCTGCTTGTTCTGTCGGTCAACCTGACCGCTGCCGCCCTGATTACATTCTTTCTTACTCTGTACTACCGCCATGCATGCTTTCAAATGTTGGGCGGCTTCTGCGAAAGAATGATTCTGAAATATCCTGATGCCAGGCAGAATGCTTTGGAAGTGTTGAAAGCCCAGGATTTCTATAAAACAGATGAAAACATATTAACGTCTTTCGGCTATCAGCCGTCAAATCTTGATATTGCTCATCCCCTGCTTTTCTGGATTCCGATTTTAGGATTTTCTGCAGGCGTCATACTGTTTCTTTTCTCCTTCTGGTATTGGCACAGAAAATCAGCCTCCCGCATACAGGCATTGACAGGATATTTGGAGAGAATAAATACAGGCGCTCAGGGATTGCTTTTTGAGTCCTCCGATGATGAATTTTCAAAGCTGCAGGATGAAATATATAAAACGGTAACGGCGCTTTACCAGACAAGAGAGGAGGCTCTGAAAGCACGAAACAATTACGCTGAAAATCTTTCCAACATTGCCCATCAGCTGAAAACACCGATTACGTCTATTTCCTTAACGGTCCAGATGGCGAAAGAGCAGCCGGTAGATACCCGCGACGGGGAAGCGCCCCAGGGGCACGGCTCCATGGCAAGTAAAATGCACGAAACTGTTACGGAGATAGAGCGGCAGATAGACAGGCTCTTACATTTGGAAGAAGCATTATTGCTGTTGTCCCGCATCGATGCAGGCACGCTTACGCTTGACAGGAAACCGACCGATGTTTTTACAATGCTTTCTCTGGCATCGGACAATTTATACGAACTGTTCTTACGGAAGGGCGTTCTGATGGATATTCCTGAAACAGGCGAGACATATATCAATGTAGATTTGGACTGGACGATGGAGGCCGTTATGAATTTGATGAAAAATTGTATGGAAGCGGCTGGAACAGGTACTGCCGTACACTGCTCCTATGAAAAAAATCCGCTCTATGTCCAGATACGGATTTGGGATGAGGGCGAGGGCTTTGCAAGAGAAGATTTGCCTCGTTTGTTTGAGCGATTCTATCGTGGGGAAAAGGCCCCAAAAGCCGGAATCGGAATCGGTCTTTCGCTTTCCAGGGAAATCATAGAAATGCAGAACGGAATCATCCGTGCATTCAATCTTCCCAATGGCGGGGCCTGTTTTGAGATTCGTTTCTATACCTCGTGAAAATACTGCGGGTTTCATAAAAGAGGAAGGTCCTGGGCGCGGTCACTGAGATGTCACTTTCATTTGTTATAATTCTAGATAATAGGGTTCGCAGAGCGGTTCCTATAACAGAAATTACCTTGCTTAATCTCAAATATCAGAATTCGGATAACAGAAGCCTGTTTTGTTTCTATTATAGAAAGAAAGAGATCGATAGCGAGGTATAGAGGATAAACAGGAGGATTTGACAACATGGAAATACTGAAATGCAGCGGTATTGAAAAGGTATTTGGAAAGGGCGGAAATCAGGTTTCCGCCTTAAACGGAATCAGCCTATCCATCGAAAAAGGGGATTTTGTCGCTATCATCGGAGCATCCGGTTCCGGAAAATCAACGCTCCTTCATATTCTGGGCAGCGTGGACAAGCCGACAAGAGGCACCGTAACAGTAGACGGCGTGGATCTGAGCGGTCTGAACGCTGCGGACGCCGCAATTTTCAGAAGGAGAAAGGTAGGCTTGGTTTATCAGTTTTACAATCTGATTCCAACTCTGACAGCGGAAAAAAACATCCTTATGCCCATGCTGCTTGACAAGCGGAAGCCGGATGCGGAATACTTTCAGACGATTGTAAAGACACTGGGAATAGAGGATAAGCTGGAAAGCCTGCCGAGCCAGTTATCCGGCGGGCAGCAGCAGCGGGTTGCTATCGCAAGGTCTTTGATCTACCGCCCCGCCATTCTTCTTGCCGACGAACCCACAGGAAACCTTGACCAGAAAAACTCAAAGGAAATAATTGACCTCTTAAAGCTGTCAAACCGAAGCTTGAAACAGACCATACTTCTCATTACCCATGACGAAAAAATTGCATTGGAAGCTGATCGAATTATAACCATCGAGGACGGAAAAATTGTCAGCGACCAGAAGCGGAGGTGAGTGGCATGTGGAAAGACTATTCCAAAAGCTATATTAAAAACAACCGTGCATCCAGCACATCAATTATGGCGGCTGCTCTGGTTGCCACAATGTTTTTGTCCTTTATCTGCAGCATAGCTTACAACTTCTGGGTGTATGACGTGGAACAAATCACCTTGGAAGAAGGCGGCTGGCAGGGACGCATTGTCTGCGAAGCACCGGGCTCGGAGCAATTATCCTTAGTCCGCAGCTTTGCAAATGTTGAAAAGGCGCTCATCAACGGGGAATTATCAAAAAAGGGAAAAACGGTGGTGGATATTTATTTTCGCAATGCCAAAACCATTTATCGTGATATGCCGTTAATAGCAGCGCAGCTGGGATTAGATAAGGATTCCATCCAATACAACTCCCTGCTCCTGTCCCGATATTTTATACACGACCCTGAGGATGAGACGCCGCCGATGCTTTTGGCGCTTTATCTGGTGATACTGATGCTTGTGGCCGTGTCGCTGATCCTAATTATCCGAGGCTCCTTTGAATTATCAATGAATGCCAGAATCCATCAATTTGGTATTTTTTCAAGTATTGGAGCAACACCGGGACAGATCAGAGCCTGTCTGCTGCAGGAAGCGATGGTTTTAAGCATACTGCCCATGCTGCTTGGGAGTATGCTGGGCATTTTAATAAGCTATGGAACCATAAGCGCGGTCAATCTCTTTGGTGCGGACGTTGCCGGACGCCACGAGGCTGCCTTTCGGTATCACCCGTTCATATATGCGGCTACTGTATTTATTTCTTTTTTTACAGTCATCTTTTCTGCGTGGATACCTGCCAAAAAATTGAGCAGAATGACGCCGCTTGAAGCAATCAGAAATACAGGTGGACTGTTGTTAAAGAAAAGGAAACATTCCAGACTTTTATCTTTTATGTTCGGCATGGAAGGCGAGCTAGCAGGAAACGCATTAAAAGCCCAAAAGAAATCCCTGAGAATATCCTCCGTTTCATTGCTGCTGTCTTTTCTGGGTTTTTCCATCATGCTTTGCTTTACTGTTCTTGCCGATATCAGCACCAGATATACTTATTTTGAACGGTATCAGGACGCGTGGGATGTAATGATAACCCTGAAGGACACAGATATATCAGATTTCAAGCTGGCAGCAGAACTGCAGGAGCTTTCCGGCATACAGGACGCTGCGATCTATCAAAGGGCTGAATCAACAGTATTTTTGCCCGAGGATCTGCAGAGCGATGATCTGGCGTCTCTTGGAGGGCTTGAGGCCGTTGCCGGAGCGCCAAAGGCTGAAGGCCGTTTTCAAGTGTCTGCCCCGATTATCATATTGGATGATACAAGCTTTTTAAACTACTGCTCACAGCTTGGCATTACTCCAAGGCTTGACGGGGCAGTCGTGTTAAATCATATCTGGGACAGCGTAAACAGCAACTTCCGTTACAAGGAATATGTCCCCTTTGTAACAGAGAACAGCCCCACAACCGTGCTTTATAAAAATGGCCGGAGCGCAGAAGTTCCTGTTTTGTCTTATACACAGACCGTCCCAAAATTGCGGGAAGAATACAAAAATTATTCCCTGGTACACTTTGTTCCGCTTTCCCTTTGGATGGACGCATTAAATCAGACAGGGGAGACCGATGACCACATCTATATCCGTGCTTTTTCAAGCGGAAATGCAGACCTTACAGATCTGAACGCGCTGGAGCAGGAAATCGTGGCGCTTTTATCAGAGCAATATGAGCCGGAAAGCGAAAACCGGGTACAGGAAAGATTGTCCAATGATAATTTAATACAGGGCCTGGTAATGATTTTGGGAGCCTTCTGCGTAATGCTTGCCATCATCGGGATTGCAAATGTGTTTTCAAATACGTCAGGCTTTCTCCGTCAGAGAAAACGGGAATTCGCCCAGTATATGTCCATTGGCCTGACACCCCGGGAAATGAGGAAAATGTTTTGTATCGAAGCGTTTGTTATAGCAGGAAAACCTCTTTTGATTACATTGGCCCTTACCGTACTGTTTGTGCAGTTTGCAGTAACGGCAAGCTATTTAGACCCAATGGTATTCTGGTCTGAAGCCCCGGTCCTGCCTATTCTGCTATTTGCGGCTGCGATTGTATTGTTTGTCGCACTCGCCTATTATATTGGAGGAAAGCGTATTTTGCAGTGTGATTTGAATGAGACCCTGCGAAACGACGCGCTGGTTTAGCAGATAAAGATTTTGCTTTCGACCTGTGCATATACCATATGACAAACGGAACCGATAACCGCATTTTTACTTTTGCGTGTTATCGGTTCCGTGTCTGTGCGCCCGGTTCTTTGAAAGCTGTAATAATAAATTTATGTATATTGACCTGTGTTTCTCGCTTATATTTGGAACAATAAAGGGGGTTTTTCAAGCACGGTATATTCTGTAAACTTCAATCTTGTTACATTATGGAAAATGGGAAAAGCTGTCCATTGAAGTTTCATTTTTTCACCTGCCTGTCCAGCAAATTACAGTAATAACTATTTCAACAATAAGACGGATAGCATGATGATGAACATGAATATTATTTTTCTTGAAACCATTCATAAGTGTGCCGGCAGAAATATTTAACATTCCAATAATCATAATGACTATAAAATTTTTGTACCATATAATGTTTAATACCGTATATAGTAAAACCAATAAGCAGCCAATTACTATAAATGAGGAAGATGCACTTTTTATTTTTTCTTTATAGACAGCGAACAACATTAACCCTACATATAATATCGCAAGTACAGCACCAAAAATTCTCATTTTAATCTCCTTTTTTATATTCTAAAATATCCCCCGGCTGG
>ERZ808040.2491-NODE-2491-length-10191-cov-4.632193_pt1 | contig 10191 bp, 5 predicted proteins | sample MGYA00380191_ERZ808040 | MGnify/ENA primary metagenome ERZ808040 (study PRJEB31490, sample SAMN06133395) | mouse gut metagenome | isolation source: J6 | host: mice | place: China: Chengdu | collected 2015-05 ... | reverse complement strand
AACTGCCCATTTTTACAGGACGAGATAATGATTGGGGAGTGGGTTGCAATAATGAACTGGATATTGGGGAATGTCTCCTCCAATGCCCCAAGCACATTCCATTGCCACTTAGGATGCAAATGCATATCTAACTCATCGATGAGCACCACTCCGGTGGCCAGAGAGAAGTCCAATTGTCCAGGGTTCAACAACGCCAGTCGGTAGGCAAGATCTATACTCATCCAAAGAAGAGACTGATAACCAGCGCTCAGATATTGAATGGGAATTTCCTCTCGATCATACTCAGAATAAACAATATCTTCAAAAACTCTTGAGTATGAGATTGTGGGTTCCGTCTCTAAATCGCTCATTTTTTTCATAATGCTGGAAACAGTGGCCTTAAACGCCTCATATTCCGGAATCGCATGCTCTTGATGAAACGCCGCCATTTCCATCTTCAGGCACCAGTCTTTGATCCCTTTCGTATCAAAGCCGCTGTCAAGGCAACCGAAATAACCACATCTGCGATCCTTAAGTTGTTTTTGTCCAGTACTAGCGCGATTTCGTTTGACATTAATCACCCGTGATGTTCCCACATATCTAATCAGGGGCAATAGATGGTTTGTATCATTAGATATCTGAGCTGCATACTTTGCTATCTTTCCATTTGATATCTTTGTCCTGGGATTGAGTGGGCCTTCATCTCGGGCTCGAACCCATTGCATTATTTCACCATCAACATAGGCTTGGCAGTCAACTGCTGTCGGGTTCATGTATTCGATCGTAGTCGAGGCTCCAGCTAGACGGTGTGTTTCAAAGCGAACATCGGTCTGCCAGATCCCTGGTGCATGAACTCCCTTGATACCAGTAAAAAATCCGCCTAGCGCAACAGAGAGCGCATCCAGAACAGACGTCTTCCCCACCCCGTTATCTCCAATTAGTAGGTTAATTCCTGGGGCGAATCGAATCTGCATATCCTTGATGCCTTTATAATTCAGGATTTTTATTTGATTAAGAATCATGGATTAATCCCTCCAAGAATCCAATGGCATAGACGCACAAACTTCTATTATTTCAATTATAGCACACGACCCAAGAAATATCCACCCCAGAGAATTTTTTAGAATCCAAAATGGGCACTGAAATAAAAACTTTTTGGCCCAATATATCTGTATATAAAATTCCTCATTCCATTTTTGGTGGGTACGGCGAGAAATGGCGGCGGTTTTTTGTGGGTGCCCAAGTTCGCCTGTTCTGAGTAGTCACACCGATCGATAATATTTGGGCAGGATATTGGAAAAAAATGATCATGTGGGCTGTCTACACTTCCAACAGAAAACACATATCGCGCCCTATTCCATGATTGTTTCCATATCCTCTCTATGATATAATTATTATGATACTCCCAAGAGCTAAAGTTCGGGATTCTAACCTATCACCTTTCTCCCAAACTTTCACAAGTATCAGAGTGAAATTCCCCTGTGGTCTACTTAGGCGTATAGGTATTCGAACCAGCACTCCGCTGCCCATCAGCGCAGTGCTGATGTATCGGACAGTCTCGGCGGATCAAGCCGGCAGAGGTTTGTAGGTTCATTTATCATAAGGAAGGATTTTTATGTATCTAATTCTAAGTTTCCCAGTCTTTTATTACGCAATAAAAGAACATGTAAGTATATCGCAATACAATGCTATCAATATGCTGTTTTTGGGGAAATATCGAAGTTCCACAGACAAAAACGAGGATTATATTAGCGATCTTTATGCTTCCAACTATTGTAGCGGTAAAAGAAAGATTAGCCGAGATTACATAGAAAAAATCATATCTTTATCCCGTAGAGAAGTAAGACTTAGAATTAATTCGCTTGGATTTCAGGATATTTCAAAGGTTGCAGGCACATTAAGGAATCTGGTAGAGTGTACTACACTCAATAATAAGACTCGAAGAATATTAGCCACCTTAAAAGATGATCTCGATTTTATTACAGAAATGTTTCTCATGTCCATTAAGTGTCCCCCACAGCATGCCCACTCCCTTACGGTTGATGAAAAAAAGAAGATAAAATCGTGTTTTTGTACTGAGATACATTCTGAGAAAGATGATTTATCTTGTAAATATACTAATCAGATTAGTACTTTTGCAATTCAAACTTCCACTGTAGAAAAAAGAATTTTAGAATGTAAACTAATAACAAGAGGAAGCAAAATATCAGCTATTTACGAAATTACAAACGTTATGCTATCGGCTGGAATTACAGCCATTAGTGAGTTAATTTCTTCAACTATTATGGTAACTCCCCCTCTCTTACTCGTCTATGACAGCTTTGACATATTTGAAGAAGATTTATTAAGCAACAAAAATGTAAACATTTTCCACGAAACTTTTGTTAAAGTTCAAACTGGTTTAAATGAACAAGATTATAAAAGAGTTAGTGAATATATTATACTTAGTTTCAATTCTGAATCACTCAAAGGTTTGTTTGATACCCATGTAGTGAACCACAATTTATATTTTCCTTCCTTTAGCGCAGAACTCGAATATGAGGCATCAATGTACAATGAATTGGGAAGTATCTTTTCTTCCTGGGCAGCGACTGCTCTATCTGACTTCATAAATCATTTAATAGAAGTAAAAAAAATGTCATTTTCCGAACTAACTGAAACTCTAAGCCCTCATGAGATTATTTTTGCAGGAGTAGTAGATTTTAAAACTGTACATGATGACTTATGCCGCGCATATTTATTACTCAATTCTAATGCGCTTTCCATACTAACAGACATGGCAACCGAGTCGAATATACAATTCACCTCCCCAATTGATACTCCCCATACCTGAAGGCAGAGGATACTTGGCTCATCCACAGTAGCCTACACCAGCGGAGCCTTCCGCAATGGTAACAAACGTACAGATCTGGGGATACCGTCCCCACCAAAGTGTGGCTCATAGGTTACCTATAGACTTTATTAGACAACATTTGAAACTAACAATCACAGTCTCTCAGACTCTTGTCCAAGATGTTAGGTACTGTCAAGATTTATGCACAAAATTTCATGCGATATTGGGAGTTATCCCACACCTTTGGGCTCGTAGGCCCATACAAGCGAACAACCGCCGTAGGTGGCACTTAGTGAATCGTAAAAGGCCGGGGATTGGGCACTTCTGGGAATCAGAGGTGCCCGCTCTTATTCTTGTTCAGCGGACTGTTAGGCACGATTACTGATCGTACGACCTAGTATGACAGGCATTCACCGATGCTCCTACCGATATAGCTTAGGTGGTATTCAAACAAAATACAAGTCTTTTGTTGGGGCGGCAATTATATTGTGGAAACTTTAGAGGTGGCTACCCGCTCTACATAGAACTGACGGATGCCCTCCCTTTTGATGCTGGCCCCGGCATTTTTATTCTAGGAAATGATCTTTTCGCAGTGCAGACATACCCACTTCTCTTAGCCAAGCTACAGCTCGCCAAAATAGCCGCCGCTATGGCTACAGGTCTTGCTAGAGAGATACCACTTACCAACGAAGATGAGATACTTCCATTGCATTGCTAATTTATACTTGATAGTACAAACCTTTCTACGATACTGCTCCCAATTTACTTTTCATTTACATAATAATAACTATATAATTTCTTTTCGAAATTACAAAGAGATTATATAGATAATTAAGAGAAAAGAGACCTTGACCTGACAACATTTTCGTTTTATGCTTATATCAACAAAAGTACACAGAAGCCTCCGGAAATAGAGATTTCCCCACTTGGCTTGCGATAGACGTTTGTTTGTAGTAAAATAATATTATATCTTAAGGGCCTTCTAATTCGATTTTATATCCTAGTAATTCAGCAGCCCCAACTGATGCAGGAACAGTCCATAAATTTTTAGTGTACCAAACAGGCTACCATCCATGACTATTTGTTGAAAAAATACTATATCTTGTAGAATTAGTAACTTAATTTTATACTGGAACACTCCATGGACAATCAGTGGACTCAGTAGACTACCATCGATGACAACATTGTGAACCCCGACACCCCTAACTACAAAGCGAAGCATGTCATCTTTGAAGAGGGTCCTGACACTAGCGCTCGCTCTACAGAACGCAGACAAGTAGCGCGACACCTTGCACTCCAACAAAAGATACGTGCATGGACGACAACGGCGTCAACGTAACTGAGCAGGAGACCGTGGCCTCCCGCACTGCCTACCAGATGCAGTATACCATTAATAGCACCATCGCTTCTGGCTTTCCTGCACAGCAACAATGGTTGGATATCACGGAGAACATCGTCAGCATGAACTCCACTTGCACAAAAAACGAGAAATACCCCTCCGACTCTACGCTGAAGTATGACCCTGACAGTCCATGTACCAACAAAGATGGCTATGTGAAGCTGCCTAATGTATACTTGGTGAAGGAAAGTACGACCCTGATGATCCAGACGCCAACGAGGATGGCTATGTGGAACTGCCCAACGTAGACCTGGTGAAGGAGATAACCGACTTTATGGGCGCTGGCCAAGCAAGCCTTTTCCCCGCCGGATAACTGCCTAAGGACAGACCAAAGAATGTTCGGGCGGTTACCGATCCAGCGAGAAACTTATCTTTGATGGTCTAGCCAAACACAACGCCAGGGTATCCAACAAACTGCTTACCAACATGTCCGCCCGCATGACAGAGCACATCTAGGGCAGTCTGGAGGTTACTACAAATGTTTGCATAAAAGACGCAGAAAGCTCATAGCTGCGATATTGTGGAGATCATCCGAGACCTGTATGAGCAAGACGAGATTGTGATCCCGAAAGGAAAAAGGACAAAAAAATTTTTTAAAAAATTCTATCACAAGCGGCCACACCGTATTGGTGAGGGTGACAACACCAACCAGCCCATCGCTGACACGGCCTGAGGTATCCTGAACGGCCACAGCATCTTGCCCCGACAGCTAACCGACACAGCCATCTCCTCACCATCATTGTGGCAGCACCAACTCCCGCCTGATGGCGGAGCTTGTATCCTGCCACATGGGGTCCCACAAACTAAATAAGCGTGTATGAGAAAAACGCCGACTTGGTGTCTATCAGAACTCACAACTGACCGAAAACAAATCACCGATACTATTCAAAAAAGTAGATAAAACAGCGAGAATGTTATTATTATAACCACTGTAAACCCCGAGCTTTAGGTGTGGGATGGCGGTGGGCCACCTACTAATCTATTGACCAAAATGCGGGGCAAAGATACTGGATGTGTATAGTAGGAAGATCAATTAGCAATTCGACATTTTCAAACCAACAAGATGTACTCCAATTAGAGGCAGCAGCCATACATAGCCACACTAAACAGAGAAGGGGGTGTAATGAACGAAGTGGCTTACCCATCAAAGAAAGGAGGTTTTAGATCTATGCTGCTCCAAGCTCCTGCCATGAAAAGAAGCGAGCTGTCTGGTTGCAACAGACAACTCGCTGTGGTGGGGACTTAACCCCGATACTGGATGGGGCATCCAGGGGATCATGCAGCAACACACTTAGGCTGCCGCCTCCTTCATTATAACGGTTTTTTAGGAAAAAGCAACTGGCATTTTCACTTTTCGTACAATAATCGCATTGTCTTCATGGTAACTATATATGATAAAATAGTCAGATTATGCCATAAAAAAAATGATATGCCAACAAAAACACTATCAAAACCAATATGAAGGAGAAAATGATTATGCGGGACTATGCAGAAAATCCCAGAAGTTCTGCTGGACAAAATTCTGGGGACTATGCAACATCTGAGACCTATGAAAAGTTCTTTCAGGAAAACATGGGTCTCATACACAAGGTTTTGAATCCATACCGCGGGCTGGACGAATATGACGACTTGTTTCAAGAGGCATGTCTTGGCGTATTCAAAGCCCTCCTGACGTATGACTCCAGCAGAGGCACTAAGCTAACCAGCTATGCCTTCACCTGTGCCCAGAACCAGGTTCGCATGCATCTGCGAACAATCAATGCAAAGTGCCGGGCTGGGGACACGGTCTCTCTTGAAACATGGGATGGAAATGCTGAAAATCAAACCAGGCTGCTTGAGTACATTCTTAGTTCCAAGTATCAGTTACCACCTGAAGAAAGCATGGACAACAAAACCTATATGCGCTTAGCATTTCAAGCGGCTATGGAAATTGTAAAAAACGAACTGGGTATAACAGCTCAGATTGCTATCTACCGATTTATGGACGGGACTCCACAAAGCAAAACCGCAAAAATGTTAGGCATGTCCCAATCAGCTGTTTCAAAAGAGCTCAATCGTGCTCTGGTTTACCTTCGAACCAGGATGATTGACCTTGGCTATGGTGAGCTGGCATAATAGTGAGGGTGCCTGGAAATATTCCAGGCACCCTCTCATTTTAGGGCCACCGCTTGAAAAATTCTATTATAGGAAGGGTGCTATTCTTTTGGTGAATACAGAGGAACCTGGCAGGCTCAGTTCGCTATATTGCTCGCCCGTGTTTTCAGCGCCATCTTCCCGATCGATGGTATTTGGACAGGCTTGTTGGAACGAAAAAAGCACGACGCAGTGTTGTGTTCTACAACCAGACAATTTTGATCAGCATCGCTATCTCTCTGCAAACCTACAAGCAAAGGAAAGCGACCGGCTTTGCCGGCCGCTTTTGTATTTACTATATGCGCCGTAACCCCCTGCCTTTAGCCATGAGATCATGACACCACAAAGTCCTCCATGTATTTCATATACTGGAGCAATCCTACAACTGCATGCTGGGAGTTGTCGATTTCAATGAAAAGCCCTTCCTTCTCGCGCCAGAAGAAGGTGCCTTCTACCTCGCTTGGTTTTGCCATATACATAGCAAACTCTGGCAGCATACAGTTAATCGCATCAGTCTCGACGCAGTTGATAATCAAGTCCTTGAGCCGATCAATATCCATGTCATAGTCGACTTCAATTCCACGCTCCACCATCCTCTGGTATGTTTCATAACAGGCCATGGTCATCTCCAGCCGGTAGGGGGCGAACACCTTCTGCATCATGGTCATTTGGTCTTCCATGATATTCCGCATAGCAAACTCATAGTACCGGGGATCATCTTCGTACTTGGTCAGCTCATTCATGAAATATGACGCCCAATGGTCGTGGTAATCAAGCCAGCCATTGTTGAGATAGTTCTCCGCTGCCAGTTTAAGGGCCTTCAGATAGCCCTGGTCCTTTGTCAGGCCGTAAAGCCGGCAGATTCCAAACGCAGCCTCTCCATCATAGTAAGGGGTCACGAACTTATCTCCCTTAGTCATATCCCGATTAAGCAGCTGTTGGAACGAGCCATCCTTTTCCTGAAGAGAGATATCAGTAAACAAATAGTCACATCTGCTCCTCATACAAATCTGATAGCTTCTGCAATGTATTTTCGCAAATCAGAATTTCACCTGCACCACTAATTTCCTTCTTTTTAAATTGAAAAGAAAGGTTACCTGCAACCATAAGTCTATCAGAATTCAAAATCCCTTCAACCTCTGGAATATCCACTTCTCTTATAATAATTGGACAATCAAGAAAAATTGACATAGCTGTTGCCACTGTCCCCGCAAAAATACTACCTATCTCGCCAAACATAGATACTTCATATTTAAAAGCCTGAATATACGATAAAAACTGTATAGGATTTTCTTTTAAATAGCTCGCATAGAATTCCATTAATACAAACTGCTTGATTCTAAGCACAATAATTCCGTGAATATCTCTGTGATCTGGATTTGAATAGCAATCAACTGCCCCCACAAAAAATTCAAAGAAAACTTTCACATCTTCATTTCTAAACATATGTTCAATTAAGTAATTAATATCATCGCAAAACTCTATCATCGGCAATTCAGGCCATATAGGAAATCCAAACAAATCCGAAAGAGCTGTAATCCCAGCAGACACTGTTGTACTTATTAACTCGTAAAAGAGATTCATTTTTTTACTTCTGTCTCGAATGTAATATGTACAAAAAACAGGGCCCATTTCTTCAGGCAGTATAGAACTTGATGACTGACTCTCTTCCTGAATAGCACGAGCGCTTGAAATCCGGTCTAATAGCTCAGTTGGCAAATTGGACTCAGTTGCCGAACCTGATTCCGCTATTGATATGTCCTCAAAAAAACTCTCTTTTCTGTTAGGGTCGCTTGATATCTTATTGATATTCGCTTCGTTATAACAGAAAGCGATTTTCTTTTTTTCTGACAATCCCAATGGAAAAACCTTTTTTGCTGGGCATTTTATTGCCGTCAAGAAGGCGCTTGAAATTAGAGTAATTTCATCCGGAGATTCTTCTATATACTTACGTGCATCAACACTTAAGTCAACAATAGACAGTAGATTGCGCACAATTTTTGCAATCCTAACAGTATCCTGAAATCCTAATGCTTCTATTCGCGTCCTTGCGTCTTCTTGTGAAATTTGTGTGGATTGAGCAAACAATTCCTTTTTCAATCGTCTTTTACCGCTTGTATACCCTGTTGCTTCAGCATCCCAAATTACTACACCATCATCACAGTCCTTGCGTAACTTTCCCAGCAACAGGACACTAACAGCGTCATATTGGGCCAAGTTTGTATTCCCCTTCACCGCACACTGGTAGAAAACAGGAAAATTAAGGGGCAATAAATCCATCTGAGACCCTCCTTTTGCTCTCCTTTCATAGTAGAATCATGGAGGCTTCCTTGAAGTGACTAGATTATATCATAGTTATGCCTCTCCTTCAAGAGGCTAGAGTTATACAGTTTCGCCAGGGGATGACTTTGGGGAAGTAGCCTATCTATTGACAACACTGTCTAAGGGGTCCTGCTTATCACAATCACCGTCCCCTCTGCCTTTAGGCATGAAGTGTGTCAAACTAATTTTATCTTCTTTTACATTTTCAGTATTTTTTCAATATTTTTTCTTTCAGTCTTGGAATCAAAAAATGAGCAATCCCTTTTCAAATGAGAAAACTTATAAAAATCCTCAAAAAAATGTAACAGCCAGTTGGATACAACAACCCAAGCACGCCGTCCCACCAGATTTATGGGATGCCCAGTGGTCACGCCCTCCATTACCAACAATATTGAAGATTACTATAGTTTGAAGCAAAACTATAAGCACTTATTCATTGACTAAAACGTTTTTTTGTTCTATTCTTATGATATCCAAGGCGATGAGGCCAGAAATCATCATTCGGTTTTTCGCGTCTTATCAAGTCCGTCCCCTGCCATTAGGCATCAGGATACAGCATTACCTCCAACTTTTGGTTCGATACCCCAGCTTCATAATGTCTGTATGTGACAACTTCCATCTACCTTTTACGCTGGCATACACTCACTACTTAGAGGAAGAAGCCTGTCCCAAAGGATTGTGGACAGAATTCATACGCCCCTGTAGCACCAGCATGGAGCACATCCTGTTTCTTAAAGATATCGTCGCGAACATCCCCAAAATTGCTGTACACCATTTTCAGCCCCAACAAAATATCCTTTAGTCGCAAGTGCTATTGAAAGATAATTCCGATTTGAAGCGGCAGCCATACATAGTCACACTAAATAAAGAAAGAAGGAGGTGTAATGAATTAAGTGGCTATATATCAACTTTGAATCTATGCTGCTCCAAGCTCCTGCCGTAAAAGAAAGCGAGTTACCTGGTTGCAACAGACAACTCGCTGTGGTGGGGACTTACCCCGATGCGGGATTGGGCATCCAGGGGATCCTGCAGCAACACACTAAGGCTACCGTTTCCTTCATTATAGCGGGTCTTCGTATGAAAATCAACTGGTATTTTCACTTTTCATACAACAATTGCATTTTTACCATAGTAACTACATATGACAAATCAGCTTGGTTATGCCATAGAAAAGTGATATGCCCATTAAAAACACCGTCAAAACCGATATGAAGGAGAATTTACTTATGCGGGACTACACAGAAAATCCCAGAATTTCTGGGGATTATGCAACTCCAGATGCCTATGAAAGGTTCTTGCAGGAAAACATCGGGCTCATACACAAAGTTCTAAACCCATACCGCGGGTTGGACGACTACGACGATCTATTTCAAGAGGCATGTCTTGGCATATTCAAAGCCCTCCTGACGTATGACTCCAGCAGAGGCACTAAGTTGACCAGTTATGCTTTCACCTGTGCCCAGAACCAAGTTCGCATGTATCTGCGGACGAACAACGCAAAGTGCCGGGCCGGGGAAACGGTCTC
>ERZ808040.2489-NODE-2489-length-10193-cov-5.291716_pt1 | contig 10193 bp, 7 predicted proteins | sample MGYA00380191_ERZ808040 | MGnify/ENA primary metagenome ERZ808040 (study PRJEB31490, sample SAMN06133395) | mouse gut metagenome | isolation source: J6 | host: mice | place: China: Chengdu | collected 2015-05 ... | reverse complement strand
GTTTTTGCTTCAACAAAAAAATAACGTTTAATCTCCTCTCCTAATAACTTAGACTGTGACTGATAAAAAATATCAAACAAACAAATACATTCTTTATTATAATGTTTCGTATATACTTTTCTATACCAATCCATATCTGATTGAGCTGGCAGATTAGCCCAGGTTACAGACAATGCCGAGAATAAATTCGCCGCATTAGATCTTGTGTCCTGATTAATCTCTATTGCGCCAATATTAAATATCTCATCAATATAATTAAAGTATTTTTTACCTACAGCTGCGTCTAAAACAATTTTCGTAGCATAAGAACCTTTCCTAAATGTATCATGCAAATTCAAAGTAACATCATGCAATACCACAACGGCCCCATCCTTAAGATATGGAAGAATACACAAAAAATCCAACAGTTCCCCAGGCAGTGAATGAACCGTATCCAACACAACAAAATCAATGTCCTTTCCAATTTGATCAATCACTTCTGGAAGAATACAGCCTAACAAGAACTTGTGATTCGAAAAATTACCAAGTTCTTCTCTAACCTCATTTAACTGATATCCTGTCACTTTTTCCTGTTTCCTATAACACTGTTTATTCAAATCCACAGAATACATTCTGGCATTACTATTGAGCAAATCCAGACATTTCATTATGACTGCTGTGGTTCCTCCGCCAGCAACGCCAACTTCAACAATCTTATGTGGTTGATATTTTTTGAGCAGACCACATATAAAACCATGTTCAGCCGTTGTAATTTCACAGTATGCATCTTCCATTTTATCTAAAATTATTTCTGGTTCCATATACAGTTCTATTTGATTATACATACCTTTTCTTCCTTTCAAATTATTGCAAATGGTATTCTATCAATTATTCTGTCCTCACCAATTCCCATGTTAACCAGTTGTCTGAATACGCTTTCTGCTCCTTCTTGCATGGTTAACACAACTACCTCATTTTTTTCACAAATTGTATTTTTGAGTTCTATCGGTGAAATAATCCGATAACCAAACTTTTCCTTCCCCTGAAGTGCAGTATTGTTATCACAATAAGAATTTACTCTTATACAATTCTGATTACAAAAAACCATAAATCGTTCTCCTCGGATACCACATCCAAATATTACAACTGGGCGTTTTTTTATCATTTTTTGAAAGCCCCATATAGGCTCCCTTTTCTCTTTTTCCATATCCATAATCAACTGTGCGTGCGCTTCTGGTGATGCCAGCAGCAGGCGCAGCTTCTTCCAACGTTCCTGTCCGTACATCGCTTCGTCCAAAAAACCACACCGGAAAGCACCAAGCACCTGTTCTCGAAACCAGTGATATGGACCGTTTAATCTCTGATCGCGCCATCCCCCATTCAAACCAAGTAAAATCTGCTCATATTTTGTAATCAGAGAAATACTCATTGTATAGTAATAATATTTTTTATGAATCTCCGTCAAAGTATCTGTCAATCTCAGTTCATTGTTAATCCATGAGAATTCTTCTTTGTAATAATTCAACCCATCTAATCCACCAGAAGAAGCCCCTTCCCTTCCCTTTCTATATCGATAAAAACTTTGATCAATATATATGGCACTCGTCGCATAAGATTTCACCTGCTGCAAAAAACCCATATCCTGAAATGCCGCCCCTGGCGACTCATGGAGCCTTATACGATTTTGCTCTATAAATTCCCTCCTATAAATTCCTTTCCAAAGCACATAATCAGATGCCCTTAATGTGGCAATCTCATCAGAATTCAATATCTTTCCATACCAGTCCTGTCTGGCATTATCAAACAGACGCTGTCTGACAAAATAATAGTTTCCACTCTGTAACACAAAAAAAGAGTCAAAATCCGCGGCAACATAATCCACCTTATCTTGCAAGACATATTCATACAGACACTTATACATATCCTGATCTATCCAGTCATCAGTTTCCAAAATAGCTATATAATCACCTGACGCACAATCCAATCCTATATTTATCTGTCTGCCATAACTTTTTATGCCACTGTCCAAAACTGTAATTCTTGTATCTTTCCTGGCATACTCATCCAAGATCTCCCTTGTTCCATCTGTCGAGCCTGCATCAACACACAGAATTTCCAACTCACGCATTGACTGATTCGTGACACTGTTCATGCACTCTCTTATATAAGGAACTACATTCAAAGATGGTACTATAACAGATACTTTTGACTTCATGATTCATTCCCACACTTTCTTTAACAACCTATTCCAGAAAACTGACTGATTGTTATTCTCCTGCCTTTTGCAGATGGTATCGTGTGCAAGTTTTCCCATATGTTCCAAATCACCACGATTTTGATTCAAAAAACAGATTTTTTCTACAAGACTATCTGTGTCCCCTACTGAAACTACAAAACCATTGTATCCATCTGTTACATCATCCCTTGCACCTGACACATCCGTAATGACAGGAACAGCTCCTGCTGCCATTGCTTCGACCTGCGAGATACTGTGTCCCTCCCACTCTGAACAGCTAATCATGATATCTTGCTCTTTCCAGAAATCAGAGATTTCTTTCCTGTCGATATACCCTATAGTTTTCACACAATTCACTATCTCCTGTTCCTGTATCTTCCGAGTCAAGGTATCACTATAATCACCTGTCCCAGCAATGGTTAAACAAAAGTCAATATTTTTTTGTCTCAGACGTAATGCTATCTCTAGCAACAAATCTGCACGTTTCTGCCTTACTGTCACTCTTCCAGCATAACCAATTCGCAACAAAACATTTTCTCTGCTCCACGATCTTTCCAAATATCTCTCACAAGGTATTTCCCAATCGATACACATGATTTTTCCGCTATCCATCCCACAAGATAACTGCTTATCTTTCATGCGTGAACTGATAACGATACATCGATCAATATAATCCTGCCACAAGCTATAGGCCTCATAATAAGGCTGGTCATCATTGTGCTGTACAGCAATGATCCGAATCTGATCAGGATACAGCGCCCTCGCCATACAGGCTGACCAGAATATGTATTGCGGAAAATTACAGATAACTGTACATGGAAGATTTTCTGCAATCGCCTGCACACATAAATCTATCTGTTCCCGCTCCTCTCTGCAATCATAATACCGAAATATATACGCTGGATACGTCTTATCCACAGAAGCTGGCAATGTACTATCAATCGTTAGATAAGCGCCCTCAATCCCCTGTTTCTTTAATTGTTTAGCCAACTCATATGACCATGCCTCAACGCCTCCAAGAACCATTCCATTTTGCAAATCAAACAGCACCTTCTTCTGAGACTGCGGCTGGTATCTCAAAGTACGTCCTCTCACAACATGGTTTTTTATTGTATAGTAAAATAAGTAATTTCTAAACCTGTGATAACCACCGATAATTTTATATTCTGCAACTCCAATCTCTAACAACTGCTGATAAATCATTTCCTCATCATTACATGTAATCAGGACATAGTCAAAATCCGTTCCAACCAATTTCTCAATACCATAAACAGAAATTCCTTCACAAGTTGTTCCCTGCATATTCACATTATTATCTATAAAGCCTTCTGGTATCGTCCCAAAACTTTTCAGAAACCGCAGCCAATAGTTTCCCTTTTTTCCTGCACCGAAAAGATATATCCTCCACATCGCCATGAACGCTCCCTCTTGCTAACTACTCCTCCCACACTGCATAGCCTTTATTGACCATATCATCTACGCTCCTAATTGTTCCCATGTCGCGGCATTCATCTGTCAAATCAACCAAATCCATCGTATTAATGACCGCATTCGGTAAACTTCCGCCAAATGCTTCTTCTCCCTTCGAAAAACTGCTATAGTATGCCATAAAAAATTCCCTAATCCCTTCCTGAATATCCAGCATATGTCTGATGTCCCTGTCTGTCCGATACTCTTTTGCATACAGAAATTTTCCGTCCTCCCCCATTCCTATAATATTTGTTTCCGGCGAAGAAAAACAATACTCCATCAATGTCCGCTTCTCATTGATATCATCTAACCTTAAATAATCTCCTTTATCTTCATAAAATGATTGCACTTTCTTCACTTTGAATGTGTTATGAATCTTCCCCAAATAAAGTCCATGCAATTCAAACGGAACAAACTGCTCCAAAAGATATTGAACTGTTCCGCGGCAATAGGAATCAAAGAAACCATACGCCAACCCCTCACACAATCCAATTTCTCTCATATAAGCCAGATATCGCTTTCTGATCATAGCTGCTTTCTCATAAATTTTATCTTTATGAAGCATAATATACTCTCGCCTGTCCATGCCAGCGCAAGGCATAGTATCTGTCTTGTCGATCAAAAATCTCTTTTCCAACAGTTCCTGCGGCTCATAGACATCATCATACTTTAAATAAGAATCAATATGTTCCTCGTCCAAAAGTGATGCCAGATAGCATATCTTTCTGGATGTCTTGAAATATACAGCCTCTGGCAGTTCTCCATCTATGTTTTCCCGATACCAGTTATACAAGTGATAAAATAAATATCCATCCCTGGTTGAAAAAAGCATCTTATGAATCCTACTTCCCTTAAGCTGCCTGACCAACCAGTCAAAGTATGCCGTTACATATATTCCCAGAAAACGATATCCCCATTCCCTGTATGTTCCAACCTGCATCACACCTTGTCCCTCGTGAAGTGCAAATGGATCATTGAAAATATCAGAAAGCAGTAGCCCTAATGCATTCCGCTCCTCTACCGTATTTGTAAATCCTAACAATGCTTTTAGATTAGATGTCTGTAATATCCTGAACGCAGAACGTATCAAAAATACGTCGATTTTTTCTTCATCATAAGCCGCCTTATCCGCCAGTTCATTATCCCCAATATGCAGACAATTCTCTCCAGGCACCATTTCCTTATAGATATGAAACAGCCCTGTCGCCTTACTTCTATGATAGTCACATGAAACCAGCAATTTTTCGTACCCTTTGATACCAAGCTCCGCTAAAAGCCTGCCCATAACCACTTCTGGCAAATACATATCTGAGATCAGAAAAACTCTTTTCCCCCGTAAAAGTGCATACTGAAAACATTTCACTATTTCCTGTCGACATACCAACACACGTCTTTCCGTTTCAATTTCTAAATCCATCAAAGCATCCCGTTCCACATCTGTGAGCTTCAGCATGTCCTGTAATGTGCGATAAATCCCAAATATATTCTTTTCATACTGATTATACCAATCTGCCTGCTGTCTCTTCTCTGCAAATTCAATCGGAGATATACCTGTTTTTTCCGTATCCTGACCCACAATGTAAAACACATCTGCAGGGTGCAGCACCTTCCTCATAACCAGTGTATCAAATACATCAAAACTGACAGCATCATGATTGTCAATCTCTTTGCAAAGTCTCTGGGAATCGAGCGCAAAATAAGTTCTGTCTGACCGGCTGCCTCTCAAAGTCTTTACTCCATACCACTGTATCAGATTTCTTCCATTTAACCCTCTTAACAATATCCCATTGTCTTGACAAAAGTCCGCAATTCGTTCTGTAATAACTTGATAATTTCTCACTTTTGCTGCCACAATAATTTGTGTTATTCCGTCTTTCAATAATTGATCTTCGTCCAATATTACTTTCCCACAGAACATAGTTCCTGGTTGTCTTGGTGCCATTATGCCTGCAATCTGTTCATAACATCCACCGTTCAGCAACAGGCAGGCAATTGCCCCTGTACCATATATGGCAGTTTTTCTCTCAGATGCCATTTGCGAAAACAATGTTAAAATCTGCTGCTCTTCTTCGGTATAATAATAGGGGAAAAGCCAATCATAGAGATGTTGTGTCTCCACCAGATGGCGTTCCTTAGCACTTAATTCATCATGAATTAAGTGCATTATCAATGCTTCTGCTGAATATTCAAAGACATCATTATTCATCTGTATTCCTCTTTTATTTAATCATCTTTGATTCTAGTTGTAACAATCGCTCAATGCCATAAATATCAATATCTATCCACTCATGAAATTTATAAGGAACTAATGCGTCTTTTAACTCTTGTCTATAAGTTTTTCCAACACCACACAGTACACTGAATGATTCCTGTACATCCAATTCCTGAATCTTTTTTATTTTTATTTCGTTTTCGTTTTTATCTACTTTCTTTTGCGTCACAAGAAACGCTTTGATATATTTTTCCTGTCCACAGGATTTTATAAATTCATATATTATGTGTGCATATTTTCCTGCTCCACATATATATATATCGCGCTCCCCTTTCTGCTCTACCATTGCTGCAACCTGTAATGTATAATACTGCCGCTTCGCAATTATCATTTCATCTGTTTGCATTAAGCCATCATACCACTGAGAATAAATTGCAGGATATTCCTTATTTAGATGTTCCGACATCATATTTACAGATATGTCATTATCTCCTAAATCTACATTCTGAACACACAATCCACAACTTTGTGAACCCTCAATAACGCAATCCATTCCGTCCATACCAGTATACACAACTGGAATCTGATCAACTATTTCATTAAATTTTAACCATAAATCATCTTGATTATGCGCATACCTTATAATAGCTGGAATATCAAACCATTTTTCTTTACTGCATCCAGGCGGGTATAAAACTCCACTTACCCCAATGGCACACAGATCCATTCTCTCTACCCCTATATACTCTACAACCTCACCTTCCCACTTGTGATATAAGGATAATTTCCCATCCTCCTTTGTAATCAGCCGCACACGCCTTGCAGAAATTGCATTTGGATGCTTACTATAGGAATCCATCAATGTACTGACCATCGTATCCGAATAATACATATCATCGTCTGCCGTAATAACAATGTTTCTGCTATTTTGCAGTGCATAATAATATTTTTTATGGGACTTAATGTTTTCTGTTACCCACTCAATATGAAAACCATTCTTTCCTATCAAACACAGCAAATCTTTGGGCAGATCATTATATTTATTGGGAAACTCAAGTATACTCAACCATAATACGATCTCATCCGCCTGTCTTTTCTGCCGAAACAGACTTTCAATTGTTTGAATCAAATTATTAATTCTAGCAGGATATGATGTTAACGATATTATTATTTGTTGCACTTAATGTTTTCCTCCCAAATACTATCTAACTGTACTATTCTAATATCCTTATTAGAACGTTCTTTGATATACGCTTCAATCTCCTTATCAATTCCCACAGATGTGACCACTATAATATCCATATCAAACTCATCTGGCGCTTCCACTACCAGTCCATTTATAATCTCTCCTTGTTTTTTCTCACTGCTATCTATAAGTCTGTCAGCATATAAACAATTCCTGTCCAGAAATCTTAACAAACACCTGCCTCTCTTGCCGATTCCCCATATTGCTACTTGCCTGTTTTCCGCCTTCCACTTTAAAAATTGGTCAATAATCTGTACCCCGAAATCTTCTATTACAAATTGAATATTTACATCTTCCGATATCTGTTCCATTCCATTTTTCTGCCAGTTTTCCCATTGCAATTTTACAAAATCCACGAGCAGATTATCAAATTCTGATCTATTTGTGCACCACTTATCAATAGCCACTTCTCTAATATATCTATCAAATTCTTCTCTCTGCTGATCGTCTTTGGTAGTAATACATAGAGAATGTAAATTAAAAAAACTGCTTGTATAAAAATATTGATAATACTTATCAAAAATCCCTCTCTCTATCAATTCTTTTTGAATTGCATCAAACGCATAAAATCCACACATTGGATTTTGATGAATGGCAATTCTGCTTTTTTCCTCATGGATTCGAAAATACAACATTGCTTCTTCTGTATCCAGCATAATAATCTTTGGTGCCAGAAAAAAAGACATCTGAACAAAAAAAACATCATTACAACAGGGCAGATTCTGGAACTTCAAATGATTGTATTCAAGATACTTTAATCGATACATTTTATTCCACGCAGCAGTATTTATCTGCCTAAAATCTGACAGTTTCATATCCGTAACCTTAAAACATTGCTTGCAGAACATCTCAACAAAGCGCCGACTTTTCTTCTTATTTACCTTTTTATAAATATTTTCTGACAAGGCTGATGTATAATCAAAGCAAACCAAATCTGAATCGAATTCAACAATTTTTTCATATGCTTTTTTTAACATATCTTTATGAAAAATATCATCTCCGTCCAAAAATATAATATATTTTCCTTTTGCATGCTCCATACCAATATTTCTAGCCATCCCTGCTCCATGTCTCCTATGCAATGTTATACACTTAGCACGAATATCCTTTGTACTGTATGCATCAAGTATTTGCTGTGTTCGATCCTCCGAACAGTCATTTACTAATAAAATTTCAAATTCTGAAAACGTTTGATGATATATCGAATCCAATGCTTCAGATATATACCTTTCAGCATTATATAATGGCATTACAATTGAAATTTTTACATCTATATTGTCCTTTGTCATGTGTGCTAAACCCCTTCTTCCTGCCACACAATAATCCTATGCTCTGGTATCTTATAAATAATGATCAATTGTTGTTTCATTCGCACAGCCTCTTCTTTATTAGAAAACATAATGACAATATACTCGTATTCGTATTCATGGATCAAAGAACAATCAATCACTGGTTTTCCTTCGAAATATCGTATTTTCTTCTTATCTATAAAAGCCTGTACATCGTACTCCTTAAGAACATTTTTTTTATTTTTTCTATAATAATTGCCAATTCCCCAAAGAATAGCTTTTTTATAATCTGCATTCTTATACTCCATATAATGTCCATAACCATTCCACAATGGTGCAAATGCCATCTTTATTTCTAATGTTGGTTCGCAATTATCGATCAATCGAAAATCTTTTGCACCATCCCAATAATATCGAGGTATAAAACTATCCGTCTTACTACAATGAGTTCCTGTACCGTCAGTCCCTATATTTTCCACTAATGACTTGTATGGAAGTATAAATACCTTATCCTTTTCAACTGTATGTAATGCCCAAAACACATCCCATGCATCAACACGACATGTCAGCTCTGCGCAGAGTACATCTTCAAAATCATCGCCCCAAATACCCAACCTTTCAGAAGCCATTTGATCAAAATACAGTCTCCTCAATATCTCATAATCTCTTTTATATCCTTTCCATCTGTCTTTCCAAGTTCCCCATCCCCAAGATGATGTCCTACCAGAAGCGTAAACATCCTCCTTAATTGCATCGATATTCATATCTAAATTCCACGCAAATCCACCAATACCGATTACCTTTTCATTTTCTTTATATTTCTCTAAACATGCATCCATATAATTAAAAAAATATGGCAAAGGAACACAGTCATCTTCCAATATGATAACAGCATCATGTCTCCCTAGCACATAGCTTATTCCATCTTCTATAGATTTTGCACATCCTTTATTTTCAATGGAATATACATAGTCAAATTCCATCCAATCAATTGCAGAGATAATCTCTTTCACAGCATTATGCCCATTCAAATTCTCACTATTCTTCATGCCATCCTGAAAAATATATACATTATGAGAGATTTCATTTTTCCTTAAACCATCAAGTACCTTTTTCAAATGTCCACTTCTATTGTATGCAAATATTGCTATTCCTGTATCAACCATTCATGCCCCCTAACTTTGACTAAACATCTCAGGCTACACTTACTTTCTGATCATTTTTCTACTAATGTAATACAATCAAGTTCTTTCACCCTATGCCAGTCAATAACCTTTTGCTCCAGAATCTTAAACCTAACCCTATATGCCAGATACGCAAACACATCTTTATCCATAAAGCACCTTGCATGTAACTCATATAAATTTACATTACAAAATATTCCATCCTTTTCATGTTGTATCTACCAAGCTCGAGCTGACAAAATAAAGTAATCCTTATTAAATAACATACCGATATCTTCTATTTGACTAATAATCTCCTGCTGTCCACTTATGGTAGCAATAAATACTACAATATTTTTCTCCTTTAAGATGTTATTAGGTTCATATACTATATGTCCCCCAAAAAAACCCTTTTGATACGAATCAATAAAACCACTTATTGAAATCTCAGGCAAAAATACTTCCACCATCTCTTTAACAGCTACACCATATTTTCCAGTTCCCCAGATATAAAATACTGCCTCCCGATTAATTGCCACACCAATCACTGGTCTAATGTAATACAAATACCATAATTTCAATGCAATCTTGCGTGGAT
>ERZ808040.2487-NODE-2487-length-10204-cov-9.804878_pt1 | contig 10204 bp, 10 predicted proteins | sample MGYA00380191_ERZ808040 | MGnify/ENA primary metagenome ERZ808040 (study PRJEB31490, sample SAMN06133395) | mouse gut metagenome | isolation source: J6 | host: mice | place: China: Chengdu | collected 2015-05 ... | reverse complement strand
ACTTATTATAGCGGACTTCAACAACTTTCTTTCGGGGTATTGTTGATCGTGGCTGTTATTGTTGTGTGCTTTTCTTTAATCAACCTTGTCAATACGACAATCACCAACTTCTTATCCCGTAGGCAGGAAATTGGAATGTTACAGGCGATTGGTTTGAGTAAAAAGCAGCTTATCAAAATGCTGTGCTATGAGGGGCTAATGTATTCAGTTTTTGCTACGCTGGTAACATTGGTTTTGGGGACTGGACTGGGCTTCCTATCCGTACAGGTAGTTGTGAAAACGATGAATCCATACTTTTACTATTCATTTCCGTGGCTGATCGTATTGATATATTTAGCAATCCTGCTGATTGTGCAATTCACCTTGATTTCTTACACAACTGGAAATCTGAAAAAGCAATCTCTTGTTGAGCAAATCAGGACGATGGAATAACCATATGAGATCGGCGGGGCGGCGTATGCTGCCCCGCTTTTTTCGCAATTTCTCAAAAATTTTTTTGAAATGTCCGAGCTTTGTAACAATTCAGCCTGTTTTTCTGCCGAAATCAAAGGCACCTCGGACATTTGTGTAACATTTGTAGTGTATGCTTGTGGTAAATCAATATTGGGGGTGAAGATATATGAAAAAGATACTGCTGATCGACGACAGCGACACCTATACATGGTGTCTGCAAAAATACTTACAGCACCGGGGCTACCCGGTGAAAACGGCTTGTACACTGAAAGAAGCGCGGGCCGCCATCCAAGAGGAAATGCCGCTGGTGGTCTGCTGTAATCTCGATCTGCCGGATGGTTCCGGCATGGACTTTCTGAACGAGGTGCGGGCCGCAGATAAGGAGCTGCCTTTTATTCTGGCGTCCTGCCATGACAAGGACGACTACGAACAAGAGGCTATGCGCCGGGGCGCGACGCTGTGCATGGACAAAATGAAAGGACTGCTGCTGCAAGATAAGCTGGTGGAATACGCCTACCGGCAGTTATCCGGCGAACCAGATTCAACTTTTCATAAGCTGCTCTTTGTCCATGCGGAAGATACCAGCGCCGGAGTGCTGCGGGCTGCTATGCTGCAAAAGGGCCTTGACCTGATTCTGGTTTCCTCGATTGGGGAGGCCGAGCGCCGGATTTTTGAGGATGAGGAAATAGACCTGATCTTGTGCGATCTGGAACTGCCGGATGGCACAGCAATGGAGCTGTTTCATACGCTGCGGCGGGTGGCAGGGATGTTCCAAATGAAGAATCCCCCTGTCCGGCTTCTGCCGTTCTTTATCCTCACCGAGAACAACGACCTTGCCACGGAATATGAATACCGGCATGAGGGTATCAATGACTATTTCATGTCCCCGGTCAATATTCCGGAGCTGATACGGAGAATTATGTATTTTGTTGAAGATTCAAAATAATGGTAAAAATCTTGAAATAAAGTTGATTTGAAGGAGGTGGTGACATGGGAAATTAGCCGTATTGGATATATCTGAATCCGGCAGACAAATTGGAGAAAAATTGTTTGCTTTGCTTGATACAGAGCAGCAGAAAGATTTATTGCAGTATATTCTTAATAGAGAAAATCTGAGTGATTTTCCCGATATTTTCCTATGTACTGTTTCTAAATGTCACGGTTTCCAGAATGGTTCAGTTCAACCATTATTGGAAATCCGGGAAGGTGATCTGTATTTTTGCCTGGAAGAAAGAACGGTGTGTGTCGGCAGTCAGGAGATAGAATTAACAGCTAAAGAATTCGATGCACTCCACTTACTGATTGTCAACAAGAAACGGGTATTGACCTTTGAGACCATAGCTTACCATGTTTGGGGCGAAGAATATATTGACGTTACACCGAAAACAATCCATAATCTGTTGAGCCGCCTTCGCCAGAAACTTCAAATTGCACCTGAAGCACCTGAATATGTTATCAGTGTGCGAGGCGTCGGTTATAAATTCGATGCTGGAATATGACAGATAAATTTAGGGCATTTTTAGGACATTACCGGGAAAGGCTGGCGATAAAAAGCGAATATGCCCCTGTATAATATCCCCCATGTAACAGGTTGGGGGATATATCAAAGTATAGTGACAAATCCATTTATACTCCCCCAGATATGGGGGCAGACATGCACATTAGAAAAGTCCTATATTTTCACAGGAAACGACAAAAAAATAGCCAAATATATTTTAGTGCCGCAGTTCAAAAAGCTGCGGCACTTTTTGTATCGACATATTTTTATTTTTTCTCCCAGCAATCAGCAAAATGTTCCATTAAGCGCGCGCCTGTAACAAAACGGGTACGCGCTCTTTTCTTATCTACAAAACAGACAAACTTTCCTGCTGCCTCTGTTGCAGGTGATAGTCCGGGGTGTCGCTCCCCACCCTCTGATTTCGATTTTGCCTATCAACTAAAAAAATCGAAATCGGAGGAATTACACATGAAAGAAATCAATCTGCGGGACTATTACCCGTTCTATACGAAAGATAATATTGTTGAAGTGCCGGACGAGGTGGCCGACCTGCTCCGGGAATATAAATTAAGCGAGGCAGCCCATTTCCTGCGTACATACCGGCATAAGGCATATTTTTCTCTGGACTATGACAAGAATGTTGAACGTGATGCCCTTGTGGTCGTGCTTGCGCCGGAAGATATTCTGATCCATGAGGAAGAACATGGGCGGCTGTACCGGGCCATTACCCTGTTGCCTGAAAAGCAGCGGAACCGGATATGCTCGCACTATCTGTTGGGAATGAGCCTTTCCGAAATTGCCAAAAGCGAACACTCGGCGGTAAGCTCCGTGCATGAAGGAATCCAGCGCGGACTCCGACGCCTGAAAAAAATTCTGGAAGAAATTTAATCCTGCCCCCGAAAATAACCCTCAAAAATGAAATGAATAATAGAGGGACATATTTATCCGGCAGGACAAGCCTGGCGGGTGTGGCCGTACAGCATATGCTCCGGCCCGCCCCAACTGAAAAACTGTCATAACTGCCACGCCCCTCGCTTGCTCCTTGACAACCGAATACACGCTGTTACAGGTACTTCATTCTGTGTTCCGAGCGGCAGATGGGGCGGCGCGGTGACAGGCGGCCTAAGGAGGTGATGAATCCAGGCTGTCCGAGCGGTAAACGCAACCCACGAAACCGGCTGTGGCAGGCCGGACGCGACAACGGCACAGATCATAATGGTACTTCCTCACGGCTCCCTAAAGACTTGGGGAGAGTTCCTGCGGCGTGCGCCTGCTCTGGCAAAGCGGCGGCGTATGCGGGGCTATGATGCGGCAACGCTATCCGCAGCCTGTAACAGCCCTGCCCTGTTCGTTCAGGGCCTGCCGGGGGGCGTGGCAAATACGGCAGCTGATCGAAATCAGATACAATGGGCCGGGTCTGTGAGTGTATGAGCGCAGGCCCGACTTATTCATGTGGTTTCGATAGCCAGAAATTTTCAGGAAGGAGTTGGTATTATGGAGAATACGGTTGTTGCCGGCAGAACCGGCGCACTGGTGGACATCCGGGAGGTTGCCGTTGATAAGGAGCTTTCCCGTGAGGAACGGATCGCCGAATTTGTACGGCAGATCAAAGACCCTTACCGCTTCAAATGCGGGCGGTTCACCGTACAGGCCAGCTTTGCCGCAGGCGGCGCCACCCTGGAGGAATGTATCAAGGGAATCTTACGGTGAGCCGGATTATTTTAGGAAAAGGGCTGACTTTCCCGCAGGGGCGTGGTACAATAAGAACTGGAAAAGGAATTGAATACGGCACAGCCACACTTCTTGGATTGCGGGGATTTTTCTGCGCAATGAAAGGAGTGTTTTTTTATGCAGGTTTACAAAGCCATTAAGTACATCCGTCTTTCTTATACCGATGATAAGACGGTGGAAAGCGACAGCGTCGCCAACCAGCGGCGGCTGATTGATGATTATATTGCCCGGCACCCGGAGATTGAAGTCGTGGCAGAAAAGATTGACGACGGTTACAGCGGGGTCCTCTTTGACCGCCCGGCATTCCAGGAAATGATGCGGATGATCGAGCAGGGCGAGGCCAACTGTGTGATCGTCAAGGACCTCTCCCGCCTGGGGCGTGAGTACATAGAGACCGGACGCTATATGCGCCGGGTATTTCCGGCCTACGGCGTCCGCTTTATCGCCATCAATGATAACGTGGACACGGAGAATGACGCTGCCGATGACCTTACCGTATCGGTAAAAAACATTATGAACGAGGCATACAGCCGGGACATTTCCGTCAAGACCCGGAGCGCCCTGGATGTAAAACGGCGCAGCGGTGATTTTGTTGGAGCCTTCACCATCTACGGATATATAAAAGCCGGTGACAAGCACAAGAGCCTGGAAGTTGACGAATATGCCGCTAACGTGGTGCGGGATATTTTCAGAAAGCGTCTGGAGGGGTTCAGCGCTTCCCATATTGCGGACGAACTGAACCGCATGGGCATTCTCTCACCGCTGGCTTATAAGCGCAACCATGGGATGCCCCACGCCAAAGGCGGCTATACGGACCGTAAAGATTGTAAATGGTCTGCCACAACGATCATCCGCATTTTGCAGGATGAAACCTATACCGGAACGCTGGTGCAGGGAAAACAGACCACGCCCCACTTCAAGCTGAAAGAGCGTGAGGACAGGCCTTCCTCTGAATGGGTTCGTGTAGAAGGCACCCATGAGGCGATCATCCAGAAACATGATTTTGACCTGGTGCAGCGCCTCCGCAGGATTGATACCCGGACATCTCCAAAATCGGATAAAGTCTACCTGTTCTCCGGCATTTTGATCTGCGGCTGCTGCGGCTGCCGTATGACGCGCAAGACCAACCGCTATAAGGATAAGGAATACCACTATTATTATTGTCCTACCGGCAAAAAGAACGGGTGTAAATCTTCCGTCATGGTGAAAGAGTCCGACCTGATCGAGTGCGTGCAGGGCAGCCTGAAAGGGCATATTGAAAATGTGGCTTCCCTGGATGCGCTGCTGTCCAGTATCAGCCAGGAGCGGATCAACCGGGAACTGGCCCAGGAATACGCCGGGCAGATCAAAGCAAATGAGAAACGTATGGCGCAGGTTGAGGGTTTCAAGGCAAAACTCTATGAAAACCTGGTGAGCGGGATTCTCACCAAAGAAGAATTCCTCTCCTATAAGCGGAAATACAATGCAGATATTGAACTGCTGCAGAAAGCGGTTGCCGAGTGGAACGAAAAGCTGACGGACGTACTGGAGAACCGCAGCGAGCGGAACCGCTGGATCAACCACTTTATGCAATTCTCCACGATGGAGGAAATTGACCGGAGGGCGGTCATGCAGCTTATCCGCAGCATACGGGTAATGGGGAAAGACGAGCTGCACATTGAATTTAATTACCAGGATGAATACCAGAAAGCGGTTTCCCTGGCGGAACAGATTGCCGTACAGGGCAAAGAAAGGAAGGTGGGCTAAATGGCAAGAAAGAGCAGGAAACAGAGGTTGGCTCCCATGCCGGCCCCGTCCTTATATGTGTATGTGGCGCTCTATATCCGTCTTTCTGTGTGGATAATAAAAGGCGGGGCTGTTCGGTGGAAAACCAAAAGCTGGTGCTGAATGATTTCCTTGCGGACAAACCGGATTTCGTTGTCTATGATACCTATATCGACAATGGAGCGACAGGTACAAACTTCCACCGCCCCGGTTTCCAACAGATGCTTTCCGATATTGAGGCGGGCCATATTGACTGTGTGATTGTCAAGGACCTCTCCCGGTTGGGGCGGAATTCCATTGATACCGGTTATTATATCGAACAGTATTTCCATACCCACAACGTCCGTTTTATTGCGGTCACGGACCAGTTTGACACGGCAGACCCCGGCAACCTCCACAGCGGCATTATGCTTCCCCTGAAAAATATGATAAACGAGGCTTACGCGCTGGACATTGGCAGGAAGATCAAGGCCCAGGCAAGGCAGGCCATGAAAGACGGCGATTATATCGGCGCACGGGCGCCATACGGATACCGCAAAGACCCGGACAACTGCCATAAACTGCTGATTGATGAAGATACCGCCCCTGTCGTAAGGCAGATTTTTGAGTGGGCGCATGAGCATGTGGCGCTGAACCGTATCGTCCGCAACCTGAATGAAATGGGGATCACAGCGCCCAGCCATTACAAAAAATCCACCGGGGAGATCACCAGCCCTGGCCTGATCGGGAGCGGGAAATGGCAGACACGCACCGTAATGAAGATTCTGGAAAGCGAGGTCTACACCGGCGATCTGGTGCAGGGAAAGACAAAGATCGTGGACCATCAGCAGGTTAAGGCCGGGGAGGACAACCTGATTATTGCAAGACGCACCCATGAACCAATCATCAGTTATGAGCTCTTTACAGCGGTGCAGGAATACCGGAAACAAATCTGTGAGGAAAGCCGGGCGGTCCCAAAGCGGCCCTACACCCCAAACATTTTCAAGGGGAAGGTGTTCTGTGCCGACTGCGGCAGGAGCCTCCACCGGCAGCGCGCCGAGCGCAAGAAAGGGCCGGATGTTTACTGGTTCCACTGCCTCACCAACAGCCGTGTGGCAAAGGATAGCTGTAAAGGCGTGATGATGCAGGAAACGGAGCTTATCGCCACGGTCACAGCTATTCTGGAAAAAGAGCTGTCTGTTGCCCTGGGAATGTCCCTCCCCCTCTTTCAGCTGGAGGCAAAACAGAAAAAGGACAAAGACAGGCTGAAAACCCAGATGTCGGCCAGGCGGCAGGAAACCGAAAAGAAACGCCGGCTGATCCGCGGACTGTATGAGAACTTCGTCCAGGGTATCTTAACAAACGAGGAATACTTTGAGCTGAAAGCGGATTATGAGGAATCCATCCGTACACTGTCCGGCGAGATTGAGGCGCTTGAAAAAGATATGGACGCCCTGGACAGCCGGCTTGTGCGCTACCGGGCAATGGAAAAGGATGCGAAATCGCTGACACAAGACCATGCGCTTACGGCAGAACTGATTGACCGGCTGATTGAGCGGATCGAAATCGACCATGAGCGGAATATCCATGTAACTTTCCGCTTCAAGAGTGAATTCCAGGGAAAGGCGGTGGAACCATGCACAAAAAATATGTGATCGCCCTTTATATCCGCCTGTCCGTGGAGGACTTTAAGACCGAGAGTTTGAGTATTCCCAACCAAAAGCTGATCCTCCGGGAAAAGGCTATGTCGCTGCCGGAATGGGATGACGGCGAGGTCCTGGAATTTGTTGATAACGGCCATACGGGTACGAATTTTGAGCGCCCTGCGGTACAGGAGCTTTTGACGATGGTCCAGGCCGGGAAGATCGACTGTATCATCGTAAAAGACCTCTCCCGGTTTGGGCGCAACAGCATTGAGACCGGCTATTTCATAGAGCGGGTATTTCCGCTCTACCATACCCGGTTTATCTCCGTCAGTGACGATTTTGACACCGCCAATTTCAAAGGAGATACCGGAGGGATTGACGTTGCCTTTAAGTATCTTATCAGCGAATGTTACAGCCGGGATATGTCCATGAAAACGAAAAGCGCCAAATATGCAAAGATGCGCCGGGGCGAGTACCAGAGCGTTATCTGTCCCTATGGCTACCGCAAGAGCGCGGACGGGCGCATGGAGCCGGACGAGGACGTTGCAGGGATTGTACGGCAGATATTTGAATGGGCGGCTGACGGCAATACGGCCGCCGGGATCACGCGGAAACTGTATGCCATGAATATCCCCACCCCTGGGGAATACCGGAGGGATAAAGGGAAAGACCATTATAATGTGTCCAGGACACACGGCGTCTGGAGCAGCGGGGCGGTCCTGCGGATGCTGGAGGACCAGCGGTATATCGGCACCTATGTGATCGGCAAGCGTAAGGTACAGGAAATCGGCAGCCGCCGCATGAAGCTAAAGGATGAAAGCGAATGGTTCAAAATACCGGACCACCACCCGGCAATCGTAAGCATGGAGCTGTTTGAGAAAGCCAACGCTTCGATCAGGCGTTTCTCCCTTCCGAATAAAAAACGGCGCGACTACCTTCTCCGCGGGAAAGTATTCTGCGGATGCTGCGACCATGCTATGTCACTTAGAAATGGAACGTGGTTTTACTGCCGTCACTCCGAAGTGGCAGAAACCCTTCCCTGCCATGGGGTAAGGGTGAAAATGGCTGATCTGGAGCAGGCGGTCCTTGAAACAATCCGGGCACAGATGTGTCCGGCGCTGGGGATTGACAGCAGCAAGGATAAGCTGAATTTGCAGACGGTCCAGCAGGCCGAGCACGAAGAAAAGCTGCGCTCTATCCAGGACAGCAAACGGCAGCTTTATGAACAGTATGCACTTGGAGAGATTGACCTGGAAACCTACCAGAAGCACAAGGCGGTATATGACGCGGAACTAGTACAGGCAAGGAATGTCCATGCCGCCATTACCGCACAGACCAAGCAAATACAGAGCGATTATGAAGCAAAGCTGAAACAGCGTGAGATCGTTCAGGAAGTAGGCAGCGCCGACACACTGACGCAAGCCCTGATTGACAGGCTTATCAGTAAGGTCTATATCTTTCCGGGAGACCGGATCGAGATTGAATATGTGACGCAGGATTTCTTAGGAATAAGCGAACCGGGAAAGGAGGCGTGAGCCATGAATACCGTATTAAGCAACTACGGGCAGCTATGCGGCTGCCCGGAAATCCTCAAAAAAAGTTGTAAATTTTTTTGTCGTGGGCTTGACATACGGGTGCCTGAGTCATGAAACTTGATTTTTGATTTATATTTCATTATTACTTAGATTTTTGAAATAAATTTAAGTAATAGCCCTTTTCTTATTTCAAAATTTATGATATACTGAAAATAAATTTTTATTATTGAGGTATACGAGATGCTTCCCTATACAGGAGACTATATTGAGCATATTGATGACAACATAGACGATTTTAAATATTATACATTTACCCCTCGACCTCTAATGCATGGGGACATGTATAAAATGGATGATGAACTATCTGCTTTGTTAATTGAGTCTCACCGGAATATTGGATTCCTGGAGGGGCTTCTTAAATATGCCCCAAATAAAGATACATTCAGCGAATTAATGCTATTAAAAGAATGCACATATTCCCTGATGGTTGACTATGATGCTCCTTCTTTCCAAGAGGTACTTGTCAGTCGTGGGGGCGACAAAGGAGATATTGCACGAATCAATAATCTTGAACTAGCTTATAAAGCAGCGATGGATAGGACTATTTCAGCTCCAGATTTAAGTGAACTTTGCGGAATTGCATTATATGGTGATGTAGTTAGTAAGCCAGTTGATATTAGGGACAAGCAGACTTTTTTATTGGGTGTCAGGACGAATCTCAAATCTTACAACCCTACAGCCCCTGACGCAGTTTTGCCAGCGCTAGCAGATATTTCTGCCTATTTATATAATGACAAAGACACTGACCCATTGATAAAGGCAGCTTTAGTTCATTATCAATTTGAAATGATACATCCATTCGAGCGATACAATGGTATCATTGGGCGAATAATAGTTCAGATGGCACTTCGTGATATCGCAAACGAACCATTACTGTTGATATGCTTATCTGAATACTTATACCATAATAAGAATGAATATTTTGACTTGTTACAAACAACGCAATACAGTGGTGGTTATATTCGTTGGATTAAGTTCTTCGTAGACGCTATAGGCAAAGCTGCAAAAAGATCAGCTCAGTTGCTGATACAGTATGAAGCTATTGTGGTCAAAGATAAAAATCATTTAAAAGAAATACGATTGCTGCCTAAGAGCGTTTGGATCGTATATGATTATCTTAAGTTTTTTCCTGTGACTAGCATTTCCCATGCTGCAAAACAGTTGGGAAGTTCGTTCAATTCAATATCAATGGCTGTGCACGTATTGAGCGAGAATGGTATCGTCATTCAAAAAAACGATAACGTGAGGAATCGTATTTGGGAGTATGCTTCTCTTGCATCTCTTTTTATACAAGAATAATATTTATTTTCAGGGAATATTCGATAAGATTAAGTTATCGACTGTTTATTCCTGAACTTCAGGCATCTACTATCTAATGTTGGGAGGGCACAATGACACAATCAAATATCATCATGTACACTACAGAAGATGGAGTCACAAAAATAGAAGTTACATTTGACCATGACACGGTTTGGCTCTCCATAGATCAGATGGCCGAATTATTTCAACGGGATAAAAGTGTAATCGGAAAACATATA
>ERZ808040.2485-NODE-2485-length-10211-cov-6.919676_pt1 | contig 10211 bp, 10 predicted proteins | sample MGYA00380191_ERZ808040 | MGnify/ENA primary metagenome ERZ808040 (study PRJEB31490, sample SAMN06133395) | mouse gut metagenome | isolation source: J6 | host: mice | place: China: Chengdu | collected 2015-05 ... | reverse complement strand
ATTATACACTGTTTTGCAAAAAGTTAGAAAAATCAAAGCTTTGAGAGCAGTGTATAATTTTGAGTCGGGAATTTAGGGTAAATCTGAAGGTACGGACTAAAGTGTTTTTTACTGGAGAACATTTTTGTACTCGGTAATGACGGGGATGTACAGGGTGCAGCCTACATGTTTGACGAAAGGCTCATGGAAAAGATTGCGGCGAAACTGGATGCCAGTCTGGTCATACTCCCGTCTTCTGTTGATGAAGTCATAATCATGCGGGAGACGGAAGGGATGGATATGGACTTCATGAAAGGTATGGTCAGGGAGGTGAATGAAACAACGGTAAAACCAGAGATGCAGCTATCTAATGAAATATACCGTTATGACAGGGAAAACCATATGCTGTCCATGATAAAACCAGCACAGCCCGAAGAAGATATCCAGCCGGACTTGCCAGGTAGGGAAGATGTGCATGATTATGACTGTGACGGACAGGGCGGGTGCATGATGTCATGTATGATGCAGTAGCCATATGGTTATTGATACAGTAAAAATTAATTAGAGGAAGATAATTTCCCTACGGTATATTGCAGGGAAATTTATTTTCAAATATGAATTCAGGAGGAAAAGTGAATGAAGCAGGCAGAATGCAATTGACGGTGTTGTCGTCAATGACAGTCATGGAGAATGGCCTTATCAGTCGTGGGGAATTGACAGAAGGGACGATGCCCGGATTAAGATTGAGTTTGGCAGAATGGTAGAGGTGGACAGAATCATCTTGTATACAAGAGCGGATTTCCCACATGATAACTGGTGGAGAAGTGTGCAGTTTACTTTTTCGGATGAGAGTGAACTTGATATGAGGATGGAAAAGAGTGTGCTCCCACATGAAATCACATTTCCTGCAAAGCAGATAATGTGGCTGGAAATGCACAGTATGGTAAAATCAGAAGAACCCTCGCCATTTCCGGCCCTGACACAGATCGAGGTATATGGCAGGGAAGCAGAAATCGAGTAAGCAGGATATGGAGCTGGTGGACAAACGGTTTCTGGGGCGGTATGATGTGGCAGCTGTATTATGCGACAAAGGAGCCGGTCTATCTGGAAAATGCGCTGGCGACGGAGATCAAACTGGATGCAAACCTGATGAACCGTCAGGGCATGGACCATGACAGCGGCTTTAAGTGGCTGCCGACTTCGGTTGCACATTATCACATGACAGGGGACATGGCATCGAGGAACAGGGCGCTTCTGGCGGCAGACAACCTTGCTGGGCGGTTTAATCCGGTTGGAAGATTTATCCGCGCATGGAACAACTGGGACGGAAATGAGGATGGCTCTTTTGCAGGGCGCGCCATTATTGACTGTATGATGAACCTGCCGCTCTTGTACTGGGCCGGGGACGAGGTGCATGATCCGAAATTCTACCATATAGCAAAGATGCACGCGGACACTGCTGCCAGATATTTCATACGTGATGACGGCTCTGCGAAACACATTGTTGAATTTGATGCCGGGACTGGGGAATATCTGCATTCTGTAGGCGGACAGGGTTATGGACACGGTTCTTCATGGACGAGGGGGCAGGCATGGGCAATCTATGGCTTTGTGTTAAGTTACCTTCACACGGGGGAGGAGCGCTATCTTGTCACTTCCCGAAAAGTCGCGGATTACTTCATTGCGAACATTCCGGCGTCAAAACTGATACCGGTTGATTTCAGACAGCCTGAAAGTCCGGCATATGAGGACTCAACAGCGGCGGCGATTGCAGCGTGCGGACTGCTTGAGCTGGCGAAATGTGTGCCTGAAAGTGAAAGGGATCCGTATGAAAGTGCGGCGTTGGAGATGTTGAAGGCGCTTGCGGACAAACGCTGTAACTGGGACGGGGATACGGACAACCTGCTGGAAAAATGTACGGCGGCATACCATGATATGGAACATGAGTTTTCCATTATTTATGGGGATTACTATTTTATTGAGGCAGTATGGAAACTGATGGGTAAGGAATTATTTATCTGGGGGAATAGGCACGAGGGCAGCTGGACTAAGAACTAAGTTTATAGAAAGGCTGACAGGAGAAAGCCGGATTGAGGCAGCAGTTCTATTCTGCTTCAATCTGGCTTTTGACAACAATAGGATAATGGCGTACTTTGCAATTCTGGTCAAATATGCATTGTGTTTGAATTTATACAAAAGTTAACTGGATATGACATTGCGTTTTTGGATGTGGTTCGACAGGAAGCTCCCACTGTATCAAATATACGGTTGTCTTCGTACCATCATGCAAAAAGTGTTCTTTGGGGAGAATCTGTATCTGTTTTGTGCAGTGCCACAATGCATTGCAGGTTATCGTGCAAGTGCCATTTTTTCCCTTTATTATGACTTGTATCTTATCGGTGCGCTGGATGACTTCCGGCAGAAATGGTGTAATGAGGTTTTAGCGCCCAAATCTGTCAGCAGCAGTTCGCCCTGCCATACACATAAAAAATGCCCAATATCATTGTGGTTGTGGTTTTCGTCATTATGTCCGCCCTTTGCGGCAAAGCCGTTGCCGTTTTGGTCCTTGCAGATCATCCACTGGGCGCAGGGCAGTAAGGCATAGGTAGGAGAGGGGCATTCCATGTCAGATTTTTCCTGACCGCCATATGTCATCAGCCACCGGATTGTCCTTTCATTGGTAAGCCACCAGTAACAGGAATCGTCCTCAAACGTTCCTGCTGATGCATAATCAGGTGTCCCGATCTCAGGAAAGCAGTGGACAAGGTACGCAGTCAGTCCGGGAAGAAAATGTTCATGACAGTCTGAATCGGAAAAACTCAGCGATATGCCCTGTCCAAAATAACATTTTTCCTGAAAGGCAGCAAGCTTTTCGCAGACTGGCTGTGCCATTAAATTGACAGCGCCGTTGGTCTCCTGATATAAAAGCTCTGAAAATGCCGTGAAATAGCTCATGCCATAAGAAAAATATCCAAGCCCCTCTGTACAGGTTCCGTCTTGTTCCATACCATCCAGATAACAGGCGAGTGCATTGCACACCCGTTTGATGCAGGGCTCTTTCCATGCGGCCGGCAGTTTTCCCATCCGGTCCATAGCGATTGCTGCGATACCGATAGAGCCGGCGCAGACAGCAGACCAGTTACAGCGGTCTGTCTCCCACCAGCTGTAGGGAAATGTGGAAGTGCAGAAGGGGGTAAGTACCCTGTCCATAATTTCAGTCTGTGCAAGCACCACAGTTTCATAAGGCAGCCTATTGCCCATAATCAAAAGGATTTCAGCAAGGGACTGCGCTGTTTCCGCTGCAAACAGGTCAATCGTTTTTTCATCCAGATGCGAGAAATCCACATGCGCGGGAAGTGCCCAGAAGCGTTCCCCGCATATAGAAAGGATAATTTGATTCAGCGCTTTAATATCAGATTCCTTTTTACCAAATTCAGATAAAATACCAAATACTGTCAGATATTTTCTCCGCGTAAAATAGGCATTTTCATACACCAGACGATTGCCGGTCTTTTCGAATAAAAAGAATGCATCCTCTGTCAGTTCAGGTGGTTCCTGGTTTCTAAGGATATCGCCCGCCTGTTGGATATCATTCCAAAATTTCCGTAGATATGTTTTCTCTCGATCATTCATTTTTGCCACCGCCTTTTTCTGTCGTTCAAACACGTTCTAATACAACTTGTCAATAAATTTCAAATTCAGGGATATTATAGCATTGCATGAAGCTTGTTTCAACCATTCCTAATGGAAAAGACATTTGTGCTTGCACCCAAATCCGCAGTTGAACAATCAGTGATAATGGTTCGACAAAAAATCTTTCGCTACATTTCGCAAAAAAGTACACAAATTTTGCCGATAAATGAAGTAGAGATCTAGAACGTGTTTGAAAAATCATTCCCGCACGCCTCATGTTGCGTGATATTTGCAGCAAGCTATTATGACGAAAGAGGCAGAGCGGATATGACTATGGCGGGGACTATGCGATTCCCTCAATGGAAGGGAACATAATGACGGAAAGGACTGGAGAATGGCTATGGTTGAGCTGTATTATATTGAAGATGATCCGGGCATTGCATTGATTGTAAAAGAATATCTGGAACAGAAGAACTTTAAGGTAACAATCTGTGAAACACTTGCACAGGCGGGACAGGCATTAAAGGAGCATGTCCCAACCCTTGTTCTGCTGGACTGGAACATGCCGGATGGGCATGGGGACGGTTTGTGCCAGTGGATTCGCAGAAACTGGAAAGAGCTGCCCATTATTTTTCTTACGGTGCGGGGAGACTGCGCGGATATTGTTTCGGGTTTGGGGAACGGTGCGGACGATTATATCGTGAAGCCGTTTGAACTGGAGATATTGCATTCGCGGATTCTGGCATTACTCCGCAGGACCGGCAACGTGGCTAAGCAGTATCTTTCCTGTGATGGGATCAGGATGGATTTAAACCGCCATGCTGTATTCCACCACTTAGAGGAAATCTTTTTAAGCGAAGCAGAATACCAACTGCTTTTATGTCTGATGCAGAATAAGGGAAAGACGGTTACCCGGGAAAAAATACTGGAACAGGTATGGGATGCAAACGGAAATTATGTGAACAATAATACATTAACGGTTACCATGAAACGTCTGAGAGACAGGCTTCATCAGCCGGAGTGTCTGAAAACTGTCAGAAGCGTAGGCTACCGTATGGAGGATACCCTATGAGCGGACGGAAAAATATACTGGTCACTTTTGGATTTGTCCTGTCCATTGTCTTGGTTGCGGCGGCAGTTTCTGTCCTGCTTGCTTCTTACCATTACAGCCTGCTTCAGTTTAAACTGCTGAATGTAATCTGCGGCGAGGTGGTGGAACAGGAGCCGAAAACAAAAAATATCATTTCCGCAGCATTAAAGGAATATACGGGGGGAAATCCTGACAGTGTGGCGAAAGAAGATATGCTGTCTGCACTGGGATACCGCGTCTCTGATTTTTCAGGAGGTGCTTCCCTGCCGAATATTTTGTTTGCTGCAACAGGTGTTCTGACAGGAATCCTGCTGTTTATCGTTACCTTTTGGTATCGGAATAAAATGGAAACCATACGGATTCGGGCCCTGGCGGAGTATCTGGAACAGGCAAATACTGGCAGGGCTGCCATTTTGTCTGCTTCCGGGGAGGATGAATTTTCAAAACTGGAAGATGAGATCTATAAGACAGTGACATTTCTTTATCAGACGAAGGAGAAGGCATTACAGGCAAAGAATGATTTTGCGGATAATCTGTCCAATATTGCCCACCAGCTCAAAACGCCGGTTACAGCCATTTCCCTTTCTGCCCAGATGATGAAGCAGAACATGGATTATAAACATCTGGAACAGGTAGAGAAGCAGCTTTTACGGTTGACACATCTTGAGGATGCGCTATTGCTCCTTTCCAGGATTGATGCCGGAACCTTACATTTACAGAGGAATGAGGTAGATGTCTTTACGCTTCTTGTCCTTGCAGCGGACAATCTGCAGGAGTTGTTTGTAAGTTTTTGCACTTCTGTTGATATACCGGAGCAGGGGGAAATGCTGGTGACTGTGGATCTGGACTGGACCATGGAGGCAGTCATGAATTTAATGAAAAACTGCATGGAGCATAATCATGGCGGAACGGTCCACTGTTCTTATGCACAGAATCCGCTCTATACAGAAATCCAGATCTGGGACGATGGGGAAGGATTTGCAAAAGAGGATATTCCCCATCTGTTTGAACGGTTTTACCGGGGGAAAAACGCATGTGAGGGCGGCATTGGAATCGGGCTGGCTTTGTCAAAGGAGATGATTGAACGCCAGAATGGAACCATACAGGCAAAAAATAAACCGGACGGCGGCGCTCTTTTTGAAATTCGCTTTTACAGTCACTGAGTTGTAACTTTTATTTGCTATACTGATTATTGTAAAAGCTCATGGAGCAAATGAAAGGAGAAAACCGAAAATGGAAATTTTGAAATGCGAGGGAGTAAAGAAGGTATATGGATCCGGTGGAAATCAGGTGACAGCCCTTAACGGGATCGACCTGTCAGTTCGCAAAGGGGAATTTGTGGCAATCATTGGGGCATCCGGTTCTGGAAAATCAACCCTGCTGCATATTCTTGGCAGCGTGGATAAGCCCACAGAGGGAAAGGTTATGATAGACGGAACCGATCTATCCAAATTGAACCGGACAGAGGCGGCAATTTTCCGGCGCAGGAAAGTGGGGCTTGTATATCAGTTTTATAACCTTATCCCGACACTGACGGTGCGGAAGAATATCCTCATGCCTCTTGCACTGGATAAGAAAAAACCCAATCAGGAATATTTTGAGAAGGTGGTAAATTCCCTTGGTATTGCAGAGAGGCTTGACGCTTTGCCAAACCAGTTATCAGGAGGACAGCAGCAGAGAGCAGCGATCGCGCGTTCCCTAATCTACCGTCCGGCTCTGCTTCTGGCAGACGAACCTACCGGGAATCTGGATCAGAAAAATTCCAGAGAAATTATTGACATGCTGAAACTTTCCAACCGCAATCTCGAGCAGACCATTTTACTGATCACCCATGATGAAAAGGTCGCTCTGGAAGCAGAACGTATTATAACAGTGAAAGACGGCTGTGTTATCAGTGATGAGCAGCGGAGGTGAAATGGATGAAAGATTATTCGTCAGATTATATGAAAAACAATCGTTCCTCCAGCCTGTCCGTCAGGATCGCCGCATTTATTTCCGCTCTGCTCTTATCCTTGTTGTGCGGTCTGTTTTATAATGCATGGAAATACGAGGTGGAACGGATTCAGCTGGAGGAAGGCGGCTGGCACAGCCGGATTTTTGGAGAGTTTGCGGAAGAGGAGATCGAAACTGTAAAGAATTTTGCAAATGTGAAAGATGCCGCAGTCAATAAAAAAGCATCTGACAGTGCAGAAACCGTATTGGATATTTACTTTGGTGATATGGATTGTGTTTTTTCAGACACGCCTCGCATTGCGCAGCAGGTAGGAGCCGCACCGGAAAAAATCGTTTACAATTATGAACTTCTGGCAATGTATCTGGTCAGGGATTCCAGTGATACAGCGCCCAGACTGCTGTTTCCGATGTTTATTCTGATCACGCTTGCGGCCTCGTTTTCCCTGATCGTGATCATTCACAATTCCTTTGCGGTATCCATGAATGCACGGATTCATCAGTTTGGTATTTTTTCAAGTATTGGAGCCACGCCTAAGCAGATTAAGGTGTGCCTTTTACAGGAAGCGGCTGGTCTCTGTGTACTTCCCATACTGGCAGGGAATTTATTGGGTATTGCGGGCAGCATGGGACTGATACAGTTGAGCAATATTCTGTTGGGAAGCGATATTCCGGGACGGCATGAATCAGTTCCCGGTTATCATCCGCTGGTACTGGTACTGACATTGTTTGTGAGTGTACTCACCATATGGATCTCCGCATGGATGCCTGCCAGAAAATTAAGTAAGCTGACGCCGCTGGAAGCCATCAGAAATACAGGCGAATTACAGTTAAAGCGCCAGAAAAATTCACATTTCCTTTCGCTGCTGTTGGGAGTGGAGGGGGAGCTTGCCGGCAATGCATTAAAGGCGCAGAGAAAGGCTTTACGGACTTCATCCTTATCGCTGATATCCGCGTTTCTGGCGTTTGCGCTCATGCAGTGTTTTTTTACCCTTTCCGGGATCAGCACAAGGGAGACTTATTTTGAACGGTATCAGGAAGTATGGGATGTGATGGTTACCGTGAAAGATGCGGATGTGGATGCCTTGGAAGAAACGGATCGCATTCAGGAAATAAACGGACTGGAAAGCGCCATGCTATATCAGAAGGCAATGGCGAAGCGGATCATTACAGAGGAAGAAATGAGCGAAGAGATGAAGTCCTTCGGTGGATTTTCACATGCGCCCGGTAATTATGTAACACAGACAGATGGCGGATGGCTGGTGGATGCACCAATCATCATACTGGATGATAACAGCTTTCTGGATTACTGTGAACAGATCGGGATTACGCCGCAGCTTCATGGGGCAGTCATCTTAAACCAGATCCGGGATGTGACAAATCCAGATTTCAGACACCCGGATTTTATGCCTTATATAAAGGAGCCGGGTGTGGGAGAAAGTGCTGCAAGTATTTTGAGACAGTCAGGGAGAGAGGAACTGACGGCTGCGGTACTGGTTCTGGCTTATACAGAAAAAGTTCCTGTTTTAAGGGAAGAATACGCAACACTAAATTATTACGAGCTGGTACATTTTATTCCGGTATCTTTATGGAATAAAATCAAGATACGGATCGGAGGCGTGGAAGAAGACAGTTATATCTGTGTTCTTGGGAAAGAAAATGCGTCCATGGAAGAACTGAACATGCTGCAAGATGAACTTGGCCGGATCTTCAGCGGGAAATATACCATAGAATCTGAAAACCGTATCCGGGAATCTGAAATAAATGATAAACAGATACAGGGAATGATGGCGATATTTGGAGGCTTTTGTATCCTGCTTGCAATCATCGGCATCGGCAATGTGTTTTCCAACACGCTGGGATTTACGCACCAGAGAAGAAGGGAATTTGCAAGATATATGTCGATTGGACTGACACCCAGGGAGCTTAAGAAAATGTTCTGCACGGAAGCACTGGTGATCGCCGGAAGACCGATTCTGATCAGTGTTCCCCTTGTGATTATTGCAACAGGGTATATGCTGAAGGCAAGCTATGTGGGAGTGGGAGAATTTATGGCAGAGGCGCCGGTTATGCCAATCCTTCTGTTTATGCTGGCCATCCTGGGATCCGTAGCACTGGCATATTATCTTGCGTGGCGGAATGTACGCATAATCAGCCTCGCAGAGGTTCTTAGGGATGATACAATGATGTAAAACTGACCAAGTGTAATTCGGAAAATTTCGCTCACAGCCGATTTTTCTGTGCATTGATGATATTATGGCTGCCAAGTTTGCAGATTCGCCAGCAGATATTGTATGCCAGTTTGCTGCAACTTCGGGTTTTACAATATTTCTTAGCCGCCGCAAGGGAAGAAAACATCACAAAAGCGGCAGCATTTCTACATATCACACAGCCAACCCTGTCCCGACAGCTGATGCAGATGGAGGAAGAACTCGGCGTTAAATTATTCCGCAGGGGAAAGCATAACATTCTGCTGACAGAAGAAGGTATGCTGTTTCGCAGTCGCGTGTTGTATCAATCTGCAATCTCTCTCACTATAACCAGTCAGGACTTTATTTAATTTTTTAGCTATGCGTTTCAGGCATTTTACATTATTCAACATGGGTATTAGACATGAGATAAAAATGGATTTACAATATAGATGTTCCGGGAAAGGGGCATCTATATGGGGACCACACAGAACCTGAGCGGATAGCGATGCTGAACAGGAGAAGGGGCAAGACCTTGGATGAGATTCACTTTAAGGAAAAACAGATCGCGCATATGGATTACCTGCGGTATGAAATGCAGAAAACCCAAAAATAAGGTTAAGCGATTATTCAGTTAGAAGGGTCGAAATTTAGTAAAGACAGAATGAGACGAGGAGCGATGAAAATGAAAAAAATGTTATCGGTAATTATGGTTGGTATCTTGATATTTTCACTGACAGGATGTGGCGGGAATAATGCGGATAGCGGCAAAGACAGCGCTGCGGCAAATGAAAATACGGTAAGTCAGGAAACGGCAGGAGCCAAAGAAAACGCTTCTTTGCCGGCGCCGGAGAACGAGGCGGATGAATCAGGGCAGTCGGAATTGGAGAGCAGTATGGCAGAACAGGATACGGCAAAGCCGGAAAGTAGTGCGACAACTGGATCAGAGACGGAACCCGATGCAGCAGACGGCAGCAATGCGCTGGTTGTGTATTTCTCATGGTCGGGGAATACGGAAAATGTCGCAAATGCCATTGCGGAGCAGACGGGGGCGGATGTATTTGAAATTGTTCCAGAGGAAACCTATACCTCCGACTATAATGCGCTTTTGGATATTGCATCAGAGGAAAAGGAAAGCGGTGCCCGTCCGGCGATTGCGGGAAGCATAGAGGACATTTCTCAGTATGAATTCATTTATGTGGGGTTTCCCAACTGGCTTGCGTACCACAATATGGCGATAATTTTCCACTCTATTTTGAAATTAAAAATGATGTAAAAAATTTCTACCTGTGTGGTTAGATTTTATAACTATACCACAAAATTAGGCGCACAGATCCAATGAATCCGTTTCTTTTTTGGGCATTACAAAA
>ERZ808040.2482-NODE-2482-length-10241-cov-4.358323_pt1 | contig 10241 bp, 7 predicted proteins | sample MGYA00380191_ERZ808040 | MGnify/ENA primary metagenome ERZ808040 (study PRJEB31490, sample SAMN06133395) | mouse gut metagenome | isolation source: J6 | host: mice | place: China: Chengdu | collected 2015-05 ... | reverse complement strand
TTCTGGGTGGGGCTTCCCGGTGTGTGCGTGGCGGCCGTGGTGAGCGAAGCTTTTACAATCCTATTGTGCGTCCTTTTCCGCAGGGGAGGACAGCGTACCGGCCGATTCCCTTCTGGGGGCAGATATATGCTTCCCAGCGTGACGGAGGAAACCTGCCTGGACTTTTCCGTGGAAAACCATCTGGAGGACGTGATAAAGCTCCGGGACGCCTTGTTTGTCTTCTGTGAGGAAAACGGCATCCGGGAAAAGGACGCAAAGATGATTGGACTGGCGCTGGAGGAAATCTGTGCCAATATTGTTCGTTATGGTTACCGGGGGGATGGCAGAAACTTTATTGATATCAGCTTTACCATTCAGGACGGCAGCTGCCTTCTTCGGGTCCGGGATGACGGCATACCCTTTAATCCCCTGGATTATCAGGCGGAAGAGGAGGAAAGCGGGAAGCTTGCCCTGGGAGGGATTGCCCTGATCCGGAAAATTATGTCGGACTTTCAGTATATGAGGGTACTGAATATGAATAACACAATTATGGAATTGAAAATGGATCGGAAAGCCGAAAGGGTGCAGGCAGGATGACGCCGGAGAAACCGCTGCCTGTACTGAACAGCCTGTGCAGGACTGTGGTATCCTTCCCTGCGGCAATGGAAAAGGGCAAGGCTGTCCTGTACTGGATGGATGTGGGGGAGTTGGAAGATGAAGTTACCTTTTCTCAATATTACAGAACCATGTCCCGTGAACGCCGGAGAAAAGTGGACGCCTGTCTTCTTAAGAAGGATAGACGGCTTTCCCTGGGGGCGGGGATTTTGATGGATCAGGGACTGTCCGCCCGGGGGTTGTGTGAGCGGGACGCAGTGGTGTCGTACAGGGAAAAGGGAAAGCCGTATCTGCCCCAATATCCCCAGATTCATTTTAATCTGTCCCACTCCGGCAGCAAGGCATTGGCTGTGTTTGCGGAAGTGGAGACAGGGTGCGACATTGAGCAGGTACAAGAGGCGGATTTGGCCCTTGCGGAGCGTTTCTTTACCCGGAAGGAATATGATTTTATTGCCGGGCAGCAGGGAAGACGGCGGCAGGATGAGGCGTTTTTCCGGTTATGGACGTTAAAGGAAAGCTTTTTGAAGGCAGTGGGGACAGGACTTATGCTTCCGCTGGATGCCTTTGAGATTACCATTTCACCGGAAGGGGAAATCGCCCTTGGCTGGAAGAGCGATGAGGCGCAGGTTCATTGTACCGGGGGGTTTGTATTCAGGGAATACCGCCTGGAGGAATATTGTGTGGCTGCGTGTTTCCGGAGAGGGAGGGAATGAACAGGTAATCGGCTGCCTTACGCCTGCCCCCTGGCATATGCCGGGAATCTTTGGCATTTGGCCCGTTGCCGGGGAGCAAAATGCGGATGCGCAAGCATACGCAAAAGCGCGTAAGCGCGGATTTTGCGAGTGTAAAGGGCCGAAGAATGGAAGTGGGAAAGAGGGATTGAAAATTGGATGCACAAAATGTATTTAGGGAAAACGAAACGGAGGCGAACTGGTACGCCGCCAAATGCCTGGTGATTTGCAGCCTGGTATGTGGGGCGGCATGGATTTTGACTGTGCTGCGTATTTTTACCGTGCCCTTGGCAATTATGAATACGGCTATGCCCGTGGTCATACTGTGCTTTTGGATGCCTTTTGTGTTATGCCGGCTGACGGGTGGCAATAGGGGATGGGTAAAATATGCGGTGTTGTTTTGCTCTGTCATGGGGGTTTTTACCTTGTCCAGCGCCATGCCGAAACACGGGGTGCTGGTGTGGACGCTTCCTCTCATGTTAAGCTGCCATTACTATTCCAAAAATATAACAAAGCTGACATTGATTGTATCACAGATCCTGTTTTCAGGATCCATTTACATAGGGATGTATTTCGGGGAATGGGATCAGATCCTGCTGGACGCTGCATACTATTCGGGCCCCAGGGTGGTGACCCGGCAGAAGCTTTATGATGCGGCGATATTCTTTGTGCTGCCCCGTGCCGCTGCTTTGTGGGGCCTGTCCTCCATTTGCACGACAATGGCAGGAAGAACCAGAAGGCTTTTGGAACGTCAGGCGAAGGACAGTGAGGAGCGTCAGCGGATCGAAACGGAACTGGATGTTGCCCATCGGATTCAGGCGGATATGCTTCCCTGTATTTTTCCCGCATTCCCGGAACGCCCGGAATTTGACATCTATGCGACCATGGCACCTGCAAGGGAAGTGGGAGGAGACTTTTATGACTTTTTTATGGTGGATGAGCGGCATTTGGCCATTGTGATAGCGGATGTGTCAGGAAAAGGCGTCCCTGCCGCCTTGTTCATGGTAATCGGCAAGACGCTGATCAAAGACCATACGAAGCCGGGCATCAGCCTGGGAGACGTATTTTCACAGGTAAATGACCTGCTGTGCGATTCCAACCATGAAGGTATGTTTATTACCGCTTTTGAGGGAGTCCTTGACCTTGTTTCGGGGGAATTCCGATTTGTGAACGCAGGGCACGAAATCCCTTTCCTTTCCAGGGCAGGGGAACCTTTTGAACCCCACAGGATACGGCCCGGGTTTGTCCTGGCAGGGATGGAAAACATGAAATATCAGTGCGGCAGTTTCCAGCTTGCGCCGGGAGATAAAATATTCCAATACACGGACGGGGTAACGGAAGCCTCCAATGGGAAAGAAGAACTTTATGGCATGGCACGGCTTGGGGATGTGCTGAAAAAGAACACGGCGAAAAATCCGGAAGAACTTTTGGCTGCCGTGCGGGAAGACGTAGATGCTTTTGTGGGGAGTGCACTGCAGTTTGATGATATTACCATGCTGTGTGTGGAATATAAAAAGAAAATGGTGTCTGACGGACAGGGAACGGAATAGACAGCCGGAAGAAAGCGGAGGGAATGGGAGAGAATGAAGGAATTGATCATTGACGCAACAGTTGAAAATATTGAAAAGGTTACGGCATTTGTAGACCAGCAGCTAGAGCGGCTGGAATGTCCCGTGAAAGCGCAGATGCAGATCGATATTGCCATTGACGAGCTGTTTGGGAACATTGCCCATTATGCCTACCACCCGGAGGTGGGTTCTGCTACTGTCCGTGTGGAGGTAACGGATAATCCTCTGGCAGTGGTGATTACCTTTATTGATAACGGCATACCTTACGATCCACTGGCTGCCCGGGAGCCGGACACCACCCTTTCCGCGGAGGAGAGGCAGATTGGCGGCCTTGGTATCTATATGGTTAAAAAGAGCATGGACGAGATTACCTATGAATACCGGGACGGGAAAAATATATTGAAGATCAAAAAAAATATATAACAAAATGTACCCTAAAAAGTACGAACTATGCCATGCTTATCAAATCGCTGATATTATCTGCTATAATAAATTGATTTAAAGAATTATGCATTTAACAATATTATGACCATATGGAGGAAATGCGAATGACAAGTTGTGACAACCAAAGACCATGTCCGTGTACCTTTGATTGCCCCAGACATGGGAAATGCTGTGCCTGTGTAGCTCATCACAGGGATAACAATGAGGGAGTGCCCGGATGCTTCTTTTCTACAGAGGCGGAGGCTACATATGACAGGAGCATAGAAGCACTGTGCAGGGACAGAGGAATCATTTGAAAAAAGTATGCTTGTGAAAAAGTCATTTCAGGATTCTGATATGAGTGCGTGCGAAGCATGGGAGGGGGAAAATGGCGTTGCTGAGTAGAACGGTATTGCAAAGAAAAACGGCGTTTCTGGCAATTGTCCTGCTGGGAATGCTTTGTCTCGCAGGATGCGGAAAACAGGAAGCAGGGCCAGGACAGGACAGCGCGGAAAAAGAATACACTACCCTTTCCGATTTTGCCGGAGCCAGGTTTGCCTCATTGAGCGGAGGGGTGTACGATCAGCTTTTACAGGAAGCGATTGAGGGTGCGGAGGACTTTTCCTATTACAATTCCGTACCTGATATTGTAGCGGCCCTTCAGGCAGACCGTGTGGACGCAGGGGCGCTGGATGAGCCGCTGGCCCAGCTTGCGGTGGCGAAAAATGAAGGACTGGAAATCTTCCAGGAGCCGGTGGTCCTTGATCAATACGGATATGCTTTCCCGAAGGGAAGTCCCCTGCGGGAGCAGTTTAATACAGTCATTGCCCGGTTTAAAGAGGATGGGACGATTGCGTCCCTGAAGGAAAAATGGCTTGGTGCGGATGAGAGTGTAAAGAGATTGACAGAGCAGGACTGGCCGGGCAGTCAGGGAACCATCCGGTATTATCATGACGGAACCCATGAACCCATGACCTATCTTGGAAGTAGCGGAGAGCCTCTGGGACTTGAGATAGACCTGGTGCTGTTGATTGCCCGGGAACTGGATATGAAGGTGGAAATGTCAGCCTGCGAATTTGTTTCGCTGATTGCTGCCCTTGAAAGCGGAAAGGCGGACGTGGTCAGCGGAAGCATGTCTATCACAGAAGAGAGGGCGGAGCGGGTAGATTTTGCAGATACCCACTATGAATCGGCCATGGTGCTGCTTGTGCGTGACCCGGACGGCTGGGTGCAGGAGAAAGGCTTCTGGGCAAGCTTGGGGGATAGTTTTCAAAGCACCTTTGTAGTGGAAGGGCGGTGGCGGCTGATTTTGCAGGGACTTGGCGTCACCATACTGATTTCGGTCTTTTCGGGAATCTTCGGCCTGTGCCTTGGTTTTGGGATCTGTATGCTGCGGCGCACCGGCTGTCAGCCGGTACGGATTGCCGGGGCGGTGTTCGTCCGTGTGATTCAGGGAACACCCATTGTAGTTTTTTTAATGATTTTATATTATGGCATTTTCGGCTCGGTGGATATCTCCGGGATTTTGGTTGCGGTCATTGGCTTTTCCGTCAACTTCGCGGCTTATTCATCGGAGATGATGCGGACGGGGATTGAAACGGTGGATAAGGGGCAGAGCGAGGCGGCTCTTGCCATGGGTTATACGAAGGGACAGACGTTTTTTAAGATTGTGTTCCCACAGGCGGCGGGGAATTTTATACCTGTGCTGAGAGGTGAATTTATTTCCATGGTGAAAATGACTTCCGTGGTAGGGTATATTGCCGTGCAGGATCTGACCAAGGTGTCCGATATTATCCGCTCGCGCACCATGGAGGCGTTCTTCCCGCTGATCATGACGGCGGTGATTTATTTTATCCTTGCCAATGTCATGGCTGCGGCGCTGTCCTTTGGGGAGAGGAAGGCCCTGCCGAAGCGAAACAGGCGCAGTGTAAAGGGGGTGTGCATGTAATGGCAGATCCATTCAATACTTTGGATGCGGACATCAGGGGCAGTGCGGACACCAGCATCATATCTATCCGCCATCTGCGCAAGGAGTATCCCAATGTGACCCCTTTGCAGGATGTAAGCGTGGAAATCAAAAAGGGTGAGGTGATTTCCGTTATCGGCCCTTCAGGCACCGGAAAATCAACCCTGCTGCGCTGCATCAATCTGTTGGAAACCCCGACGGAAGGTGAGATCACTGTAGGCGGTGTGGTGACCACGGATAAGAAATGCAAGGTGAATCTTGTGAGGCGGAAGATGGGCATGGTCTTCCAGTCTTTTAATCTGTTCGCCCATAAGACCATTATAGAAAATATTATGATGGGCCAGGTTGACCTTCTTGGCAGGAGCCGCCAGGAAGCTTATGACAGGGGCATGGAACTGTTGCGTACCATAGGGCTTGCAGACAAAGCGCTTGCCTATCCGGATGAACTTTCGGGGGGACAGAAACAGCGTGCGGCGATTGCCAGGACGGTGGCCATGGAGCCGGAGATCATCCTCTTCGACGAACCTACTTCCGCCCTGGACCCCACTATGGTGGGGGAAGTGCTTTCAGTGATCCGCAGGCTGGCCGGGCAGGGAATGACCATGATGATCGTGACTCACGAAATGAAGTTTGCCCGCGATGTGTCCACAAGGATATTCTATATGGATCAAGGGGAAATCTACGAGGACGGAACGCCGGAGCAGATTTTCGAGCACCCAAAGAGAGAGAGGACCAGAATATTTATCCGGCAGCTCAAGGTGCTGCATGTGGAAAATGTCTCACGTGATTTTGACTTCCCGGCCTTTATGACACAGCTTGAGGAATTCGGCCGCAAACAGCAGCTTTCCCAGAGGCAGATTTATGCCATGCAGCTTGCGGCGGAGGAAGTGATCATGTCGAAACGCCTGCCTGCGTTTTCTCTGGATGTGGAATACAGTGAGAGGGAAGATTTGGCGCAAATGCGGTTTACCTACAGCGGTCCTTCCTTACAGCCTTTCGGGGGTGAAGAAGATTTGTCCCTGAGGATGCTGAAGGGAATGACCAAGGGAATGGAGCATCGGTTTGCGGAAGGAGTAAATCATTTTATTATCAGCATATAAACTGGATGGAGGAGAAAGATTGAAAATTATAATTTTCAATCGCGGGATTTGTGTCTGCGCGTTGCTTGCCACAAACTCGTCATGCATAAAAAGCAGCGCAGAAATGAGGTAAAACATGAAAATCACCAAAACACAAAAGGGAAACAGTTTATGTCTTGCACTGGAAGGAAGGTTGGACACCAACACGGCGCCGGAGCTTGAGGCAGTGATGAAAAGTTCCATTGACGGGGTAGGGGAACTGACCATTGACATGCAGTCCCTGGATTATCTGTCGTCAGCAGGGCTGAGGGTTCTTTTGGGGGCACAGAAAACCATGAATAAACAGGGAAGCATGCGTGTGACCCATGTGAATGATACCATTATGGAGATATTTGAAGTGACCGGGTTTGCAGATATTCTGACCATTGAGAAGGAATAAGCAACCCTCTTTCTGATCAACTATACAATTTTGCTTGCCGGAGTTGCCTTCTACTGCGCTGTTTTCGGTGAACGATGCCACCGTATCGCTTCCTGCAGACGTCCTGTACAGGAAAAAACCGGACAGCGCAAAATAGGTTGTAAGGGGAAAGTGGGACCCTGACGGAAATATGAAACGGAGTTATGGTGATGACAGCAGAAAAGCAGATGATCAGACTTAATTTATCACAGACCCAGATCCTCATGACGGAACAGGTATGTCCGGGCACCGCTCGAAATACGATTTCTTTGAAACTACACCTGCCGGAGCACTCCCCCGGGGAAGTAAAGGCGGCGGCAGATGCCGTACTTGACAGTGGGGATATATTTGCCGTCTCCCTTTGCCGCCGGGAAGGGGAGTGGATGCTTTCCCTTATGGGGAAGAAGATTTCCGAATGCAGGATTGGAAAGGAACAGGCCGCGGATCTTGCGGAAGAATATATGGCAGCTAAGGACAGGCAGCCTTTCCCCATGGAAGAGTGCCTGTATCAGGCGGAAGTCATCCCCCTTTCGGGGGGCGGTGTTTTTTTGTATGTGCGATTCCATCATGTGATCATCGACGGTTACGGAATGAGCCTGTTTGTACAGAAAACCATGGATGTGCTTGCCGGGAAACAGATTGCCCGGTCAATCTTTTTCCCTGAGAACCGGACTGTACCGGAGGCTGTACACGGAAGAGGCGGCACAGAAGAGGAAGCTGCCGGCGGAGACGGACGGGCAGAGAAAGAAGCTGTCGGCGGAAACGAATGGGCAGAGAAAGAAGCTGCCGGCGGAAGCGGATGCACAGGAGAGAGAACCGGCGGAGACGGGCAGGAGGACGGATTCTGGCGTTCCTTTTTTGACGGTGCAGAGTATGAGGGCGCTGTTTTCCCGCAGAAGGCGGACGGAAAGGGGTCGGATGGAAGCAGATCAGGCAGAAACCGTTTTGGAAGCTGCCGGGTCAGCGTACCGGAACAATTGAAGAGGGAAACAGAGGCATTCGGAAAAAGGGAGAATATATCAATCCCTTATATTTTTGCGGCGTCATATGCCCTTTATTTGTCCCGGTCTACAGGTAAAAGGGACGCGGTGTTCCTTATGCCCCGTTTGAACCGCACATCCGGGCAGATGGATACCTTAGGCTGTTATACCCTGCTGGTTCCGGTGAGAGTGCAGGTGGAAGGGGCGGAAACCTTTGGGGAGCTCTGCCGGAGGGTAAAAAGAGCGTCAGTGGAGGCTTCGGCCCACAAGGAATGCGGGTTTGACCGGATCCTTTCCGTCCTGCGCAATGAGAACATGACAGGGGAGTCCCTTTCCGAATATGTGTTTAATTTTTACCGATTCTCTTTCGGTGCGGACTTTCCTTACAGCGTCCGGTTCAGCGTTGCGGGGGAGATGTCGAACCATCTGACCTTTAACATCTTCCGCAATGAAAAGGAGGGCCTGGACCTGCAGGCGGATTACCTGGAAACCGTTTATACAGAAGAAAGGGCAGAATATTTTTGTGATGCCATTCTGGCAATTGCCGCACAGGGAACAGCAGACAGCCAGAGGGAGTTTTCGGATGCTGCGGGAACAGCAGACAGCCAGAGGGAGTTTCTGGATGCTGCGGGCATAGCAGGCAGTCAGGGAGCGTTTTCGGATGCTGCAGGTGTGGAAGGACGGACTGTGCAGAAGCTTTCGGACATCAGAACGGTGGGGGAGGCGGAATACAGGAAAATTACATCGGTGGCAGGGAAAACCATTCCGATTGATAAGTCGCTTACCATTCCTTCCCTGTTTCGCCGTGCAGCGGAAAAGTATAGAGATGCCCCGGCCCTGTATGCGGGCGAATACGCCTTTACCTTCGGGCAGCTGGATGAGATCAGTGACAGGATCGCCTGCGGACTCAGGCGCCTTGGGGTGAAAAGCGGCCACAAGGTTGCGTTTCTGCTAAAGCGGGATTACCGTCTGATTCCCACGATCCTTGGCATATCGAAAGCGGGGGCGGCTTTTATTCCGGCAGACCCGGCGTATCCTCCGGACCGGATTTCTTATATTATGGAAAACAGCCAGGCGGCCTGTCTGATTTCGTCCGGTGACGTGGAAATTGCCGGGAACTATGAGTATACGGAAATCGATACATTGTTATCCCAGGAAGTGGAGCCTGCCCTGTTACCGGAAATCGGCCAGGATGACCTTGCCTACATGATTTACACCTCAGGCACCACAGGGCGCCCGAAAGGGGTGATGCTTTCCCATAGAGGCATAGCCAACATTGTGCATCCGGATAACAACCCGTTTAACCGGGATATCACCGGAAATTGCCACGGCATTGTGGCCATTGGTTCTATCTGCTTTGACATTTCCCTGTTTGAAATATTTGTGCCCTTGATGAACGGACTGTTTGTGGAACTGGGCAACGAGAAATCCATGATGGACGCAGGGGAATTGTCGGCGCATATCCTGCGCCACGGAGCAGATATCCTTCACTGCACGCCCTCCCGGATTACGGCATATCTGGCAAATGATGCCTTCCGGAAAGCGCTGGAGGGTGTAAAAGCCATCCTTGCTGCCGGGGAGGTTCTGCCGGGAAGTCTTGTAAAACGGCTGGAGGAAACCTGCCAGATACGGATTTACAACGGCTACGGCCCCACGGAAACCACCATCGGAGCCACCATCACCGAGGCAGGAGATGCGGTTTCCATCGGCACGCCTATCGCCAATACGGGCATCCTTCTCTTAAACGGGGAGAGTGAGCCGGTGCCTTTTGGGGCAGTGGGAGAAATCTGCATCTATGGGAACGGCGTGGGAATAGGTTATCAGGGCAGGCCGGAGGAAACGGAAGCGAAATATATGATTTGGGGAGGCATCCGGCTGTACCGGACAGGGGATCTGGGATATTTTTCAAGTGACGGAAGGCTGATATACTGTGGCAGGAATGACAGGCAGGTGAAGCTGCGGGGCCTGCGTATAGAACTGTCTGAAATTGAAAATGTCATGGGGGAATTCCCCGGTGTGTCGGCATGCTGCTGTATGATACGGAAAATTGAAAAGACCGGGCATCTGGTGGGTTTTTACACATCAATACCCAAAGGGTCGGTGAACCAGGAGGCATTAAAAGCGCATATGAAAGCGCGGCTTACCGCCTACATGGTGCCTGATGTGCTAAAGGAGCTGGATGCCATGCCTCAGACCCCAAATGGCAAGACCGATCAGAAAGCCTTGGAGAGAGAACCGGTAGCATATATCAGAATCTACAGAAAACCTGAAACGGAGAGGGAAAAACTGGTCTGCAGCGCTTTCGGGGAAGTACTGTCCATAGGGCAGGTGGGCCTGGATGACAACTTCTTCGAGCTGGGAGGCGATTCCTTGAATGCGGTGGCGGTGATCCTTAAAATAGAGGAAAAGCTTGGTCTTGCGGAAAACCAGCCTGATTCGGGCA
>ERZ808040.2480-NODE-2480-length-10250-cov-14.185196_pt1 | contig 10250 bp, 14 predicted proteins | sample MGYA00380191_ERZ808040 | MGnify/ENA primary metagenome ERZ808040 (study PRJEB31490, sample SAMN06133395) | mouse gut metagenome | isolation source: J6 | host: mice | place: China: Chengdu | collected 2015-05 ... | reverse complement strand
AACAATCTCCTGGTTCAGCTTTTTGCGAGGATCTCTGCAGCAAGGCTGCTATGAGAGTGATGGTGGAGCTTACTGCAGTGGGCAGGAAGCCCATCCAACCTGACATGCTGAGCGTATCGTTTTCGATGATGTCCGCTTCGAAAGTGGCTTTGTTTCATAAACATTTAAAAGACCAATAATCTTTCAAAGTGTTCGAGCTATCTCACTCCATTAGTTTGTCTACATTAAAAACACAGTTTTAGCTTAATTTACATTCTATTTAACATAATGGCTGTTATACGAAATTTGGATGTTAGAACCTATTTAAATTAATGAATTATTGAATAACTAAAACCCTCTAAGTAGACTTTTAGAGGTTGTAAATCTAGGAAAAAGGCTAAACATGCCGTTGATTGAGTATTACGGTCTGCTATTTGAATGGCACGATAAAAAAATGGAAATAGTCTATCGAGGGCGTGAAATTACTTTTGAAGAAGTATGTAGCGTTTTTCTTGATCCAGAGCTGATTTCCTTTGACGATCTTGGTCATTACGATGAGCAACGGCTAATATCAATCGGTCTAAGTAATCGTGGTAGACTACTAACAGTGGTTTGGGTTGAACGTGGTGATGTTGCAAGAATCATTACTGCCTTTGAGCCATCGCACAATCAAAAGCGGAGGTATAACCATGCAAAATGAATTAGAACGCTATAAAAATTTTGACCCTACCAATGCGCCAGTAGTAAAACCGAATTTTGTTAAAAAATTACAAGAACGCCATGCTATTGCTCAAGCAAAGGCTTTTGATGCAGATGTTGTAACTTGGCTAAGTTCTCAAGATGATGAAACAAAACAGCACATTAACGATATGGTGCGCCATATCATGGCGTTGAAACGTGTTTAATTAAAATTTAGCTCGATGCTTTGAAATATGGCTTTTGCCATGTTTCAAAGTCGAGCCACTTTGCGAAATCCGGTATCAATAAAATTAAGAGAAGAACCGAGCAAAGTACTTACCCGTATTTATTTAGGGTCAATCACGCAATAATCTTTGTTTGGCCCGTGACAGTCATTTTTCATAATTCGGACACAGGATTTACCATTACAGTTTTTAATATCTAGATTATATCTTTGTTCTAGCCAAGCTGCTTCTGCACGACGTTCTTTGATCTCGTCAAAACTTGGAATAAATAAAAATATAAAAGACAGGAAAACTAATACCAGACTAAGGAAAATTGCACACAACAAGGCAATAAATCTGTAGTTCAATTTATCGGTGGCTTTATCTAACTCCTGAATACGACCTTGAAGGGCGCGTGTAGCTTCCTGATTTGCGTTATTTAGGGTCTTTTTGCTCTGTTCTAGTACCCCACTAGCTACCTTATTGTAAAACGTCTCTAATCGCTTGTTATCATCTGCTATGGCTTCCCTGTATTCCTTCATGGATGCCAATAAAATATATAACTGGTCGTCTAAATCGTTTTGATTGCTCATAGGGAAGGCCCATTTCTATTCATGCTTTTGCGTTGTTTCAGCTTCATCGTTTGTTCTTGCTGTAGCTTTAACTGCTTTTTATGTTCCAGTTCTAGGCGTTTAGCTTCCTGATCTTTCTTCCATTGCTCAAAGCCTTTTTCAACACGGTTGAAACCCTGTTCTAAGGTCTGTTCCTTGTGCTGTTGTTTGTATTGGAGCCGTTGACTGTTCTGCTGTTTGATCGTGTCGTTGAAACGGCTAATTTCAGTATCTATGCCCTTTCTGCGCATCTGGGTGACTTTACTGCCTTCATGTATGGTGGCTTGTAGCTGATTACCTTGATCGGCATAGCTGCGGTGGTCGATTCTTTCCCGATACCCTGCATATTCCAGAGCATGATTGGCTAAGTTTGCCCAGGTGGCTCGAATCTGTTTAATTTCTTCCTGGCTTGTTCCCATGCCTAAGCTTTTTCTTTTGGTGTTACTTAACTCAATTTCCGATTTTTGAGTGAGGACCAGTTTATTTTCAGTATCTAATTCTGCTTTGCGAGTTGTCAGTAAGATATGTGCATGATGGTTTTTATCATCTCCACCTTTGCTGGGTGCATGAATCGCTAAATCTGCAACCACCCCATAACGGTCTACTAAAGATTGAGCAAACTCTCTTGCTAGTTCTTTTCGCTGTTCTTCATCCAGCTCGTCCGGTAGAGCAATTACCCATTCACGTGCGGTTCGGGCATCTTTCCGATTTTCTGATTTTTCCGCCAGATTCCAAACTTTGCTTCGGTCTAATTCAGTATCCAAGTTAGAAAGAATCTCTGTATACACCACACCTTCTTTTCTCGTGAAGTCGTGCGTTAACCCTGTCCGTTCATCTGTCAATTTTTCTCCTGCACGATAAGCCATAGAGGCAACCGCAGTTCGTCCCGAACTTCGGTTAACGGTTTTGGTCGTACAGTGATAAATTGCCATGCCTTAGCCTTGTGATGGTTTTGCTTTTGCTTTTAAAAAATTGCGTAGCAATTTTTTGGGGTTAAGGGGTATCCCCTTACGCAAACTTTGACTTGGATGAAATCCAAGTCGTAAGTGCGCATTTCATGAAAAACACGATAGCATATAGCCCGCTTGAATTTCAATTCATAGGGCCTTATGCTTGAGTGGTTTTCTATATCCCGAAATCTGAATCATGACAAAAGCTGCTGAAACTCTCGAAAAGAAAATCGAAGCCCAGTTAGAAAAGCTGAAACAGTTAAAGGCTCGCAAACAAGCTATCGAAGCTAGAGAAAGGTCAAAGCAAAAAGAGCAGGAAAGGAAGGATGATACTCGACGTAAAATTTTGCTCGGTTCTTACTTGATTAAGAAAATGCAGGAAAATGAAGCCAATAAAGAAAAAATATTGGCTGAACTTAATGAATATTTAACTGAAGAAAGAGACAGAAAGTTATTCAATTTAAGTGAGAAATTTTAAGTAGACAGATTTCACTGTCTACTTGGAAGTTACTTTTTATTACCTTTTGAATCACCTATTTTTATTAGTGGTGGTGGCGGAACATACTCAGGTTTAGGTTCAGTATTTTTAGACATTACTTCAGTCCTTTCTGATCACGAACAGGTGGTGGTGGTGGAACATATTCGGGTTTAGCTTCAGCCATTTTTACCTCTATTTTGAAATTTTAAATCAATCACTTTGGTTTGGGTTTATCTGCCGTAAATTGATCACGAACAGGTGGTGGTGGTGGAACATATTCGGGTTTAGCTTCAGCCATTTTTACCTCTAATTTTGAAATTTTGAATCACTTAGGTTTTGGTAAGTCTGTTGTAAGTTGATCACGAACAGGTGGTGGTGGCGGAACATACTCAGGTTTAGGCTCTGGATTACTCATTTACGTTATCCTAAAAATTTTCCTAATATAATCAGTATTATCACAATAACTAAACTAGCTCCAGCTAGTTGAATATAGTCAAAAGCTTTATGTAATAAGTTTGCTTTTTCATCATTTTTTTCAGTATATGAACTGATAACTTTTTTATAGTGATGAGCTAAACCAAGGTAAACAGTAGCAATCTTATTATTCTGAAAATAATCAATCATTTGATCATCAGTATTTACTTGAAAAACTTCTTTTACCTGTAGACAAGAAAAAAGCTTTCCTGATGCCAAACATACAAAAATAAAAGTTAAAGCCAAATAAAGTGAGGTCAAACAAGTTAAAAAAAATGGAGCCTTAATATTTGTATCTATGAAATAGTATTTTGCTAATAAAGAAAAGGCAGTAATAAAAATAGATAAATATGTTAAATACTTAGTAGCTTTATCTTCTAATTTTTCATAGTGTCCTTTTACTATCGAAAATTGATTTTTTTGGTATTCATATAAAGCTGCATATTTGCTTATATCTACTTCGCTCATACTTCCTCTTTCATTATGCTATTTGCTCTTTTACTCATGGGTTGAATCCAGACTTTTCTAATATTGGATAAAGCTCTCTGAATTTTTCAGGCTCTAACAGCATATCTGCTATACGGATAGCAAATTGTTGGTAGCTTTCTGTACCTTGTGAATATTTCCCCATTTCAGGCATTTCTGACATTTTATTGGCAAATAAATGGCGTTGTGCATCGGTCATTCTGATAAAAAAGTCAGGTGTGTTTGGGTCACGCTTAGAATCTAATTTTTTCGGTTGTTGTTTCTGCTTAAACTTAAATGAAAAACCAATAATTGAACGACCACGTTTGTGTTGTTCATACTCTGCTTTTATATCTGTGTACTTATTAATTTGATCAATGGCAAGGTGTAAAACTTTTTCTTTAAATTGCCCCATTCTCTTGTATTCATTGGGTTCTATGCCTAGTTTTAATCTTAGCTCTTCTAGCTCTACCATAGTCACTTTGCCTGTACTACGCCATGCGATAAGCAACTCATACAAGCGTATAGCGTAAACACTAGTTAAACTGCTGACTTGCTCTAGTTCATAACTGGTGAAGTGTTTTTCTAAATTTGTAATCAACGGTACAACATCATCAGAAAACTTAATACGAACAAGAGCTTCATTCTCTACATAAGATATTCGTTGTACCCATCGACTTATTACATTCTCAATGTTGCCCTTTTGAGTCAGTTTTTGATAGCTAAATCTACGATCAAATAGGCTTTTGCAAGCATCTTTAAGAACTTTATAGGCTGTATTTCTATGAACATTGAAATGGTTGATATAGCTTTCAGCATGAATCGTCAAATCTTTATCATTGGGTGTATTTGATTGCCTAGCTTCAAGTATGGCTAACAGTATTAAACGTTGTTCTGATAGGTCTAAATTATAACTGGCATTTATTAGTGCATTATCTTTAACGACTAGTTCTTTTTTCATAAGCACACATGTTTTTTAAGTATATAAGTACACTTTATTTTATTAAGTGTCACTTTGCAAGATAGAGGTGTACTTATTGCAAGATAGAGGTGTACTTATTGCAAGATAAAGGTGTACTTATTGCAAGATAAAGGTGTACTTATTCTTATTTTTTTTATTATTTATCAATTAATTACAGATGCTAAAAATTAAAAAATTAAAAATTATTAAAAAGAGGGGAGTGCTAAAAACTGCCCTATGTACTCGCTAAAGCTCGTACTCTATTGAAGCTCGTTCCTCGCTTCGTGGGGCAGTTTTTGGTTAATCCTGTTTGTGAAATCTAAAAGCAAAAGCATTGGTAATGTATTCGCTTCGCTCATACTTTTTGAAAAGCAAAAGCTCCAAAGTTCGCACCCATTCGGGATGCTCTGTACCTACCGTTTAAAATCGAAAGGGAGCTTGTAATCAGAGAAAAGGCGAGGGCGAAATTTTGATGATGCTCAATCGCTCGTAGACACTCGCTCGGTTCTTATTATCTAGGTTTTAATTATTTACTGGAGCTAATCAAAGTTGTGAAACATTGCTTAAATAATAGGCGTGGAACGTGACAAATCATTAAAAAAGCCCAAGTACGCATACTTGGGCTTTTTGATACACAATAAGACTATGAATTATAATAAATAATTTAGAGCATTTCGTATAAGGCGTATTATGTTAATTTTCGAAAAATTTAAAAATAAATATAGAATTTTTTGATTATAAGCTTTTATCAATTATTAAGTTTATAAAGGCTTCTTGCCAACCAACATACTATAGGGTACTATACTATAAGAAACTTTTAAGGAATTAGCTTTATGCCAAATCAAGTCGAAGATAAAAAAAAGATTCTGACGCGTGTCAGACGAATCAAAGGTCAGGCTGAAGCGATTGAAAAAGCGCTAGAAAGCAATGTGGAATGTAATGCCATTCTGCAACAAATATGTTCTATACGCGGTGCCATTAATGGGCTAATGAATGAGATGCTAGAGGTTCACTTAAAAGACACTCTAGTATCTGGCGAAACTACAGAACAACAACGAAACGAAGAACTTGCTGAAATAGCCAAGATTCTCAAGTCATATTTAAAATAAATTTGTGTAAGGAGAAATTCCATGAAATCACGTGCAGCTGTAGCCTTCGGGCCAGGAAAACCTCTGGAAATAGTCGAAATTGACGTCGAGCCGCCGCGCAAGGGCGAGGTGCTGGTCAAGATCACCCACACTGGCGTTTGCCATACCGATGCATTCACCCTCTCTGGTGACGATCCCGAAGGCCTCTTCCCGGTCGTTCTGGGCCATGAAGGCGCAGGCATCGTCGTCGAAGTTGGTGAAGGTGTAACTAGCGTGAAACCTGGCGATCATGTCATTCCACTATACACCGCCGAATGTGGCGAGTGCCTGTTTTGCAAGTCAGGAAAAACCAACCTTTGTGTGGCAGTGCGCGCTACCCAGGGCAAGGGCCTGATGCCCGACGGCACGACCCGTTTCTCATACAACGGTCAGCCACTGTTCCACTACATGGGTTGCTCGACCTTCAGCGAATACACCGTCGTTGCAGAGGTATCTCTGGCCAAGATCAACCCGGACGCCAATCCGGAACATGTCTGCCTGCTCGGTTGTGGCGTGACCACCGGTATCGGTGCCGTGCACAACACGGCTAAGGTGCAGCCTGGTGACTCGGTGGCAGTGTTCGGCCTCGGCGGTATCGGTCTTGCTGCGATTCAGGGTGCACGCCAAGCCAAGGCTGGCCGCATCATCGCCATCGATACCAACCCGACCAAGTTCGAACTGGCACGCAGTTTTGGTGCCACCGAGTGCATCAACCCTAAGGACTACGAGAAGCCGATTCACGAGGTTCTTATCGAGATGACTGGCTGGGGTGTCGACCATACCTTCGAGTGCATTGGCAACGTCAATGTGATGCGTTCGGCGCTGGAAGCAGCCCACCGAGGCTGGGGTCAATCGATCATCATCGGCGTTGCTGGCGCCGGTAAGGAAATCTCTACCCGTCCGTTCCAATTAGTCACTGGCCGGACCTGGAAGGGCTCTGCCTTCGGCGGTGTCAAGGGACGTACCCAACTTCCAGGCATGGTAGAAGACGCGATGAAAGGTGAAATCGACCTCGCTCCATTCGTCACCCACACCATGGGACTCGATAAAATCAACGACGCGTTCGATCTGATGCACGAAGGTAAGTCGATTCGCACTGTCATTCACTATTGATCCACGGATCAATACCTAATTTTTCAAAACCAACCATCAAGGAAACACTTTAATGGCTACTCCAGTAATTTCCGGTAACGATATTTTCTCCCATGTCTTCCTCGGCGCAGTCGACCTTAAGAAGTCGGTTGCATTCTACGATGCCGCTCTAGGTGCCCTCGGCATTAAAAACCTAGGGCCATTCGGTAACGATTGGGTTCTGTACGGTCGCGACAAACCTGCTTTCATGATCGCCCGCCCAGGCAATGGCGCAGAACCCACCAGCAATGGTGTGACGGTAGGCTTCGCCGCTGCCACCCCTGCAGAGGTAAATGCATTCCACGCAGCCGGCCTCGCCGCTGGCGGCACCGATGAAGGTCAGCCTGGCCCACGTGGCCACCTGCCGGGTGCTTACGCGGCCTACCTGCGTGATCCGGCTGGTAATAAGGTCTGCGCCTACACCTTTGTCTAAAACCTAGGAGAAGTGAGGTCATTGTGTAAGGGCTGGTTCCAGCCAAAAACAATCTCATCTTCCACTGCAACCGTGTGGCATGCCCGCTCATGCCGCACGGTTTACGGTACTCTGAGCCTCTATCTGCTGATTAGAGCTCAGAAAGGCTGTTACCTCGCCTTCATGGCCAAAGACGGTCAATGAGCACGATCGGACTGAAAGTTCGGTGCGTGATGCAAGAAACACAGAATTCGAAATGAGCATCGCGGTAGTGGCTCCCTGAATTACACACTTTATTGCTTGTACATTGAAGTCGACATCCAACCTTCGTGGTGTGGTGGCGTCTGGGTTTGTAGCAGCGATCCTCATGCCAGCGACAACGCTGGAAACCTGCTGAGTGGTGCTGTGAAGCATTTTTAACTAATCCTGAATGGAACGAAAATTCGTCTTGATTGGCGCCTGAGCACCACCTCGTTGAAATAAGGAGAAAATCCGTGGAACGCATTGAACATCACGCCAGCTTCGAGGGTTGGCAGGACGTTTTTCAGCATGAGTCAACAGTGCTTGGCTGCATGATGAGGTTTGGAATCTATCTTCCGCCTCAGGCTGAGCATGAAAAGCTTCCGGTTCTGTACTGGCTCTCAGGTCTGACCTGTACCGAACAGAACTTCATCACCAAGGCTGCGGTGCAGCGGTATGCCGCGGAGCACGGAATCATTGTCGTAGCCCCAGATACCAGCCCGCGCGGAGAAAGCGTTGCCGACGATGCTGCCTATGATCTAGGTCAAGGTGCAGGTTTCTATGTAGACGCCACAGAGCTACCTTGGAGCGATCACTATCAGATGTATTCCTATGTGGTCGACGAATTACCAGCGCTGATCGAAGCGAACTTCTCTGCGTCGTCAAGACGCAGCATCAGTGGGCACTCCATGGGCGGTCATGGCGCTCTGGTTATTGCGCTTCGCAACCCCGGTCGCTATGCAAGTGTCTCAGCGTTCTCGCCGATCGTGGCGCCTACGCAAGTTCCATGGGGGCAGAAGGCTCTGGCGGCTTACTTGGGCGAAAAGAATCTGGAAGCCTGGAAGCAATATGACACGGTCGAGCTGATCCGCGTGGCGCAAGAACGCTTACCGCTGCTTGTCGATCAAGGGCTGAGCGATGAATTTCTCGAGCACCAGCTTCGACCGCAACTGTTGCGTATCGCGTGTGAACAGGTAGACCACCCGCTAACGCTCAATCTGCGGCCTGGTCATGACCATAGCTACTACTTTATTTCGACCTACTTGAGCGAACACATGGCCCACCATGCGGCTGCATTGAATCGCTGAACATTGGGAGACCCTAATGATAAAAATGACCTCTGACAAACGGCATCATGTTGTTGTTGTCGGCGCGGGCTTCGGTGGGTTAGACGTTGTCAATTGCTTATCCAGCGCTGATGTCAATATAACGATCATCGATCGACGCAACTATCACCTATTCCAGCCCTTGCTTTACCAGGTGGCCGGCGCATCGCTCTCGACAACTGAAATCGCTTGGCCGATTCGCCACTTGTTCCGCAACCGTCAGAATGTGCAGACGCTAATGGCGGAAGTGCAGGGTGTCGATGTCGACGCGCGGCAAATCATTCTCGATAACGGATCAACCGTCGGTTACGACACGCTTGTTCTTGCGACAGGGGCGACGCATGCCTACTTTGGTCACGACGATTGGGAGCCCCATGCTCCTGGCCTAAAGACTCTGGAGGACGCCACCACAATTCGAGGGAGGATTCTTTGCGCGTTCGAGCAGGCTGAGCGTTCCACTAGCTCGGCGGAACGTGCCGCACTGCAGACATTCGTGATCATTGGTGGTGGCCCTACGGGTGTCGAGTTGGCTGGCACCATCGCTGAACTGGCGAAGGATACGTTGGCGCATGATTTTCGCTCCATCGATCCCCGTACCACACGCGTTGTACTGATTGAGGCAGGCAATCGCTTGCTTTCTGTATTTCCCGAGACCCTTTCGGAATATACCAGGCAAGCGCTTGAAAAACTCGGAGTGGAAGTGGTACTGGGGTCTCCTGTAACCGATTGCTCCGCGGAGGGTGTAATAGTCGCTGGCAAACAGCTTGCGGCTAAAACCATTGTCTGGGCAGCTGGGGTGCAGGCTTCACCGGCAGCCCGTTGGTTAAACGTTAAGTCTGATCGCGCGGGGCGTGTGCTGGTCGGGCCGGACCTTACCGTGCCGGGTCATTCCGAGATCTTCGTGATCGGAGACACCGCAGCAGCGATGATGCCTGATGGGAAGTATGTGCCAGGTATCGCACCTGCAGCTAAGCAGCAAGGCAAGTACGTGGCCAATCTGGTAATGCAGCGACTGAAGGGCAAAAGCCTTGATGAGCCGTTCATGTACAAACATCAGGGCAACCTCGCCACCATCGGTCGCGGCCTGGCGGTCATCGATATGGGGCACGTCAAGTTGCGCGGGGCGATCGCCTGGTGGATATGGAAGCTGGCGCACATCTACTTTTTGATTGGTGTGCGTAATCGCCTAAGCGTTGCACTGAGTTGGGTATGGAACCACAGTGTCGGTTATCGTGGCTCACGTCTAATCATGCAGCCCAGTGAACCCGCGGAGCACCCCCCTCGCAAGCCAACCTCGACGGATTGACGATCAGGGAGGCTGTTGTTCTCTACAAGTGAACAATCTCCTGGTTCAGCTTTTTGCGAGGATCTCTGCAGCAAGGCTGCTATGAGAGTGATGGTGGAGCTTACTGCA
>ERZ808040.2468-NODE-2468-length-10293-cov-4.076840_pt1 | contig 10293 bp, 11 predicted proteins | sample MGYA00380191_ERZ808040 | MGnify/ENA primary metagenome ERZ808040 (study PRJEB31490, sample SAMN06133395) | mouse gut metagenome | isolation source: J6 | host: mice | place: China: Chengdu | collected 2015-05 ... | reverse complement strand
AAAGTGGTATCCCCTACTGCCATGAGGCAATCCACGTAATTGTCTTGCTCCTAACTACCACGAGTGGATTGAAACAAATTATTTGGAAGAAGTTATTTATAGATACCCATGTTTGGATGGAATTTTGGAATGTCTATGTATTAACCTAATAAATGAAGCTAATAAGCTGCCAAACGCAGATATGGTGATAGCAAATTTGTTGATAGAGTATATTGGCTACCAATGTTTTCAAAAAGCAATCCAACAAGCAAACCCGAACTATGTTTCATGTATTATTCAAATTAATGTAAAGGATAGCTGGGTATCAAACTTGCCATATTTGCATGTGTTTGATGGGCTGAAACAAGTACGTTGCCAAATGGAAGAACCTACCTTAAAAAAGGCAATGTTTGAAATTGGCTATTATACAATCAAGACTTTGGAGCATATGTTACCTAACGGAAAAAAGTTAGTGCAAATAGATTTTGGAAGATAGGCTTAAATGTTAATATGCGTTGCTTGTAGCAACGGGCAGTTTTTTATACAATAGTGGTAATAACTGAAAGAAAGGAGTTATCCCTAATGTTAAACGAAAACATTAAAGCAACTAGAAAATCAAAAGGACTTTCGCAAGAAGAACTAGCTATCAAGCTGAATGTGGTACGGCAAACAATCTCTAAATGGGAGCAAGGATTGTCCGTCCCTGATTCGAATATGTTAATCTCCATATCGGAAGTGCTTGAAGTACCTGTAAGCACTTTGCTTGGGGAAACTGTTGTTGAAGCGAAAGTTGACGATCTAAAAGTAATTTCCGAAAAACTGGAAATTATAAACTTACAACTTGCACAAAGGAATATTACAAGAAGAAAAATAATTTATTGGCTACTTATTTCATTGTGTATGGTTATAGTAACAATTTCTGTAGTTATAATGGTATTAAATAGTCCTTACTTAAGTTGGGATTATAATGATCCTGAAATGGCTGTTGCTGGAGTAGTTTTTCACGCATTTGAATGGCTATTTGTCAGATTAGCGCCAATTATACTGATAGGGGCAATTGCTGGAATTTTCTTGACAAGGAAAAAAGCATAGGACGGCTCTATAGAGAGTTATTTAGAAAGGCAAATAAGCAGGAGGAATAAAAATGCAAAGTGGTTTGTTATTAAATCCAAAAGAATTTGAAATAGATAAGTTGGATGAAGATGGAGAAAAGGGCGTTATTTATTGTGAAAAACTGATAGAGAAATGGACACCCCAACTGGAGACCGAAATGTTAGAGGCTTTTATCCGTTTTTATTATGAGGAAATGTATGAACAGTGGGGGCCTGATGATGAGGAGGAAAGTAAAGAATATTGGCCAGAAATAGGAACGCCTGCAGATCTGGTAAAATACACAGGCACAGATGTTAGAATTTATGCTTTGGAAGATGCGGTATATGCTAGGAGCAAAACAGGCAACCCTCCATATGAGTCGCAAAATATTCCTGTGTGTGTAATATTGGCACTTAATTGTCCATGGGAAGAAGAACATGGTTGGGCCGCTGTTTTTATAGATGAAAAATTTGTTAAAGTTGATTGTGACATTGTTGATTGTGTTTGGCTGGATTGATTCTGTAAGTTTATCAAATAGATATTACACAGAAACAAGATATTTATATTGACAACTAAAATATATACTGTTAAAATTATACAAAATAATGAAAGGATAAGTTTATGTTTAAATTTTCAGTTACCATGAATAAAATGAACCAGCAACAGCAGCTTATTGTCAAAATTGACAACGGGCTTTTTGAGCTGTGTTCATAACTGCCTTATCCTAGTTAATTTGAACTAAACGGTCAAAAGCTTGATACAAGTTTTTGGCCGTTTTTATTTTATAATGTTTCCGCTTATTTTAGAAACTGGGAAAGGGGGTATACTATGCCAGAACAGCCAGAGCTTCCCCAGCAGAAAGGGAAGCAAGTGATAACTAAAAGAAATAACAGAAAGGAACAAAATAATATGATATGTAAGCGTTTAACTTCAAATGAACGCCCGAAATTCCCTAAGAGGGCAATTATTACGGCAGGTATGCCATATGGAAATAAAAATTTGCATTTTGGGCATGTAGGTGGTATGTTTATACATGCTGATATTTTTGCGAGGTTTTTAAGAGATCGGATCGGAAAGGATAATGTTATCTTTCTTTCAGGAACAGATTGTTATGGTTCCCCTATCTTGGAAAGCTATCGCAAGCTGCAGGAAACAGGATATGAAGGCACATTGGAGGACTATGTGCGCATGAACCATGAGAACCAGAAGAGAACCTTAAAAAACTATGGCATCAGTTTGGATTTCTTTGGGGCATCGGCCCTGGGAGAAGCCGGTTACATTCACAGACAGGTATCAGCTAAGGTGTTTCATACGTTATATAAAAACGGATATATTAAGAAAATGTCCATACCTCAGTTTTATGACGAAGAAAAGAAAATGTTTCTAAACGGAAGACAAGTAGTGGGAAAATGTCCTATACCCGGATGCAATTCGGAAAAAGCCTACGCCGATGAATGTTCGTTAGGACATCAGTTCCTGCCCTCTGAGCTGATCGGCCCGGTCAGCTGTTTATCAAATAAAAAGCCTGTCCTCAGAGATGTGGAGAACTGGTATTTTGATTTGGAATATTGTATCCATGCAGTAAAAGAATATAATGATTTCCTGCGGAAAAATACAAATACACGGAAGTATCAGTTAGAAACCGTAGAAGAATTTTTGAAAAAGCCTTTTCTGTATGTACCCAAAAAGTATATAGATGATTTGGCAGGGTTGGCCACGAAGCTCCCCCCTCATAAATTAACCAATGAGGAAAAGAAGCCGTCTGTTGTGTTTGAATTTGAAAATCTGGATGACCGTGACAAGGCGAAAAGCGTACTGGAAGCCTGTAACATACACTATACTTCCGGAAAGACGCTGGTTCCTTTCCGGCTGTCCGGTAATGTAGAATGGGGAGTACCGTTCCCTGAATGCGAAGAATTAAAAGACCTGACCTTTTGGGTGTGGCCGGAATCGTTGTGGGCGCCGATTTCTTTTACCTTAGCATATTTGCGGGGAAAGGGAAAAGAAGATGATTTGTCCAAGTGGTGGTATGATGATGAATCTGCCGTTTATCAGTTTATCGGGGAAGATAATATTTATTTCTATTCCATCGCCCAGACAGGGTTATTTACAGGATTACAGGTTCCCAAAGGGGAAGCGCCGGATATGGGGGCCGTACACTTATCTCACATCACTGCCGACCGGCATTTGCTGTACATGGATACAAAAGCCAGCAGCAGTTCCGAGCTAAAACCTCCTACGGCGGATGAATTGCTGGATTATTATACCAAGGATCAGCTGCGGATGCATTTTATGAGTCTGGGGTTATCCTCTAAAAGCGTAGGTTTTAAACCCCAGGTATTTATGAAAGAGGAAGACCGGACCGGAGTGGATATGGTCCTGAAGGATGGCAATTTAATAACCAATGTCTTTAACCGTCTGATCCGGTCCTGTTTCTATGCTGTCCAGAGCAATTATGACGGGAAGATTCCTGAGGGCGAAGCGGTTGGGCAAATAAGGCTTATGGCGGAGAAAGCGGTTCTTGATTATGAGCGTTTTATGTATAACCATGAGTTTCACCGTATCTCCTATGTGTTAGATGACTTTATCCGTTCCGTAAACAAGCATTGGGTTAACCATGTAAAGATTGCAGATGCCACCAACGATGCCGGACTTAGAAAGCAGCTTGTTATTGATTGCTTTTATGCCTGTAAGGTCATGGCCATTCTCATTCATCCAATTGCCCCGGAAGGCTGTGAAATGTTCAGGGAATATCTGAATCTGGGAGAAGAATTATGGGATTGGGGTAAGATATTGGAGCCTGTCTCTTTTTATGCTGCAGATGTGGAAGGGCATAAATTGAAGTTTCTGGAACCCCGGGTGGATTTTTTTAAAAAGCATGATTGCCAGCTGGTGGGGAAGTAAGAAGTCTCATCCTTTCCAACAAAAGACAAATTAACAGTAAAGTTCGGCAAAATAAATCAATAACAAGTATTTGAACAATAATCCCATCTGTGCTATGATGGTCAATAGAATATTCAGGAATTGCCCGGAAATAACTGGTGCATGAAAATTTAGGCTGCATCATCTTTATCAGCTGTTTAGCGGCAATTCCAAACGGAAAGGTTTGGTTAAGCATATGGGAATGACAATGACACAGAAGATTCTTGCGGCTGCGGCAGGACTGGAAAAGGTGGAAGCGGGCCAGCTCATTGAGGCGAATCTTGACCTGGTACTTGGAAACGACATCACAAGTCCTGTGGCCATCAAGGAAATGGATAAATTTACCGCAAAGGGCGTATTTGACAAGGATAAGATTGCTTTGGTGCCCGACCATTTTGTGCCTAACAAGGATATCAAGTCCGCGGAGCACTGCAAATGTGTGAGAGAGTTTGCGCGCAGGAACGAGATCACAAATTATTTTGAAGTGGGTGAGATGGGTATCGAGCATGCCCTGCTCCCTGAGAAAGGGTTGACGGTAGCGGGGGACGTGATTATCGGGGCGGATTCCCATACCTGTACATACGGCGCTCTGGGCGCATTTTCCACAGGCGTGGGCAGCACTGATATGGCGGCGGGAATGGCCACCGGCAAGGCATGGTTCAAGGTGCCCTCCGCAATCAAGTTTCATCTGACCGGGAAACCCCGGAAATGGGTCAGCGGCAAGGATGTGATCTTACACATTATAGGCATGATCGGGGTGGACGGCGCACTGTATAAGTCCATGGAGTTTGTGGGGGACGGGATTGCGAACCTGTCCATGGACGACCGCTTTACCATCGCCAACATGGCCATTGAGGCAGGCGGCAAAAACGGGATATTCCCTGTAGACAAGCTGGCAGAGGATTACATGAAAGCGCATTCGGAGAAAGCATATCAGATTTTTGAGGCGGATGAGGATGCGGTGTATGACGAAGAGTATACCATCGACCTTTCCACACTGCGCCCTACGGTGGCGTTCCCCCATTTGCCCGAAAATACACATACCATTGACGAAATTAAGAAAATGGATAAGATTGCCGTGGACCAGGTGGTGATCGGATCCTGTACCAACGGGCGGCTGGACGACCTGCGCACGGCTGCGGAGGTATTAAAGGGCAGGCATGTGGCAAAGGGCATGAGATGCATTGTGATCCCTGCCACACAGGCGATTTATATGCAGGCAATGGAAGAGGGACTGTTAAAGACCTTTATCCAGGCCGGCGCTATTGTCAGCACCCCTACATGCGGGCCCTGCCTGGGAGGCTATATGGGAATCCTGGCAGAGGGAGAGCGCTGCGTCTCCACCACCAACCGTAATTTTGTGGGACGCATGGGACATGTGAAATCCGAGATTTACCTTGCAAGTCCCGCAGTGGCTGCTGCAAGCGCCGTCACCGGGGAGATTTCCGGCCCGGAGGAGTTGGAAGGATAATTTTTGCCGGTCATTCGGATTGGCAGGGAAAAGATATCATGTGGTAAAACAGAAACAGTGCGCAAAGAGAGGCGGCGGAGTGACCTCTTTGGCAGCGCGGAAATGAGGATTGATATGAACGCAAAAGGAACAGTTTTTAAATACGGAGATAATGTGGACACTGATGTCATTATCCCCGCAAGATACTTAAATTCTTCCGACCCCGGGGAGCTTGCAACCCACTGCATGGAAGATATTGACGCGGAGTTTATTCAGAAGGTACAGAAGGGCGACATCATTGTGGCGGAAAAGAATTTCGGCTGCGGTTCCTCCAGGGAACATGCCCCCATAGCCATAAAAGCGGCGGGGGTCAGCTGTGTGATCGCAGAGACCTTTGCCAGGATTTTTTACAGAAATGCCATAAACATCGGACTGCCTATCATCGAGTGCCCTGAAGCCAGCAGAGGGATTGAGGCAGGTGATGAGGTGGAAGTGAACTTTGACACGGGAGTGATCACCAATGTGACGAAAGGGACTACCTTCAAAGGCCAGGCGTTTCCCGAATTTATGCAGAAAATCATTGCATCCGGGGGATTAATCAATTATATTAACAGTAAGTAAGCGAAAAAGTTTAGCATTCTTTTGTGCCCCGCTGTTTACAGCGGGGTATTTGTCAATAAAGAGTGGCTGCCAACGGATGTGGAAATGATGTAGGTACATCATGAAAAAGCTTTGTGAAGAAGCACGCGCGGAAATTTGCAGAATGCAGAAAGGCACGGTTGATCCAATGTCAAAAAGTAATTCAAAAAAATATGAGATAGATATGTGCAACGGCCCCCTTTTAGGGAAGATACTGATTTTTTATATTCCGCTGATGCTCTCCGGTGTGCTGCAGCTTTTGTTTAATGCGGCGGATATTGCTGTGGTAGGACGCTTTGCCGGAAATGAGTCCTTGGCGGCGGTAGGTTCCACAGGGTCGCTGACGAACCTTATCGTCAATCTTTTTATGGGATTGTCAGTGGGGGCAAATGTGCTTGTGGCCAGGTTCTATGGCGCGGGACATAAAAAAGACTTGAAAGAGACGGTGCAGACTGCCGTGGCAACGGCGGTGATCGGCGGGATCATTTTGGTTTTCGTGGGATTTTTCGCAGCAAAACCTGCCCTTGCCCTGATGGCCACCCCGGAAAATGTAATTGACCATTCCGTGCTTTATATGCGGATTTATTTTGCCGGGATGCCGTTTATGATGGCGTATAATTTCGGAAGCGCCGTCCTGCGGGCAGTGGGTGATACCAGAAGGCCCCTTTACTATCTGATGATTGCGGGGGTAGTCAATGTGGTGCTGAACCTGATCTTCGTCATTCTTTTCAACATGGGAGTGGCAGGAGTGGCCACGGCAACAGTGATATCACAGGCCATTTCTGCAGTGCTTGTGGTTCGGTGCCTGATTCGGACGGATGGTGTCTACAGGCTGGAATTAAAGGGACTCAAGATCAGGCCGGATAAGCTGCTCCGAATGATCCAGATCGGAGTCCCCGCAGGACTTCAGGGTTCCCTCTTTTCCATTTCCAACGTACTGATCCAGTCCTCGGTGAACAGCTTCGGCTCTATTGCCATGGCAGGCAATACCGCAGGAAGCAATGTGGAAGGGTTTGTCTATACCTCCATGAATGCCTTTCATCAGGCAGCGATCAGTTTTGCCGGCCAGAATTACGGTGCAATGAAATACAAGAGAGTGGGAAAAGTGCTGCTCATCTGCGAAGGCCTGGTGATATTTGTGGGACTGGCGATGGGGAATGCGGCTTATTTTTTTGCCGGCCACATATTAAAGATCTATTCCACAGACCCGGAGGTTATTTCATACGGAGTTCTGCGGATGAGTTATATTTGTGTGACGTACTTTATATGTGGTATGATGGACGTCATCGTGGGAGTCCTGAGAGGGATGGGGTGTTCCATCATGCCCATGCTGGTGTCCCTGACCGGTGCCTGCCTGTTCAGGGTGGTCTGGATCTATACCATATTCCAGCAGGTGAGGACTCTGTCCTGCCTGTACCTTTCCTATCCCATAAGCTGGGTGTTGACCTTCTGCGTGCATCTGATTTGTTTTGCCGTTGTTTACCGGAAGCTGTTGCGCAGCAGGGACTTAAAAGAAGACGCGCCATTTTCTGCGGAAGAAATTCAGGAAAATGCTTGAAACATATGTTCGAGCGTGATATAATGCAACATAGTATTGAAAATGCGTAAAGAGCGGTATAGGATGGAAAGGCATTTTGAAAGAGGAAATTTTGAAAAAAAGAGCATTTTGAAAGAGGTGGGTATTATGAAATATGCAATAGAATTATATTATGATGAAAAAACAGAAGAGGAACTTTATGGGTTGGCTCAGAAAATTGCCGATGCAAAGATCAGTTCAAAGTTCTTGGAATGGAAGACGAGGCCCCACCTTACCCTGGCCTGTTTCAATGATGTGGATGAGGCTTCCTGCATCGAAAAGCTGAAAGAGTTTGCGGCGGACCATAGAAGGATGCCTGCCTATATCGGCTCCGTAGGAATGTTTAACGACTCGAAGACCATCTTTGTCTCGCCTGTTATGAACAGCGTTATGTATCAATTCCAAAGAGAGCTGCACGAGAAGCTGAGAGACTTCGATACAAAGGGATGGGAGTGGTATCGTCCCGACCGCTGGGTGCCGCACTGTACCATAGCGCTTACCGGGGAGGACGAACAGGAAGCTTTTTTCCGGGCAAGTAATTTGGTGCTGCATGAATTTAAAAAGACCAGCGGAGAATTTACAGCCATAGGATTGACTAAGATCACATTTCCGGTAGAAGAAATTTTTGTGGCGGAGATGAGCCGATAGAACGGATATCCAAATGGGTTCCGGATGTGGGCCATGATATTGCCGGATTGCCCCGCTGATACGACGGGATATACCCCAAAAGGAATATACAGCATTTTTAAATTGAGGGACAGGAATTTATGATAGCATATGTGAACGGAATCATAGATGATATTTCAGAGGATAATGCCGTGGTGGATGTGGGAGGGGTTGGCATAAATGTCAAGATTTCGGCCGATACGGCATCCAGGCTTCCAGGGATCGGGGAGCCGGTGAAGCTGTATACCTATACCAGTGTCAGGGAAGATGCCTTTGTGCTGTATGGCTTCCTGGCACGGAATGACTTGGATATTTTTAAGAAATTGATTACGGTAAACGGTATCGGCCCCAAGGGCGGATTGTCCATCCTTTCCGTAATGGGTGCGGATGACCTGCGTTTTGCCATTATGTCCGGAGACAGCAAGGCTATTTCCCGGGCGCCCGGCATCGGGGCCAAGACAGCCCAGCGCGTGATCCTTGACCTGAAGGATAAGATCGAGATCGACGACACCATGATCAGTAAGGAGATCAATGTCCATAACAGCGAAAGTCCCATAGCGGCGGACAGCCCCCAGAAGCAGGAGGCGGTGGCGGCCCTGGTATCCCTTGGATACAGCCAGGCGGAGAGCCTGAAAGCGGTAAATGCCATAGAGGGGATGGAAGAGATGGATTCAGGCGCCGTCTTGAAGGCGGCCCTTAAGAAAATGTTTTAAAAGATGAACGGCCTCGTACTGCAGGCCGGATGGGTCTGGCACTGTGGACGCCTGCTTAGAGACAGGAAATATAATGTTTGACATAAAGGACAACTCATATGCCCAGAAGAATGATAGAGACGAGCATAACTGAAGAGGATATAAAAATTGAAGGATCCTTAAGGCCCCAGGTGCTTGATGACTATATCGGTCAATCCAAGGTCAAGGAAAATCTTAAGATATATATTCAGGCGGCGAAGCAGAGGGGTGATGCCCTGGACCATGTGCTTTTTTACGGCCCTCCCGGTTTGGGCAAGACAACGATTGCCTCCATTATTGCCAATGAAATGGGGGTGCACATTAAAGTTACCAGCGGCCCTGCTATTGAGAAACCCGGTGAGATGGCAGCGATTCTCAATAACCTGGAGGAAGGGGATTTGCTGTTTGTGGATGAAATCCATCGGTTAAACAGGCAGGTTGAGGAAGTACTTTACCCGGCCATGGAAGATTACTGCATTGACATTATGATCGGAAAGGGGTCCTCTGCCCGCTCCGTAAGGCTGGACCTTCCTAAATTTACCCTGGTGGGAGCCACTACAAGGGCAGGTCTTTTGACAGCGCCTCTGCGTGACCGGTTCGGTATGCTTTATCATATGGAATTTTATACGGTGGAAGAACTGCAGCAGATTATCATGCATTCTTCCAAAGTGCTTGAGGTTGAAGTGGAACCCAGGGGCGCCATGGAGATGGCCCGCAGGAGCAGGGGCACGCCAAGGCTGGCCAACAGGATTTTAAAGCGTGTCCGGGATTTTGCCCAGGTAAAATATGACGGCATTATTACAGAGGATGTGGCCAAGACGGCTTTGGACCTGATGGATGTGGATAAGCTGGGGTTGGACCATATTGACAGGAATATCCTGCTTACCATGATTGAGAAATTCGAGGGAGGCCCTGTGGGGCTTGATACGTTGGCTGCAGCCATCGGTGAGGATGCAGGAACCATTGAGGACGTTTATGAACCTTACCTGATCAAGAACGGGTTCCTGAACCGAACCCCTAGAGGTAGGGTGGTGACCCATCTTGCATATCAACATCTTGGGTTTGATTCGCCGAAATAGTTTAAACAAGGTTAAAGTTTTGCTTGCCTGCCACACTGTTATGATATATAATAACCTTATGGTGGTTTTTTACCAGGGCGAAAAAGCGGCAAGAGGTGTGATAAATGTCTTCCAAAACAGATACAGAAGTGATAATCGGCGGCAAAGTTTTTACGCTGA
>ERZ808040.2466-NODE-2466-length-10302-cov-5.098680_pt1 | contig 10302 bp, 8 predicted proteins | sample MGYA00380191_ERZ808040 | MGnify/ENA primary metagenome ERZ808040 (study PRJEB31490, sample SAMN06133395) | mouse gut metagenome | isolation source: J6 | host: mice | place: China: Chengdu | collected 2015-05 ... | reverse complement strand
GCAGAGCCACCGCATAACCTACCGCCCGCCGCCGAAGTAGTGCAGACGGTTTTGCCGTTAGAATGGAGCAGACGAAAGCGGGGGCAGGATTTTTTATCCTGTTCCCCGTTTTCGGCGGCGAAATGGCAACGGCAAAAATCCAAACGGTCAAGGGTTTAAGAGTGGAGATTTTTTCGTGCTCTTTGCGAAAAAATACTACTCGCCCCTTGACGGTCTGGATAGTCGGAACGGACGGTAGAACGGGGATTGTTTTTCGTAATTTGCTATGGTATAATTTTTCCAGTAACAAGCCGATACATCGCGGCTTAAACAGGAGGTAACAAAAATGGATTATATTAACATGCTACGCGAGGACAGTGACTTGTCGGATTTGTTGTGTGATGTCTGCGATATAGAGGTTCTTCCAGAATTCAAGACACCGGAGGACGAATTTGGTCACTTGACTTATAATATCTCTGGGAAAACATTTGCTAAAGCAGGCAGTGGAAGTGAATATATTTTACTGGAAGACGGCTCAATAGGTTTTTGGGGAAGTGAAGGTGAATGTGGCAGAATAGCGGATAATCTAAAAGAGTTTTTTGAATTCATGGTAAATTGCCCCGATTGGTTGGATTATTTAAATGAAGATGAATATCAAGACAGGGATGGTCTTAGTGAGTTTGCAAAAGAAGTTTTTGAGGAACACATGGAAAACGCCAAAGATATTGACTTTGATTTGCCCGAGGCTCAGCAGGAATTAGCAGTTCGTTTAGGAATAGAGAAGAAAGCGGATGTTGTAGATATATTGATGCAGTTTTATCATTGCACAAAGCGTGAACCCCGCTTTATTTCAACATATACAGAAAATGATGGCAGTACGCATAGTGGTACGGGTTCATTGTTTGACCGCTAAATAGTATCTTTCGTAAGAATAGAAACGTAAATATAACTTCCGGCTTATCGGTCTAATAAAAGTCCAGAATATGCGGAAAATCAGCTTCTGGCCGCAGCCTACCATGAAACCGGACAGCGGAAAACACAGCTTCCGGCATTTTTCCCCATTTTCTCCTTATCCGGCGGCATCTCTTCCCCCGGACGGCGAACCTGCAAAGATAACATATCCTCCCCGAAAAATAAATATTTTCTACGGACTGCTTGATTTCAAAGCCTTTCAGTGGTATGATTAAAGCATTCGCATTTTTTAGACTGTTTTTTACAGACAGAGGGAAGGCAGGGTATCATTATGACAAATAACGAACGTGCGTTACAGCTCCATGAGGAGTGGAACGGAAAACTTTCAACCACCGCGAAGTGCGAGGTGAAAACCCGCGAGGATCTCGCGCTCGCTTACACGCCCGGCGTTGCGGAACCATGCAAAGTGATCGCTAAGGATCCGGACGCTGCTTACAGATACACGATCAAGGCAAACACCGTCGCTGTCGTGTCGGACGGCTCCGCGGTACTTGGGCTTGGCAACATTGGCGCGAAAGCCGCAATGCCGGTAATGGAGGGTAAATGTGTACTCTTCAAGGAGTTCGGCGATATCAACGCCTTCCCGATCTGCCTTGACACACAGGACACGGAAGAAATCATCAAGGCGGTCACCTACATCGCACCGGCATTCGGCGGCATCAACCTTGAAGATATCTCCGCACCGCGCTGCTTTGAGATCGAGGCGCGGCTGAAAGAAATCCTGGATATCCCGGTCTTCCACGATGACCAGCACGGTACGGCAATCGTGGTGCTTGCAGGTATCATCAACGCACTAAAGGTGACGGGGAAAAAGATGGGGGACTGCCGCATTGTCATAAACGGCGCGGGGTCGGCTGGCATAGCCATCGCAAAGCTTTTGCTCACTTACGGCTTTTTGCACCTGACTCTCTGCGACCGCGTCGGTATCCTCGCAAAAGACACACCGGACTTAAACTGGATGCAGAAGCAGATGATGGAGACGACCAATCGGGAAGGTGCCCACGGATCCCTCGCCGACGCTTTGGCAGGTGCGGACATCTTTGTCGGTGTGTCCGCCCCAAACATCGTGACAAAGGAGATGGTTGCCTCGATGAACCGCGACGCGATTCTCTTTGCGATGGCAAACCCGGTTCCGGAAATCATGCCGGATCTCGCAAAGGAAGCAGGCGCTCGCGTAGTCGGCACCGGGCGTTCGGACTTCCCGAACCAAGTCAACAACGTAATTGCTTTCCCCGGCATTTTTAAAGGGGCGCTTTCCGGGCGCGCGCCACAGATCACGGAGGAGATGAAACTCGCCGCCGCCACTGCGATTGCAGGTCTCGTGCCGGAGGAGGAATTAAACGAAAACAATATCCTTCCGGCTCCGTTTGACCCGCGCGTATGCGAAGCCGTCAGCGCTGCCGTCCGGTCCCATATCCGTTAAAGTGATGTGGAACGGCAAACGCTACCACAGCTTTGATTACGACTGCCGGGAACGCTTCGGCACAAAGCTGTACAAGCTTTCCCTCAATGCCGGCTTTTCCTGCCCAAACCGCGACGGCACTTTGGATACCCGAGGCTGCATTTTCTGCAGTGCTGGCGGCTCCGGGGAATTTGCCGCCAATAAAAAACTTAGCATAACCCAGCAGATTGAACAGGCAAAACAGCTGGTTGCCTCCAAAAATACTTCCGGCCGCTACATCGCATATTTTCAGGCATATACCAACACCTACGCCCCACTTCCCGCGCTGGAGCAAGTATTTTTTGAAGCTGCAGGACATCCCGACATCGCGGCTCTTTCCATCGCCACCCGTCCGGACTGTCTTGGCAGTGAGGTTCTGTCCCTCCTCGCCCGCTTAAACAAATTCAGGCCGGTCACCGTCGAGCTCGGCCTGCAGACGATCCACGCGGCCAGCGCCGCGTTTATCCGGCGCGGCTATCCGCTGTCCGTTTACACGGATGCCGTCCGCGCACTGAACGCGCTTGGCATTGGTATTGTGACCCATCTGATCCTCGGGCTTCCCGGTGAAACCAGGCAGGATATGCTCGCCTCCGTGCGCCATGTCTGCTCCCTGCCCCTTACCGGCATCAAGCTCTCGCTGCTCCATGTTTTAAAGGGTACGGATCTCGCCGCGCACTATGCGGCTTATCCCGCCGCCTACCCGCTGATGGAATTTTCCTCCTACCTTGAGACGCTGCTCTCCTGTCTGGCTGCCATACCGGAGGATATCGTAATCCACCGGCTCACGGGCGACGGACCAAAGAAATTGCTGATCGCCCCACTTTGGAGCGCAAATAAAAAATTTGTTTTAAACTCAATTGAAAAAGAGATGAAACGCCGGGATTTCCGGCAGGGTATTTCCTGTACGCAAAATCCCGGACAAAAAACAACGCTCGACAAGAAACACCTGATTTTCCCACGGAAAGGAGTACCTCATGCAACCCGAGGCATTGATGCTTTACAAGCTAATGATACTTTATATTCTGGACAAAGTAGAATTTCCGCTGACACAGACGCAGCTGACCAATTTCCTTTTGGAGAAGGAATATACGAATTATTTTAATATCCAGCAGGTACTGTCGGAACTTTTAGAGGATAAATTTATTTCCTGCAATATCATCCGCAACAGCACCTACTATGAGATCACCACGTTGGGCGGGGAATCACTCTCCTTTTTTTACAACAAGATCTCGGATCCCATCCGTGCGGATATCGACAACTTTCTCAAGGAGAATAAATACAGCATGCGCGAGGAAAACTCCATCCGCGCTGATTATTATGAAACAAAGAAAAATGAATTTATCGTCTCGCTCAAGATCATGGAGCGCGGTAACCCGATCATCGACATTGGCCTGTCCGTCCCTTCGGAGGCGGAGGCAGAGATTATCTGCAACAATTGGTCAAAAAAAAGTTCAGAAATTTATACCCATATCTTTTCCTCCCTGATCGGTGATACCGACTAACACCCCATATCCCCGGCACTGGCCGCAGACTCCTCCTTCTTGTCGTCTTCTTTCTGGCCAGTGTTTCCCAGACCATCAATATATTCCCATATCTCATCCCGCCCCTGCTTATTGAGTGCGGAAAACGCGATCAGCCGCGTACCCGGACGGATTTTAAGACCCTTGCGGATGAGTGCAAGCTGTCTCTCCTTCTGGCTGCGGTTGATCTTATCAAGCTTTGTGGCGATGATGACCGGCTCAAAGCCCTGATACACGATCCACTCGTACATATCCCTGTCATTTTCTGACGGCTCATGCCGGATATCCACAAGCAGGAAGATTTTTTTGAGCTGTTTTGAGCCCCGCAGGTAGCGCTCGATCATTTTCCCCCATTTCGCCTTTAGCTCCTGCGAGACCTTCGCATAGCCATACCCCGGCAGATCGACAAAATAAAGCTCCCGCTCAATGTTATAAAAATTGATCGTCTGGGTTTTTCCTGGCTGCGACGAGGTTCTGGCATAGGATTTGCGGAACATCAGTGCATTGATGAGCGAGGATTTCCCGACATTGGATTTACCGGCGAACGCAAATTCCGGCAGTTCATTTTGCGGCAATGTACTCGTAATGCCGCATACCGTTTCCAATTCCACATAATTAACATTCTGCCTTATCTTCTTTTCTTCTTCCATGCATACCTCCATTTTTTAATGATTCTTTTACGTGCAAAGCATCGCTATCAACAATGCGGTAGAAAAAAAGAACTGTCATCCTTAACAGTTCTCTAACTCCCCTGCCAAAAACTATAACACGGTTCCTCCATCAAGCCGGCCGGCACGGCTACAGAGGGTTCCGGGAATACCCCTTCCGGTTCATTCCCGGAACCCTTCCCGCAGGACTCCGCTTTCTTACCGTTTTATCGGTTCCGAGCACGTTTATGCGAGAAGTGCTTCCCGCACAACCTCCTCCATCGTCTCGACAAGGACGATGCGGATGCCGTCCGTAATCTCCTCCTCCAGTTCCTTTACATCGCTCTCATTTTTCTTCGGAACAAGCACAAGTGTAATGCCCGCCATCTTTGCCGCCAAAAGCTTTTCCTTCACGCCGCCGATTGGCAGCACCCTGCCGCGCAGCGTCACTTCCCCGGTCATCGCCAGGTCCGCCCGGATCTTTTTTCCCGTCACGGCGGAAAGCACCGCGGTGGACAGCGCGATCCCCGCGGACGGTCCGTCTTTTGGCACCGCCCCCTCCGGGATATGCAGATGCAGGTCATGCTTCTCAAAATAATCGTCCGCTACCTTGTAATCCGATGCCACCGAACGCACATAGCTGATCGCCGTGCGCGCCGACTCTTTCATCACATCGCCAAGCTGCCCGGTCAGTTCGATGTTTCCTTTTCCCGGCATCGTGTTGATTTCGATGGACAGCGTATCCCCCCCGGCGGAAGTCACCGCAAGCCCGCGGACGATCCCGACCGCATCGCGCTGGTTTTTCTTTTCCTTCTGCCGTTTCACGGGTCCTAAAAATTCTGCCAGATTCTTCTCCGTGATGCGCACCTTCGTAACATCTTCATCTTTTGCCATCAAAAGCACGGTCTTGCGCATACACTCGCCAATCTTACGCTCCAGGGAACGCACGCCGGCCTCACTTGTATATCCGGAAATGATCGTATCGATCGCCTTGTCCGTAATCGCAAATTTCTTCATGTTCAGCCCGTTTTTAAGCAGCTGTTTTTTTACAAGATGGCGTTTTGCGATATGGCGTTTTTCCGTGGCGGTATAAGAGTTCACCTCGATGACCTCCATCCGGTCAAGAAGCGGCGCGGGAATGCTCTGCGTCGTGTTCGCCGTCGCGATGAAAAGCACTTTCGACAAATCAACCGGAAGTTCCACATAGTGGTCGACAAATTTTGAATTTTGCTCCCCGTCAAGCACCTCCAGCATCGCGGCGGCAGGATCGCCCTTGTAATCGCTCGCCATCTTGTCGATCTCATCCAACAGCATCAGCGGATTTTTTACCCCCGCCGATTTTAATCCGCTGATGATGCGTCCCGGCAATGCACCGACATAAGTTCTGCGGTGCCCGCGGATCTCCGCCTCATCCCGCACACCGCCGAGACAAATCCTGACATATTTCTTGCCGAGAGCCCGCGCGACCGAACGCGCGACCGAAGTCTTTCCGGTTCCGGGCGGTCCCACCAGGCAAATGATCGGAGCGTCCGCCTGATGCGTCGCCGCACGCACCGCAAGAAACTCAAGCACGCGCTCTTTCACCTTCTTTAATCCGTAATGATCCTCCTCCAGCACCTGCTCTGCATGGCGAATGTCTTCGTTATCCTCACTCTGCTTATCCCACGGCAGCGCGAGCAATGTCTCCAGATACCCCCTTGAGACCGCACTCTCCGAAACCGAACCGTTGACCGCACGGAAGCGCCGGATCTCCTGCCTTATGCTCTCCTTGATGTCCTCGCCCGCCTCAAGCTCGTCGCATTTTTTCTCAAATTTGTCCGCATCGCCGAGCTGGTTTGCGTCACCGAGTTCCTCCTGGATGACCCGGAGCTGTTCCCGAAGCATATAATCACGCTGATTCTTGTCTATATGTGCCTTGACCATCTCCTGTATCCCTTTCTGGATACGGATGACATTGACTTCGTTGGCCAGCACGACCGCCTCTGCCTTAAACTGCCCGATCAGCCCGTAGCCTGCCAGGATCATTTCCTTCTCCGGGATGGATAATGGCAGCTGCACCGGAAGCTGCTCCATAAGTTTTTCCAGCTTCCGCGTCTCGAGCAGATTCTTTAATACCTCCCGGCTGAGCCTCGGATTTTCATTCCCATAATTTTGCAAAAGCTCCTGAAGGCTGCGCAGCATCGCCTCCCGCTCACTGTTCGTCGGCTCTTCCCCCTGCGGTACCTGCGTTGTCTCCGAGATGAAATATTCCCCTCCGTCCCCCATTGAGACAAGCTGCGCCCGGTACTCACCGACCGCAAGCACACGGATCACATTCTCCGGCAGTTTGATGAGCTGCTTGATCATGGTCACCGTCCCGTAAGAGTACAGATCCTTTAAGGTTGGTTCCTCAACGCCTGCATCCTGCTGGGTCACCACAAAAACACGCTGCTCCTGCCGCATCGCCATCTCCACGGCAGCGACACTCTTCTTTCTCCTGATATCAAAATGAATCATCATTCCGGGCATCACAACAATGTTGCGCAGTACCACAAGCGGCATTGTCACAATCTCATTCTTTCCCGTCTCATCCATAACCGAATACCTTTCTGACTAAGCGATCTCGTTGGTATTGTGCTTTTCAAGCCGCTTTGCCCTCTGCTTTTTCGTCTGGATCCCTTCCACACGGACAATTTCCGGCGGCTCTTTTCCCTCTGCCGCCTCCTTTGTGACCACACATTTGACCACATCGGTATCCGTCGGGATCGTGAACATAGAATCCATCATAACGGACTCCATGATGGCGCGCAGTCCCCTCGCCCCGGTTTTTCTCTCAAACGAGCGCCTCGCGATCTCACCGAGCGCCTCCGGCGTAAACTCAAGCTCTACGCCGTCCAATTCAAATAATTTTTTATACTGTTTTGCCAGTGCGTTCTTCGGCTCCGAAAGAATGCGTACAAGGGACTTCTCATCCAGAAGATCCATCGCCGTCACCACCGGGACGCGGCCGACAAATTCCGGGATCATCCCGAATTTGATCAGATCCTGCGGCAGCACCTGACGCAAAAGCTCCCCGATATCCTTCTTCTGGCCGACTGTGACATCGCCGTTAAAACCGATGGTCTTCTGGCCGACCCTCGACTCGATAATCTTTTCCAAACCGTCGAACGCCCCGCCGCAGATAAAGAGGATGTTCGTCGTATCAATCTGCAGAAACTCCTGATGCGGATGCTTCCGCCCGCCCTGCGGCGGCACCGAGGCAACCGTCCCCTCGAGGATCTTTAAGAGTGCCTGCTGAACCCCCTCGCCCGAAACATCGCGGGTGATTGAGGTATTTTCCGACTTTCTCGTGATCTTGTCAATCTCGTCGATATAAATAATGCCGCATTGGGCGCGCTCGATATCGTATTCCGCCGCCTGGATGATCTTAAGCAGGATGTTTTCCACGTCCTCACCGACATATCCAGCCTCCGTAAGCGCGGTCGCATCGGCGATCGCAAACGGCACATTCAAAATCTTTGCAAGTGTCTGGGCCAAGTATGTTTTCCCGGAACCGGTCGGCCCAATCAGCAGGATATTGCTCTTTTGCAGCTCAACATCCAAGTCGCGCTCCGCTAAGATGCGCTTGTAATGGTTGTAGACCGAAACCGCAAGCGCGCGCTTCGCGTCATCCTGACCAATCACATACTGATCCAGATATTCCTTGATCTCCTTCGGTTTTAGGAGATTGACCACACTATCGTCATACTCAAGCGCAGCATTTTCATTCTCCTCCTCGATGATCTCGGTGCAAAGCCCAATGCACTCATCACAGATATGGACATCCTTCGGCCCTATGATCAGACGCTTGACCTGGTTCTGGCTCCTTCCACAGAAAGAACAATACAGCATCTGATTTTCATCATTCTTTGTCGCCATTTTCAGCCTCCATTTTTAACCCCATTCCGATTCTTTGTTTGACGCACAAAAGATTTCTTTACTGGCGTTTCGTCACGATCGTATCAATAATGCCATAGTCAAGTGCCTCCTCGGCAGACATATAATAATCGCGTTCCGTATCCGCCGCGATCACATCGTACGGCTTCCCGGTGTTCTCGGCAAGCATCTGGTTTAATTTCTTCTTTGTCTTTAAAATGTTTTCCGCCACGATCTGGATTTCGGTTGCCTGGCCCCTTGCCCCGCCGGACGGCTGATGGATCATGATCTCGGCATTCGGCAGCGCCATGCGTTTGCCCTTCGTCCCGCCCGCGAGCAAAAATGCCCCCATGCTTGCCGCCATGCCGATACAGATGGTTGAGACATCGCTCTTGATAAACTGCATCGTGTCATAGATGGCCATGCCCGCCGTCACCGAACCTCCCGGACTGTTGATGTAGAGGTTGATATCCTTTCCCGGATCCTCCGCCTCAAGGAAGAGAAGCTGTGCCACGACAACGCTCGCGCTGACATCCGTTACCTCCTCACCCAAAAAAATAATCCGGTCCTTCAGCAACCTGGAATATATATCGTAGGAACGCTCCCCCCTGCTTGTCTGTTCAATCACATAAGGTACTAAGCTCATTTGCCTTATCCTCCATCTTCCATAATATGATGCGGGATTTTTTGTAAATTGCCGGGTTCCGCCGCCAAATCCGCATGTTCCGCCACGGCTAAAAATGCGGGAATGATTTCCGGAAAAATCGTTCCCGCATCTTATCTGCCATTTGCTGATTAAATCTCTACTGCCTGCTCCGTTACAAAATCAATTGCCTTTTGTACCTGAAGGTCTGTCGTCAGGAGTTTTTTCTCCTCCTCACCAAGCATCTCCCTAACCCTGTCAAGCTCCATGTTATAATTCTCCGCCATGCGCTTCATCTCGTTTTCAAGTTCCTCGTCCGATACCACAAGGTTCTCCGCCTTTGCGACCTCCTCAAGGACGAGCCGGCTCTGGATGCGCTTTAACGCCTGCGGCTCTAACGTCTCCAAAAAGCGCTCCGGTGTCATGCCGGTAAACTGCATATACTGCTCAAGGTTTAAGCCCTGCATCTGCAGCCTCTGCGCAAACTCATCCGCCATCTGGCGCTTCTGTGTCTCAATCATCGGCTGCGGGATATCCATCTGGGCATTTTCCACGATCTGTCCGACTACGGAATCTTCCTTTGCGGACTTTGCCTCCCTCGCCTTCTTTTCTGCGATTTCCTTCTTTACACTCTCCTTGTACTCCTCAAGTGTCTCGTACTCCGAAACGTCCTGTGCAAAATCATCGTCAAGCTGCGGGAGTTCCTTCACCTTGATCCCCTTGACGGTAACTTTGAACATCGCAGGCTTGCCCGCAAGCTCTGCAGCGTGGTACTCCTGCGGGAAGGTAACATTGACCTCGCACTCCTCCCCGATATTTTTCCCGACCAGCTGATCCTCGAACGTATCAATAAACGAATGGGAACCGATCTCCAGCGCGTGATCCGTACCCTTGCCGCCCTCAAACGCAACACCGTCCACAAATCCCTCAAAATCAATGGTCGCGATATCGCCCTGCTGTACCGCGCGGTCCTCCACGGTCACGGTTCTGGAATTCTGCTCGCGCGCCTTGTCAAGCTGTGCGCCAAGCTCCTCCTCACTCACCTCAAGGTCGGCTTTCTTTACCTCAACACCCTTGTACTGGCCGAGGGTGACTGCCGGCTTTACCGCGACTTCCGCCGTGAAGATAAAGCTCTTTCCCTTCTCCACCTGCGTCACGTCGATGGAAGGCCTTGAAACAATCTCAAGCTCGCACTCCTTCGCCGCC
>ERZ808040.2465-NODE-2465-length-10305-cov-3.236801_pt1 | contig 10305 bp, 10 predicted proteins | sample MGYA00380191_ERZ808040 | MGnify/ENA primary metagenome ERZ808040 (study PRJEB31490, sample SAMN06133395) | mouse gut metagenome | isolation source: J6 | host: mice | place: China: Chengdu | collected 2015-05 ... | reverse complement strand
AATGCGGTATATATAAGGTATCCTTCGGTCTGAAAGTGCAGTCTGACCAGATTGCATATGGATTCCTCATCATCAATGATCAATATCCTGTAAGCCATTTTAACGCTCTTCTCAACCCTTCTCCAACAGCGTCTGCAGATGATTCTGCAGAAAATTATCCTGCAGCGCCGACAGTCCCTGCGCATTCAGCTCCTGCACGATCACGCTGCACACCGCCTCGATGACAAGCACCCTGCCGTCATTGGTATTCAGATGATACAGATAGTCCTCTGCCTGCACGCCTTCCCATGCCTGCGCGGGATCGGGAATCTGGTAGAGCAGGTTCAGCATGTCTCCCACCTCCGAACAGACGGCAAGGTCCCGCAGCCCTCTGTGCATCCATTTATAAAAAGGAGCATACTTCCGGTTCAGCAGATAGACGATCTTCATACTCTCCTGAATAAATTCGGTCAGCGACAATTCCGCCGCGATCCGCTCCCCGCGTTTCATGGCGCGGGCATAATTGTACTGCCCGGCCTGTGCCGCCTTCGCCAGCGCCTGCACCAGCCTGCGGATCCACACACGCTGCGGATAATATTGCAGCAGTCCGTTCCTGATCCCGCTGAATCTCCCCAGCGGATCCTCGAACACCTTACCGTTCGTGGCCGCCGCCAGACTCTCCTCCGGCAAGGCAAGCCACTGCGCATCCGTCTCCGGGACCGTATCCCGCCCGAGGATCCCCAGATAGAAGTCTTCCAGACACAGCACGCCCACGCGTCCCCTGCCCTGTTCCTCCGTGACACGTCCTTTACAACCCATAAACTCCTGCGGCAGCGCCTCGTAGGCCGCCTGCATCTGTGCGCCGTACTGTCTGTATACCTCCCGGGGCAGCCATACACAAAAAGATGGACCATAGTCATGATCCATCGACACTTCATCGTCAAACCCCAGGCATTCCGAGCCGTATCCTGCCAGCCCCACGGCGGTCTGTCCGATCACCTGGGGAAACTTCGTCCGCAGCATTTCCTGCCCGTATGCCTTATAATATGCTTCCGCCAATTCCAATCCTTTTGTCATTTGATCGCTTCCTTCACTTCCTTTGCTTTCTGCAGATAGAACGCCTGTTTCTCCTGACTGCCCAGCTTCTCACAGACTGCGGCGCAGTTCTCACAGAGGATGGCGTAGCTCATATTTTCTCCGAAATGCACCTTGACCTCGGCCAGCGCCTTCTCGTAATACTGCAGCGCCTTCTCATAGTCCTCCATCCGATACCAGGCTTCCGCCACGCCGGCCAGCGCACCGCTGTAATGGGCATCCGTATTCTCGCCGCTTCGCTCAAACAGGGAAAGCGCCCGTTCCAGCAGTTCCTTTGCCTGCCCGGCTTCTCCCATCTTAAAATGCAGCAGCGCAAGATTGGTCAGCGTTGTTGCCGTCTCCATCTCGCCGCCTTCCAGCTTCTCGATAATGGCCAGCGCCTTCCTCGCACAGGCGATCGCTTCCTCGTTCTCCTCCGTCTTCTCAAGCAGGATGCTCATATTGTTATAAAGCCCCGCATACCGGTAATCCTCCGGCGGCAGAACACCGCTGTAGATCTGCAGCGCCTGTCTGTAATAGCGCAGCGCGGTGGCATAATCCCCCGCCGCCCGGTAAGCCGTGGCAGCATTCAGAAGAGTGGTGGCGAAGTGCTCCGTGTTCTCCATCTGCAGCTCCTCCATCAGAAGCAGCACATCCTCCGCCGCCACATATGCTTTCTCAAAAGCCGACACACTGCGGTAAAATCCGATCATCTCATTGCAGATGCCGATATAGGCTCCATAATCCTCTTCCTCTTTGGCCTGCGCCAGAGAAGCCACCAGAAACGGATCCACCTTATCAATCTCCTGCTTTGCAAAATAGGAATCCAATTCTTCATAAAATTTGTCTAATTTCATTGCTCCAAAATTCCCCTTCAAAATGTAGTCGTCACCTGTCCTGCCTGCGCCGGCATCATACCGCACTACGGCATCCGGCATCGCTCTAATCTGTCCGTCAAAGATTATCGCCGCTCCTCATACGTAAACCTCTACGGGCGTCGCTCTAATACTGTCCGTTAAAGATCTGCGCGATCGGCGAATCATCCGACAGGATGATAGTCTTATTATCTCCCCGCATACTTTCTTTCAGTGCATCCAGCGCGCGGACAAACGAGTAGAAATCCATTTTCGCCGGATCGGAATAGGCATTCGTCAGAATCTTCATGTACTCAGCCTCTCCTTCTGCCACAGTCGCCTCCGCCTTGGCCTGCGCATCGGAAAGCATGATGGACACTTCCTTATCCGTGGTATTCTCGATCATCTTCGCCTCGGACTTACCCTCCGCCGTATACTGGGCCGCGATATTCTCACGCTCGGAGATCATACGGGTATAGACAGCCTGTTTGTTGTCGTCGGGCAGATCCAGCTTCTTCACCTCCACCGCGGAGATCTCGATGCCGTACTGCTTCTCTACATGGTTGATCTGAGCCATGATCTCCTCCGTCAGGGAAGTGATCTCGATCACCTCTTCATGATCCTCCGAGATGACCATATCGTTGTTCTTCACTTCCTCCGGGTTCTGGTCCACCGTGATCGTCATCTTGCCGTCACGGCTGCGGATCACTTCGTCCTGCTTCATATTGGAGATGGTATTCTTGGTCGCATTATATACGATCGCGTCAATACGTCCTTCCGCATTGTTTACCGAACAGCTCAGCGTCTGCGCGAATTTAAGCGGATCCGTCACATGCCAGAGCACATAGCTGTCCACGATCATCGTCTTCTTATCGGACGTGATGACATCCGATGACGGCAGATCGTAAAGCAGAAGTTCCTTCGGGATCGTATCCACCGACTCGATAAATGGAATCTTAAAGGACAGGCCCGCATCCGTCACCACGCGCTGAACCCGGCCAAACTGTCTGATCAGCTTAAACTGGTTCTGCTTCGTCACCACCATGGAATTGCCAAGCAGCATCAAAGCCACTACGGCAATGAGCGCCAGCAGAATGCCCGCTCCTGCACCTTTTTTGTTCTTCTCCCCTTTGCCCTTTTTCCTTGTGCCGTCGGAATTGAACCGCTCAAAGTCCCCGGCGCCGTTATTTGTATTAAAATTTTGATTAAAATCAGCCATAATAATCTCCCATTCCTGCTCGATCTGCGTTTGGATACAAGCACAAATCTGCCTCTAAACCTGTTCCGACCCTAAAACACTCTTCCAAACCGCCGCACTCATTCCTCTGTCTGGTCATCCTCCGTCTGCGTATTCACAGTACTGTTGATCGAACCACCCGTTTTCGTCGTGGAAGAATCACCCTCCTCCGATACAAAGCTGTCAAGCGGCAGAATCGTATTCATGTTGCCGTCCTTACTCTGGATCACAACCTTCACATCCGGCAGGATATTCTCCATCGCTTCATAGAACATTCTCTTCTTCGTCACCTCGGGATATTTCGCATATTCCTGGTACATGGAATTGAAACGGGCCGCCTGTCCGTTGGCTTCGTTGATCCTCTCCTGTCTGGCCGCCTCGGCATCCTGCAGGATCTTGTCTGCCTCAGCTTCCGCATTTGGAATCTGCTCGTTGCGGTATTTGTTGGCATTGTTTAAGGCCGTTTCTTTCCCCTGCTTGGCTGTCTCCACTTCCTTAAAGGCGTTCTCCACCTCCGCGGTAGGCGGTGTGGCATCCTGAATCGTGATATTCACAAGCTGGATACCGATATCATAGTCCTCCAGCTTATCCAGGATCATCTGCTTGATATTGGACTGGATCTCGTTCTTCCCCGTCGTCAGAACACTGTCCACACTGTAGGAACCGATCGTCGTCCTGATACAGTTCTGGGCAATATTTTTCAAAATCTCCTCCGGATTGCGGGAGGCGTACAGAGCCTTGACCGGATCGGTCACTCTATACTCGGCATAGAAATCCACATAGATAAAGTTGTAATCCGATGTGATCATCATCGCATCGTCTTCTTCCCCATCGTCATGATAGCCGATGGAAAAGCCCTGGATCGTCGTATTCACCTTATTGACAGTCTGAATAAACGGGATCTTGAAATGCAGACCCGGTGTGGTGACCGCCTTCGGTGACCCGAACGTGCAGACAACCGCCTGCTCCTCCTCCTGAATAGAATAATAAGATCCGCTCACCAAAATGACCAGAACTGCTATGGCTATAATGATGCCGACTGCCGATTTCCCTTTGCCCCTGTCAAATTTATGCAGGTTTTCCATTGTTTTCTTCTTCGCGCCGAACATAGTTCTCCTCCCTGTGAAATTAATGCGATACATCTTCTATACATCTCTGTTATTATATACTATAATAAACAAAAACACTAATTAAATTTTGCTAAAGCGTAATCTACGGAGGAAAACATTATGAAAATTATTTTTGTCAGACACGGAGATCCTGATTATGAACATGACACATTGACGGAGAAAGGCATCCGGGAGGCAAAGCTGCTCTCGGACCGCACGGTAAACTGGCCGGTGACACAATTCTACTGCTCGCCCCTTGGCCGGGCACAGAAAACCGCCTCCTACACCCTCGAGCGGGTTGGACGGGAAGCCATTACCCATGACTGGATGAAGGAATTCTTCTATCCGATCGAGGATCCCGTCACCGGCCGGGTCGGCGTACCCTGGGACTTTATGCCGGAATACTGGACGAACATTCCCCAGATGTATGACAGGGAAGGCTGGAAGGAAACGGAAATCTACCGTTCCAACCCCGAGCTGCTTCCCGCTTATACACAGGTATGTGAAGGCATCGACGATATCCTTGCCTCCTACGGTTACAAAAGAACCGGCAATCATTATCTGAACGAAAACCACAGCGGCCAGGCACCGCATACGGATTCCGGAGACGCCGCCCCGCACACGGCAGACGGCTCACCGGACAAGACCGACAGCACCATCGTGATCTTCTGTCATCTGGGCGTGACCTGTGTGATGATGAGCCATCTGCTGGGCATGTCCCCTGCGCTGCTGTTCCACAGCCTCTATCTGGCGCCCACCTCCGTGACCATCCTTGGCACGGAAGAACGCCGGGGTAATATCGCCCAGTTCCGGGCGCAGGTCATCGGAGACGCCAGCCACCTGACCAAAGGCGGTGAACCTATCTCCGCCGCCGGCTATTTTACGGATGTCTTCCAGGGATGACGAAAGACATACCGACTGTAATCCCCTGCATACCTGCCAAATACCAAATACCATAGAAGAAAAGACCATGCTTCGGATAAAAGCATGGCCTTTCTTCTGTATTTAACGTTTCTTCTCCGGAAAACCGATCTTCTTCTGTACTTTGCGCAGTGTTTTGGTGGCGTAATAATTCGCCTTCTCCGCATTCTCCTTGATGATCTTGTCGATATAATCCTTGTTGCCTGAAAGGTCGTTGAATCTGTCCTGCAGCGGTTTTAAAACGCCTACCACCGATTCTCCCACAGCCATTTTGAAATCACCGTAGCCTTTGCCTTCAAACTCCCGCTCCGTCTCGGCAGGTGTCTTGCCCGTGCAGGTGCAGTAAATATCGATCAGGTTTCTGATGCCCGGCTGCTCTTCGCTGTAGCGGACACAGGCTTCCGAATCCGTCACGGCCCTCCTGCACTTGCGGATGACCGTATCCGGATCGTCCATCAGAAAGATGCTGCCGTTGAGATTCTCATCGGATTTGGACATCTTCTTCGACGGATCCTGCAGACTTTTGATATGCGCGCCGGTCTTGCCCAGATACGGCTCCGGTATCGTGAAGACATCCCCGTAGATGGCGTTAAAACGCTGTGCGATATCCCTCGTGATCTCCAGATGCTGCAGCTGATCCTTGCCGACAGGGACCACGTCTACCTGATAGAGCAGGATATCGGCGGCCATCAATACCGGATAGGTAAACAGCCCCGCATTGATGTTATCCGCATGTTTGGCAGACTTGTCCTTAAACTGCGTCATGCGGTTCAATTCTCCCATATAGGTAAAACAGTTCAGAATCCATGACAGCTCCGCGTGTCCGGACACATGGGACTGGTAGTAAAGGCAGTTCTTCTCCGGATCGATCCCCGCCGCTATGTATAAGGTCAGCAGATTCCTTGCTCTCTTCCGCAGTTGTGCCGGATCCTGGCGCACCGTGATGGAATGCAGATCGACCACCGAGTAAAAGCACATATATTCGTCACACAGCGTAACCCAGTTTTTTAATGCGCCCAGATAATTGCCAAGTGTCAGATTGCCCGTCGCCTGCATTCCGCTGAATAATACTTTATTTCCGTCTAACATAGTCTTCCTCCATCTCGAAAAATCCTCCCGGGATCTTTCGGTATTCTTATACACTTTATCAAAAACAGTTTAACACTGCCCTTTCCTTCCGTCAACCGAAAAGAAAGGGCAGCGCTGTCATTCACCACTATACGTTATTTGTCATTGCATCCGCATCCGGTATCGGAAAACGGTCTCGGCTCGAAGCGGGGTTCAAACCGGGAATCGTTGCCGCACGAACAATCGCGCTCCGGCTCACGATCCCTGCCGCATTCGCGTTCTCTGCCGCACTCACGCTCTCTTCCGCAGTCGCGATCCCTGCCGCATTCACGTTCTCTTCCACACTCCCGCTCTCTCGGACGGCACGGCGGCGGGACGGGCTTTGGTTCTTCGCAGCCGCATCCTGTATCTCTGCCGCACCCACAGCCATTCCGGCCGCAGAATAATAAAAATAACAGAATAATACTACAATTCATATTCTCATCTCCTTTTTTTCATACCTTATCCTATGCAAAAAAGAGAGAGAAGGTTACTTATTTTAAAATCCTCGTTCTGATATAGCGGAAGGTCTCCTCTTCACCCCTGTCAGCCAGCATGTGCAGAAGAAATTCCAGCATCTTCTTCGTCTTCGGATGCAGCGGCGGCGGTGTCTGTGACGACTGGTAGTACAAAAGCGGATCCCTGCAGGTGTAGGCATCCTTATGATAGACCTTGCAGGCGGCGATCCTGTCCATGAACATCTCCACGATATACCGTCGCGGCATGGGCGCCGGCGCCATACTGCCTTCGATGCCGTGGCAGCTGTAATCGATCCAGTATTCATAATGGTGCTTGTTCCGGCCCTTGTGGTGCAGCCAGGAAGAAGAATAGCCGATTGCCTCCCGCTCCGCTTTGTTAGGGCTTCTGTTACCCTGCCAGTATCTGGCGCCCACAAGAAATTCCGACGGGCTGAATTTGGACATATCGTGCAGAATTCCCTGCCGGTACAGTCCCACCTTAAAGCAGCCTTCCATGACCAGCCGCTTGTGATGCGTGATTGTTTTAAAATGTTCCCATGCTTTGATCATGATGATACTTCCTGTTTCCCTGATTCTTTCACGACGGCGTTCCTGCCGCGTCTGCGGCGCTGTTTCTGTGCGGCTGCAGGCACCGGACAGTCCTTCGTCGTATAGAGTACGATGGTCCTTGGCGGAATGGTGATCTTCTGCAGAGGCTCCTCCGTCTCTTCTTCCGGTTTCATCTGGTCGTCCGTGGATGCATAAAGCCTCCAGGCTTTGCCCCTTGGCAGTTTGGGAAGGCCCAGCACATATGGCTCCCAGTACAGATTCACTCCGAAATAGAGGAACTCTTCATCCCGCCGGCCGTCAATCTCCCCGTAATAGCCGCAGAACATGACGCCCATGGATCTGCTGGCAGGGCTTGTATCCGGCCGCCATGCCTCCTTGCCGTGGAAAGAGACATCCGGGTAGCCGCAGGAAAGCGTATCCATCCCCTTAAGGGGCATGGCACTGTGCAGGATCGGATGCTCCCGGCGCAGCCTGATCAGCATCTTCGTATACGCTGACAGCTCCCCGCCGCTTTCCATCTGGTTCCACTTGATCCATGCCGTGTCATTGTCCTGACAATACGGATTGTTGTTGCCGTTCTGGGTGTTCCCGAACTCGTCACCGCTGTAGAGAAGCGGCGTACCCTGGGCAAGAAATACAAGCGTCATGGCATTTTTCATCTGCTTCATGCGCAGTCTGGTGATGGACTTACGGCGGCTTCTGCCCTCCACGCCGCAGTTCCAGCTGCAGTTGTAGTCCGTGCCGTCCCGGTTGTCTTCTCCGTTATCTTCATTGTGCTTCCGGTCGTAAGATACCAGATCCGCCAGCCGGAAGCCGTCCCATTTGGCGATATAGTTAATGATCCCCGTCTCCGGACGGGCGTTGCGCACATGAAAGATAAACTGGTTGATCATATCGTCGTCGCCCTTTAACAGACGGCGCATATCATACTGGAATCCCTCGCTCAGCCAGCCGATGTTGCGGGATAGGGCCGCCGGTCCGGACGCCGCCGGACTGTACTGCTGTATGGTCAGAAGTTTCGTATCGCTCAGCAGCGGTTCTTCCGCAAACATCCCCACGGGCAGATCCACTCCCATCACATGGTAGCCGTCTATATGATATTCTACCTTCCAGTATTTCAGTACGTCCAGCATCTCCGCCGGCGCAACCTCCGTCGGAAAATAAAACTGCATAAGGATCTCCATACCGTTGCGGTGCAGCGCCTTCACCATATCCTTGAATTCCGCTACCGCATCCTTACCGGCGGCATAACCGGCCTTGGGACTGTAGTACATGCCCCTGCGGTATCCCCAGTAATTGATCTTATAAGGGATCCCGGCCGCCGGCTCCTCTGCCTCCTGATGACAGGCAGCCGCCTTCTGCATCGTCAGGATGTTCTGGAGATTCTCCTGCCTCTGGATCTCGTCAAATTCGTAGGCCGGCATCAGCAGCACCGAGGTGATCCCGAGTTCTTTCAGGTAAGGAATCTTCTCCGTAACGCCGGCATAGGTGCCCTTATGTTCCACGCCGGATGATCTGTGCTTCGTAAATCCCCGCACATGAAGGGCATAGAGAATCGTATTCTCGTAAGGGATTCCCGGCGCCCGGTCCTCCTCCCAGTCGTAGTGTGCATCAGGCACCATACAGCGCACCGGCGCTTTCCCGGGAACGCCGTATTTTGTATTGCATTCTATCTTCCTGCAGTACGGATCAGGCCAGGTCCTGTCCCCGCAGTAAAAAAGATAACTGAATTCTCTGTTCTGATAACCTTCCAGCAGCATCGCGTAGACGGAGCCTACCCGGTTCTCTTCCGGAAACGGGATCCTGACGCCTCCTCTGTGCTTCCTGTCGTACAGAATGATGCCGAACTCTGCTGTTTCGTCAGTATGTATTCTTCTGTGCACCGCCGCGATGTGCAGCCCTGCATGCCGGAAATACACGCCTAAAGGATAAATTTGTGTCTTAACGATCTTGAAGTCTTTATGCATGACAAATCCTCCGACAAAATGTGAGTCTATGGTTGATTGCGCCGTTAAAGCATTCCTGAAGCTGATCACTGCATCCCCCATAACACAGCAGGCATAATACATATTAAATGCCATGTTATCATTCTATCACAAAAGATAAGATTTCTAAACAAAAATTTCTTTTATTTTCTGAAAATCCATTGAATATCTGTTCAGATTTCAGTAAAATAACCGTAAACCATCTGCAAAATGTTCACAGCCATAACCGCTGTGAAGGAAAGGAAGGCCCAATATGAGCAAAAATAACATGCCGGGCGGCGACAACGGCTACGATGCCGAGGAAATGACCGTGGATCTTGATCTGGAGGACGGCACCACCGTCACCTGCGCCGTGATCACCATTCTCACCGTATCCGAAAAAGACTACATCGTACTGCTTCCGCTGGACGAATCAGGGGAGAATACGGAGGGCGAAGTATGGTTCTACCGCTACAGCGAGAATCCCGACGATCCAAACGAGGAACCGGTGCTGGATTATATCGAGGACGACGACGAGTACGAAGCCGTGGCGGAGGCTTTTGACGAGTATCTGGACGCCGCAGAATTTGACGAACTGCTGGAAGGCGATGCAGAAGAGACGTGATCCGTCAGACATGCAAGGAACCGGGAAGGTGCATCTTTTCCGGTTCTTCCTTTGGCTGTCATCAGACACAGGCTGTGCCTCGCTCTGGTCATCGCCACATAGAACATGCGCCGTTCCTCTTCTATCTCCTCCTCTGTCACCGCCTTGGCAGAAGGGATTTTCCCCTCCTGGCAATCCGGCAGATAAACGCTGTCAAATTCCAGACCTTTAGAAGCGTGCATGGTCAGCAGATTGACCGCGTCCTCCTTCTCCTGTTTCTGTTCCTGAATATCCTTTAGCGTTTCCTCATAACCGGCTATATATTCCTTCATATCCTGCAGTGATGAAAAACCGCGGGATACTTCCTGGAACTGCACTGCTATCCTGATCAGTTCGTCTGCTTTCGGGCCTTTGTACTTCTCACGCAG
>ERZ808040.2463-NODE-2463-length-10311-cov-3.137678_pt1 | contig 10311 bp, 5 predicted proteins | sample MGYA00380191_ERZ808040 | MGnify/ENA primary metagenome ERZ808040 (study PRJEB31490, sample SAMN06133395) | mouse gut metagenome | isolation source: J6 | host: mice | place: China: Chengdu | collected 2015-05 ... | reverse complement strand
AGATGACCTCCATCAGCTTTTTCTGCTCGCCTTTTGCAAGCACTTTGACAGGTGCGCTCCTCGTGTCGAGCACAGGTCTTTTCAGAACTGGCATGATGAATGCATACCGCACAGACGCAAATCTTAGAAGCTGATTCAGAATACAGTAAACACTTTTATGTACGCTTTCCGAAAAATGGCCGGAAATCCGTTCCTGCACAAAAGTGTCTGTCATATCTGACAAATATGCCTCGCAAAAAAGCGCTTGAATGTGATTGTGGTAAAGCAGCCGGTACTTAATATAAGTGGAGGGCTTTCGTTTTTCTTTGATTTCCTCCAGCCAAATCTGCGCAATGTCGTCCAGTTTCGTCTCCTCCGGCAAAGCGCTGCCTGCCTGTTTTGCTGTCTGCCTTAACTGCATTCCTGTTTTTAGCTTTTCGAGTTTTTTGCGGACTTCCTCGTAGGATTTGGCGTACACTGACCGGTAGACTTTCTTTTGCTTTTCCTGATCGTATACCTGATACCGCCCTTCCCAGCGCCCGTCTTTTCGTTTTCTAATGTTCTCTCCATGTCTTGCCATAATTTTTCATCCTTCTCCTTCGTATCATTTTAACCACAGTTCCGGCCATAAAATAGCCAGATATATTTATTTAATCATTTTCCTGTTCTATTTTCTCAGAATATTTTTGTTAATTTGTTGTCAATTTCATGCCGCAATAGTATACTTAGTAGTATAGTCAACAACAAACTGTAAAAGGAGAATTTATTATGCATGTTTTTCAACCGATTCCAGTCGATATGCTGGAAATCAATCCATTTGAATCGTTTGGAAAGGACTGGGCGCTCGTATCTGCCGGTTCCAAAAGGAAAGCAAATACCATGACTGTCAGTTGGGGCGGCATCGGTGTTCTTTGGGGAAAGAATGTTGCCTTCATTTTCGTGCGCGACTCAAGATACACCAAGGAATTTCTCGACCAAGGAGAATTTTTTTCGATTTCGTTTATGAGTCAGGAATATCGGGAGGCGCTCAATTACTGCGGTTCGCATTCCGGCCGTGACGGTGACAAGGTTTTGCAAGCCGGACTCACATGGAATTACAAGCTCTCGATTCCGTTCATTGACGAGGGCAGCTTTGTCGTCCTATGCCACAAGCTGTCCGCTGTCAAACTGACGGAGGATTCATTCCTCTCGCCAGAGATTGCCAAGTGGTACAAGGACGGCGACCTGCACACAATGTATATTGGAGAAATCATTGAGCTTATGGCGCGCTGACTCTGTACAATACGTAAATTTATTTCTACACGCAAAAACGCAGGCATTCAACCTGCGTTTTTATGTATACATATGGGCATCGAAAAAACTATATCAGCAAAGGTTTTCCTCTGAAAAATGGACAATACACCAGAGTACCGCCGCTGACAGGAGCGTAAACACGACACACCAGAAGGGCGTAATCAAAACTGCTGTCTGCGCTGCCGCTCCTGAGATCAGGAACGTAAAGAGATTGGCGGACATGTGCACCAGCAGCGGCGCGGCAAAACAGCCAATATACGTATAGCAGACTGCCATCATCGCGCCCATTGCCGTACCATACAAAAACTGCGGCAGATTCCCGTGAAACATTCCGAACAAAAGCGCAGAACCTCCTACCGCCACTGCCATACTGTAAAACTTTCTAATTCGATTATAAAGAACCCCGCGAAACACGATTTCTTCCACAATTGGTGAAATGATTCCATATAGAATAATGCCTGCTGCGACAGGCACAGAGTACTGGATTGCCTCCACCGCCTCATACCGCCCGGAGTCAAGGAGGCTGCCGCCCGGTGCGGACATCTGCGCTGCCAGCTCTGCCATGATATTCAGCGCAAGCGAAGCCGTGATTCCAAGAAAAATGCACAGCATAAGACGGACTGCCTTATATTTTCTCTTTTCTGATAAGTCCGCCCGAACAAAAGCAATCATCTGACCAAAGCTTCCCTTGTCAATATCCACCTCACCGGTTGTACTCGCCTCAATTAGAAAATCTTTCAGCAAAAAGCCGACTGCCACCAGACTTGCCACACCATTCACAACCGCGCTGAGCGGATACGAATTGCGCGCTACCCACGCGGTAATTCCCGCGATGGGCAGCGCTGGAACCGCCATTGCCAGCAGGAGCATTGCCGCCGTTTTCACCAGCATATAGAGGACAAAGGGTCTTAATATATATGCCAGCTTTTGCAGCAGTGTCGTGCGTTTTGGGATTTTTTTCACCTGTCTTTTTGAATTTTTCACACTCATCGAACTCTCCATTCATTGTATTGTCAGGACTGCAGCGTCAGGAGAACCTGCAGCGACCTCACTGAATTGACGATATAGTCCGCGCCTGCCTCCTCCAGTTCTCCCTCCGGCGCGTAGCCAAACAATACCCCCACCGAGGTAATGCCATGCGCCCGCGCACCCTCAATATCGAACTTGCGGTCGCCCACCATCGCCACCGCGTCCCTTTTTTGCGCCGGCGTCATTTCCACCGTAAGCATCTGGCGCAGCGTCTCCTCAACGACCTCTTCTTTTGTGCCGCGCGTGCCATCCATATTGCTGCCGACAACATGGTCAAAATACTTTCTAATCTCAAAATGCTCTAAAATCTGTTCTACAAACAGCGTCGGCTTGCTCGATGCGATTGCCAGTAATTTGTCCTTTGCCTTCAAGTCTGCAAGCATTTGGGGAATGCCCGGGTAGATTTCATTTTCAAAGATTCCCTGCGTGGCAAACCGCTCCCGGTACTTGTCAATCGCCGTGGCCAGCCTCTCCCCCTCCAGCCCGTAAAATTCGCGAAAGCTGTCTGTGAGCGGCGGCCCGATAAACGGCTCTAATCTGTCCAGCGAAGGCTCCTCGATGCCAAGCGCCCGTAGCGCATACTGTACAGAGCTTGTGATGCCAAGCTTCGGGTCTGTCAACGTGCCGTCCAAGTCAAATAAAATATATTCAAACATAAATTTCCTCCTGTAAATAAAACGAATACAAATATCGTTCCTTCACCTTCCTGCCCGTAATCTGCTCAAGCGCTTTTTGATAGTAATCCAGTTGGTTTTTGTAGCGCTGGATCAGCTCGTCTTTACAGCTTACCCGGTCAGTCTTGTAGTCTGCAAGCACGATTTCATTATTTTCATAGAAAAATACATCAATCACGCCCTGTATCAAGACGGTCTCTGTCGGTGGAAAGCCCAGATTCAGCTGGTCCGCACTGATTCCAAGCACGAAGGGCTGTTCTTTGAATAGTTCATTGCGCCCGTTTGCCGCAATCATCCGCTGAGACAGGCTGGACTGGAAAAATGCCTGAAGCTTGTGCACCCCGACACAGGCAAGTTCGTCCGCAGTGACGGTCCCGTCTGTAATCCATTTCTCCTGCTCGCTCTTGATGTCCGCCAGAAGATGTTTGTTTTCCGTGCGGAATTTCTCCGAAAAAGACAACAGCTCCATAATCTTGTGCACTGCTGTACCGTATTGAATGCCGGACTGTGCTTTTCTTGCATGTCCCGTTGTCTCCTCCGATTCTGACACATCTGTCATTTCCTGCATCTCTTCCAGCGCGAAATCCGGTATGTAGCGCTCTCTGGGCAGCACGATCAGCTCTGCCGCTTCTGCGGCTGCCTCCTCGTAAGACGCTTTTTTGAGCTCAGATACGGTCGTCTTGACAGTCAGTCCCTCGAGAGCCGCATGTGGATATACATAGTGCAGCTTTTCCTGAAACGCTGCCTTGAGCGCGGCATCTGCGTGTGCTGCTGTTCTGGAAAGCTCATCTTCCAGAGCAATTGACCGTCCCTGTTCTTTGAGCTGGCGCCTGATCTGCTCTGCCTGACTCTCCGTCTGCTGGTACAAAGCAATCTCTATCGGAATCTCCCTATAGGGGAGCGGGTGTCTGGCAAATTCAAACCCCCGCTCCTCGAGCAGCTCCTGCATACAGGTATGACGTATCAGCGCCGCAAGTATCATATCCATGTAGGAAACTGCGCCCATCATGACTGAGTATGGAAGCTTCTCGGCAGACTCCATCGTGAGGTACACATTGTTGGCAAGTTTTTTGTCCAGATCGCTGATGTAGCCAGTCAAAATCAATTTCTCCTTCGCCCTAGTGAGCGCCACATACAATACACGCAAATCCTCCCCGCGCGTGTCCTCCTTCATGCGCTGTACCACCACATTTTTGCGCATGGTCTTTCGCTTCAGGCGCAGCTCCGGGTCAATATAATCCACGCCGATGCCAAGCTCTACATCCATCAAAATGCTTTTGCGCATATCCATCTGATTAAACTGTTTGGAGAGCCCGCAGACAAAGCAAATCGGAAATTCAAGTCCTTTGCTTTTATGAATCGTCATAATGCGCACCACATCCGCATTCTCATCAAGGATATTGGCCTCGCCAAAGTCTACCTCCTGCTCCTGTATTGTCTCGAGATACCTTATAAAATGAAACAGCCCGTAAAAACTCGTATTCTGAAACGCACCTGCCTTCTCTAACAGGAGTCCGATGTTGGCAATCCGCTGGTCGCCGCCCGGCATAGCGCCGACGTAGGCGTCGTAGGACGTATCTGCAATCAACTGCTGCAAAAGCTCTTTGATCGGCGTGTATGCAACCTTGCGGCGGTACACCGCAAGCATATCCAGAAACCGTTTCAGCTTCGCCTGACTGACTTTATCCTCCTCATGCACGCTCTCATAATAGTATTGTATCTGTTCATACAAGAATGGCTTCTTTGCATCCTTCACATAGCATCGTATGTAGGCAATCTCTGTCTCTGTAAATCCAAAGTACGGGAGTTTGAGCACCCCAAAGAGCGGGATATCCTGCAACGGATTGTCCAGCACACGCAGAAAATTGACAATTCCCTGTATCTCTAATGTCTCAAAATATCCTGCCCTGCTGGTCACATGCACGGGAATCCCGCGCTCAGACAAGATTCTTCTAAAATCCTCGTCCCAGCCTGCTGTCGCTCGGAACAAAAGCACGATATCCGAATATTTTGCCGGACGTACTTCTCCGGAAGCTGCATCTGTGACTGGAAATTTTCCAACAAGCTGACGGATGCGCTCCGCCACCATCACCGCCTCAATCTCCTTCTCAGAATATTTGGGCAGCGCCCGCTCACCCTCCTGCGGCGTCTCCTGTGATACGAGAGAATCCGGCGTGGCAATCATAAGCTCAGTTTGATATATGTCTTTTTCACCGGTGCTGTCTGGTTCCGGGTAGGCTGCACCCACATACAACGCCGCCCGCTGATCATACTCTACATTGCCAACCTTCGCTGTCATCAACTGGCTGCATATAAAGTTTGTCGCGTCCGTCACCTCGCGGCGGCTTCTGAAATTCATGCTCAGGTCAATTCTGACATTGCTGCTGCGCGCATCATTTATGACATACGTGTCATATTTCTCCATAAAAATTTCCGGCCTTGCCAGACGGAATTTATAGATACTCTGCTTCACGTCGCCGACCATAAAACGGTTAAAGCGCCCTTTGTCCTCACCGGAGATGCATTTTAGCAGAAGCTCTTGTACTTCATTGGAGTCCTGGTACTCATCAATCATGATTTCCTCAAAATAATCCTGTAGCTCAAGCGCTGTATTGGACGGCATAATCCTGCCGTCCTCACCGCACTTTAACAAAATCTGCAGGGCAAAATGCTCCATATCCGAGAAATCAATCACATTTCTGTCACGCTTGGACTGGTCGAGCATTTTCTTGAATGACAGCGTGAGCGATACCAGCTCCTCGACGGACTCCTGACAGGCTGCCATATCGCGCAGCGTGTTCTCCACCGAAATCTGAAACAAAAACTTCTTGAGATCTGCAATATTTTTCTTCACCTCGTCGCGTATCGCCTTGACCATCTCTTTTAAAACCGGATCCACGCCCTCCGCTTTTTTCCCGGAAAGGCGCGTAAACGCCGAGTAGGTGAACAGATCATACAGCTCATCATAGTCCGACGCGCGCTGGAGTTTTTCTATGAATCCAACGTCGGACACAAGATTGTCCGCATACTGTATCGGGCCTCCTGCACTGTTCGCAAGCTCCAGCGCCTGATGCAGACGGTTTTTGCACTCCTGTAAAATTGTACGGATATATGCCAGCGCGCACTGAAACCATTTCTTCTCCGAGAGCTCATGAAGCGCTCCAACCCGGTAATCCTCCATGCGCTCTGTCAGCCACTTTTCAGGAAACGGATAACTCATCGAAAAGTGATAGAGCCTCAAAATTGCCTCCTCTATCTTCTTCTCATTGGTGCCTGTGCTGTAGCATTCAATGAAATGCAGAAAGCGCGCTGTCGGTTCTGTGTGCGCCTCCTCCAAAAGCCTGCCCATCACGTCCGCCTCGATGAGCTTGACCTCGCTCTCGTCCGCAACGCGAAACGCGGGGTCCAGCCCAATCTCGTTAAAATTATTGCGGATTACAAACAGGCAGAAGGAGTCAATGGTCGTAATCTGGGCATTGTGGATCAGCGATGTCTGCTTCTGCAAATGCTCACTCTCCGGGAACTCCTCTAGCTTCTGCGCCACTGCCTTGCTGATGCGCTCGCGCATCTGTGCCGCCGCCGCTGAAGTAAAGGTCACAATCAACAGGCGGTCGATGTCCACAGGGTGACTGTCGTCTGTTATCATCTGGATAATACGCTCTACCAAAACGGCTGTCTTGCCGCTGCCTGCCGCCGCCGATACCAGAATATTACAGCCTCTGGTGTCAATAACCCGCTGCTGGTCTGATGTGAAATTCATTGCCATTCCTGTCCGTCTCCCTCCTGCTCGTCTATGCCGCGACTCTGCTTGATGCGCTCCATCGCAACCTCCTGCTCCATGTCCTCAAGATGCCGGACCAGCTTCGCGCCCAGTTTTTTGTCAAAGCCGCACACGCCCTTGTAATCACAGTAGGTACAGGCGTCCGCGTCCTTCTGCTCATAGGGGTTCAGCCCGATATCGCCGTCCAATATCGACACGCCAAGCTCCTTAATCTTATGGTTCACATACGTCGAAACCGTCTCAAAATCCTTGTCTGAGAGCACGGAGGACGCCTTTGTAAAACTGCCGTCCTTCTTTCTTGCCACCGGCAGAATAGAGGATTTGGTATCAAAATCCTTGTCCAGCAGTTGTATAACCTCCTCGTCGTCGCTGACCATGCCTGTCATGCGCAGCTCCTCCAAGATCGCCGCCTGAATCTCAGAAATATCGGGATTTCCCTTGTCCGTCTCCGTCATAGGGTCGCTGACATGATAGTAGAGCATCGCGGCAGGAATGACATGCGTGTCATTTTTTTCCTTTTTGTTTTTCTTTTTCAGCACCTCCACCGCCGCGTTCATATACACGACAAGCTGCAATTGAAGCCCATAATACAGCGCGGCAAGGTCAAACTTCTTGCTGCCCGATTTGTAGTCGATAATCTTTACATACAGCTTATCCTCCTGTCTGCAGGTGTCTACGCGGTCTATGCGCCCGATTAACTGCATCCGCTCCTCGTCTGAGAGCGCGATGTTCACCGCATTGAGATCAGAGGTCATCTGAAAAGAAAGCTCAAAGTTTTCCGGCGTAAAAGCCCCCTTCTGCAACTGGTACTGCAATGTCAGCACGGTCCTGTTCAGGATTCTGTGCATTCTTGTGATCATATACTCATTGCGTTTGCTGCTGTACAAGATGGTCTCGCCGTAGGAGACCGCATAATCCTCAAGGCATGCGCCGACAATCCGCTCTCCGACCTCTTTGGGAAAATCAAACCATGTGTACCCCTCCTCGGCAAGTTTGTCGGAGAAGTTTTCCAAGACAGCGTGAAAGACATTTCCCATATCCACATTCTCAAAGCTGTACTTGTCACGGTCCTCAAGACTCAGACCGTATTCCAGAAAATGCGCGTAGGCACAGGAGGCAAACTTTTCAAGGCGGCTGATACTGTTTTTCAGCACCTGTCCGTACAAAAGCCGTGCAAGCTCTCTTGGAAGCCTGTTCGTATCTGCATTCGAAAGATAGGAAAACGCAGCTTTGCGCATCTGCTCCAAAACAGGTGCATACCGTTCATTTCTGACATACGTGTCATAAAGAGTGATAAAAAACCGCCTCTCCTCTCCAATCTCCTCCGCCGCATAGCGACGCAGCAGCCCAACCAGATATGCGAGCGTGTCCGCGGGCGACTCCATCTGCTCCTCCATCGGACGCAGCTGCGGCTGCTCAATCACAAGCTCTGGGAACAGCCGCTGCACCGTATTGACCAGATACGCTGGACGGATACTTTTGCCCTCATTATCCACCTTGGCATAGGACAGGTACAAATGCGCTGTCGGCTTGGTCATCATCAGATACAGATAAAGGCGCTGTATGTACATCTGCTGCCGCGGTGTCGGCGCAAGCTCAAACTCCGACTCCTGCAAAAATTCCCTGTCAATGTCTGAGATGATGCCGCCCGTCCCGCCGCTCTTTGGAATAATGCCGTCATTGACACCGATGAAAAACAGCGCCTTCACTTCGCACAGACGTGTCCTTTCGATATCACCGATGACGACCTTGTCTACCGTCTGCGGAATCGTGCCCACCTTAATCTCTGCAAAGCCCGCGTCAAGAATGTCCGCAAACTCCTTGATTTCCAGCTCTTCCTCGCCCAAAAGACCGCAGATTTGCTCTAAGAGCTCCATGACAAGCCGGTAAATCTGGGCATACTCCTTTGCTTTGACCAGCTCGCCCTGCTCGGTAAAATACTGTTCATACGCCTCGAGCTTTTCTTCGATGGACGCGTTGACGATAAATGCATACAATGCCTTGACCAGCTCTTTGCCCGTTGCTTTTTTCTCTGATTTTTTCTGCATGAGCGGCTCTAACATCGAGACCACCCGCTCACGAACGGCGTTGAGCTCGTCAAGTCCTGCCGCAGCCTCCTCCTGCTTCTTCTTGCGTCTGGTAAACTTTTTCTGCCATGCCTTTTTGCCCCGTATTCCCATTGTGAGACAGTAGTTCTCCAGCCTGTCTGTCTCGTCGGGCGTCACGCCTGCCATGCCGCAGCGCAGAAAATGAAAGACGGCTTCGTATGAATATTCCTGTATCACCACCAGCAGCGCACTTCGGATAAACTCGATCAATGGATTCAAAACCAGCTTGTTTGTCTGGTCCAGATAATACGGAATGTCAAAGCGTCCAAACATCTCGCGCGCAAGAAATCCATACCGCTCCAAGTCGCCCGTCACCACCGCAATATCGCGGTAACAATATTTCTGCTCGCGCACCAGCCTGCGGATTTCGAGACAGACCTGCCTCAGCTCCTCCTTGGGCGCAGACGCTTCAAAGAGATGTATGCTGTCCTGCGTCCCTTTATATTCCTGAACCGGATACCGAAACAGCGCGCGCTCAAGATGGGACAGGCCAGCATTGTCCCGATAGCGGTAAACCACTGCGTCCGTAATCCGCTCGTCCGGCTCGCGCGTGACGCCTGCTTCTTTGCAGAGGCGGTCAAGGTCATGTATCGTCTTTTTGCTCAGATGAAACAGCTTCTGCTCTCCATCCTGCAAATAGGCATTCTCCTCCACGCCCATTGTGACCGTCACAATCACCTCCCGCGCCTGCAGCATCAGCTCTTGTATCACATTGTACTGCACAGGCGTAAATCCGGTAAATCCGTCAAAGACAATCACGCTGCCCTTCACAACCTTTGACCGCGGCAGCACTTTTCTGAGCAAATCCAGCGTCTCCTCCGTCGTGATGTAGCGCTCATTGATGTATTTTAGAAACCCATCATACAGCAGGTGCAGATCTTTTAATTTAAAGGCAAGCGCATTTCTTTTCGCGGCATATTCACACAGTTTTTCGACCTCCTTTGTGCCAAGGCCATACTGCATAAACTCAGAAAGCGCCGATTTCACCTCGCTGATATAGCCGGGCTTACGGATATTGCGCTTCATGACACCCAGCTCGTCCTCAAGCCCTGCCGCCACACGCCGCAGCACCAGACTTTTTCCCGTGTCGTCAAGCACTGGCCGGTCGTTGCCGCCCACCTCCTCAAAAATACGGTGGGACAGTCTGCCAAAGCTGAGCACGTCGATATTCATAATTCCTTTGTTGGGATGGCGCCTCACCATCTCAAGCTGTGTCTGCATCGTAAACTGGTCTGGTACGACGATCAGATAATTCATGTGCGGATTTGCCATTGCTTCCTGAATGATATGATTGTAGAGCTGATAGCTCTTGCCGGAGCCTGATGCGCCAATATAAAACCGCAGTCCCATTTCGCCCTCCTTTGATAAGATTGTTCCTTTATTAAAATCTATCACTTCTTAAAATTTCTCTTCATAATAGTCTAGCATAATGACTGATAAAATGATA
>ERZ808040.2462-NODE-2462-length-10312-cov-7.209477_pt1 | contig 10312 bp, 15 predicted proteins | sample MGYA00380191_ERZ808040 | MGnify/ENA primary metagenome ERZ808040 (study PRJEB31490, sample SAMN06133395) | mouse gut metagenome | isolation source: J6 | host: mice | place: China: Chengdu | collected 2015-05 ... | reverse complement strand
GACCGTCATCGGCACTTTTATCAATTTGTTCTTTTTTGGCAGACATTTCGATGCCTCAACTATTCTATGACACTACCCAGGCGTCAACTCCGTCAGCCGGGTCACCTGTCTGGCCCGCTGGATGAACTTCTGCAAATCATCGGCTTTGTCGGCGGTGGCGTTCAGGCTGGTCTCCAACGCTGGAATATCCGCTTTCAACTGCCGCTGTTCGGTTTCCAGCGATACCGTCAGCGTGGCGAAACGTTCCTCGGACAGCAAGCCCTTGGCCATGTCCTCATAGCTTTTCTGAATAAGCTGGTCTATCTCCGCTACCCGCTGTTTGGCCTTGTCCAGTTCCCGGCTCCTGGCGGTCAGTTCCTTTTTCTCTTGTAGGCCAAACCGCTCCATCTGCTCCTGGGTAAACCGCTTTTCATAGACCTGGATGTACCACAACAACCGTTGTAACCCCTCCAACACCAGCTCCTCAATGACTTTTTCACGGATGTAGTGGGCGGAGCAAACATCGGAATTACTGCGGTAGGCAGAACAGAAGAAAAACGCTTGCTCCCGCTTGTAGTTGTTGGTGGCGCTGTATCCCAGCTTGCTCCCGCAGTCGGCGCAGTAGAGCAACCCGGAGAACATACTCACAATGCCTGTCCGTGTGGGCCTGCGGCGGTGCTGGCGGAGGTTCTGGACAAGAACAAAGGTTTCTCTATCAATGATGGCCGGGTGGGTGTCCGGGAAGATTTTCCATTCCTCCTGGGGCTTGTCCAACCGTTTCTTCAGTTTAAAAGACTGCCTGAAAGAACGGAAGTTCACCGTGTCCCCGGTGTACTCCTGCCTGTCCAGAATGTCCGCAACAGTTGCGGAACACCAGTTATGCGGGAATGCAGGGGGATTGGCGGGGCACTTTACGCCAACACTGTGCAGATACTCGCTGGGGGTCATCACGCCATCAGCCTTTAGCCGTTTAGCAATTTGAGTGGGCCCCAGGCCGGACACGCTCATCTGGAAGATTCGCCGTACTACCTCCGCCGCAGGCTCGTCCACAAGCCACCTGTTCTTGTCCTCCGGGTCTTTTTTGTACCCAAAGGGCGGGTTGGTGGTCAGCGGTATCCCAGCGTTGCCCCGGCTCTGCATGACACGGCGAACCTTGTCGCTCGTATTTTTTGCGTGCCACTCATTGAACAAATCTTGCATGGGAACGATGTCGCTGACCCCGTTGGCCGTGTCGATGTTGTCCATGATGGCGATATAGCGGATATTCAGCCGTACAAAATCTTCTTCCAGAAGCTGGCCCACCACAAGGCGGTTACGGCCCAGGCGGGAGTGGTCTTTCACAACAAGATTTGCCACAAGTCCCTGTTCAGCCAGTTCCATGATCTCCATAAAGGCCGGACGGGTGAAACTAACCCCCGAGTAACCGTCGTCAAACATAAACCGAGGATTTGGCAGATGGTTGTCCGCAGCGAATTTCTCAAAAATGGCCCTTTGATTCTGGATGCTGCCTGAGATACCCTCTTTCTCATCGTCACGGGACAGTCTGGCGTATAATACAGTAATTCGCTGCTCGTTTGGCTGCTTTTTCTTCAAAATGCGCTTCTTTCCGCAGCCGAGTGTGATATGAATTGCAAGGTGCTATTATTATACCACACCCGGCGCAAAACTTCAACACTTTACAGTGTGATATTTCGATTGAGGATACGGTTTACTTTATCCTCCACGGGTTCATCGGTACTCCTGCTGAAATGGGCCTTAACAGTGTAGACAGTGCCTCCGATCTCCCGCTCAAAGCTGATGGGGTGGCTGTATTGATGTTCTTTCAGCCAGTCCATCCGTTCCTCTTGGGATAGACCAGCGAGGAAAGCCGCCGTTTCATCTACCTTTTCCATCACTTCATCGTAAATTTTTGCTTCTTGCTCGGTCAATTCCAACCTGACAATGTTCATCTGTTTCTCGCTCCTCTCGTTCTCTCCTGTCCCAACCGGCGGTGCTGCTCCTCGTTGGTATAAACCATGTCCATCGTGTCCTGAATTATGGCGGAGCGTTCTTCCACGCCCACATTCAGCTTCAATTTCTTGCGGCAGGTGGAAATTCGGGAAGTTATAGCCTGCTTTTCGTCCCGCAACTGTTCCTTTTCAGCCGGTGACGCTCTGCGTATCTTGTTTTGCAGCTTTTTCCGCTGTTCGGTCAGCGTGTCCATTTCGCATTGGATGGCTTCACGGGCTGAAAGAAGATCGTCCAGCGTTTCAATGCGGTTTTTTGCCAGATAATCCACCTGGGTGGTGATCGTGTCCAGCTTCCGCAGTTCCTCTTTCATAAACGGGCTGGTTGGCTGATAGGTCGTGCCTTTGGGTAAAATGCCGAGCTGGTACTCCCAATAGAGGAACAGGCGGTAAATGTGGGAAGTCCGCTGGCACGGCACATAGACCCGCAGTTCCTCGGGCAGTTCCGGGGCAAAATTGACGGTGGGACGCTTGTTGCCAAAGCTGGCCCGTGCGCCCAGGCTGCGCCTGATGTTCTCCGGCGTCCACCGTTCGTCCAGAGTGTCCAGCCGGGTGAAGTGCTGGTGCTGTGGCAGGCGTATTTTCCAGTGTTTCCCCGTGAAGTCGGTAAGATAGCCCTTGCGCTGGAGGTACTTCTCCATCATCTCTACCGTCCTGCTCCCGTTGACCGCCTCCCGCACGTCTGCCCGGTAGATGTTGTAGCGGGTGGGCTTGCCGCTCTGTTCGTCCAGCCAGACGGGACGGCTGGGAGCCTTGCGCCCATGCTCAATGACGGACAGGCCGTACTCCCGGCAGAGCCGGTCTGAGGTGTCCCGGAGGCGTTGCTGCTCGGCTTTGGAGTAATTATACTTTTTGCCGTCCCTGAAAGACACTGAATTGAAACAGAAATGATTGTGCAGGTGGCCTTTATCCAGGTGGGTGGTGACGATGACTTGAAACCTGTCGCCCCACATCTCCTGTGCCAGCTTCACGCCGATCTCATGGCACCGCTCTGGGGTCACCTCTCCCGGTTTGAAACTTTGATAGCCATGCCACGCGATGTACTTGTCCTCCTTGCCGTACCGCTGCTTGGTCAGGATCATCTGACGGAGCGCCGTCTGCTTCAGACAGTTGATTGAGGTGACAAAGGAGCCGTCCGCCGTTTTCTGCGGGTTCTGGATGTATGAAAATGCATTGAAGAAGTCCTCGGTGCCTTTAGGGACAGTTTTCTCCGGGTTTTCTACATAGGCAATCAGGTCTCCGAGGTTGCCCTTGATATGCCACAGGCTGGTGGTCGCCACGTCGCATCACGCTCCATTCATCGCTTCCGCCGCAAGCGGCGAAAGCTCACCATTCCGCGGATGCTCCTCTCCCCACAAAGCCAAAGAGCGGCTTTGCGGGGGCCCCATTTCTACCTCCTGCAACAGCAGAACGATCCGTTCAACCCGTGAGCATTCCTCTGCTACCTCCAGGCAGTAGGCGGTCAACTGTTCCAGCTTATCGTGGATGTCATACAGGGCGTCCAGTAGTTCCCAAAACTCCGGGGGCTGCTTGGGCCGGGGCCGCTTGCCCAGGCAAATCTGCCGGAAGTATTCAGATTGGGTCAGGCCGCACAGGGTGGCATCATGTTCCAGCTTGTCCTTTTCTTTTTCGGTCAGCCTGATTTTCAGACGGACTTTTTCATCGTGCGTACTCAAATTGATTCCTCCGTTCTGTTTGGATTCCGGTGTAAATGGGGGTATTCAGGGGGCCTCCCCTGGGACTGGATTTTGCCCCGTGGGGGGCGAAATCCGATGCTCGCTATCCCGGTGGACAGGGTAACCGTGTTTTACTATCACTCAGAATTTCTTTCCCACTCCCTACTACAACTTTCAATGCCCGAAACGGAACTTTTTTCTTGAGCCATTTTCAAAATTTTGTTCCCCTCGGGCAAATAAAGAAGCCGGTCACACACAACCGCACCAGCAGAACGGCCCTCGCCCCGCTGGTGTTCATTTTGGTTTGTGTATGTAACCGGCTTTATCTGTATTAATCAGATCAGCCTATTCAGTTGGCGCTCCCTTATGGGAATATTGTAGGATACCACATGGGAAAGCGGTTTGTCAATTACAAATCGGCGGATTTTACAGGTTGCTCTGGAAAAATGCCCCTTTGTATGGTGTTCTGTAAAAAATAGTTGGGGAATACACACCCCCCTGGATGGACGGCAGGCTAAACGGCTACCTTACCGACATTGACCGGCAGGCCGAGGAAATATTCTTTCAGTTGGTAAAAGATTACGTCCAGCAGCAGGGCATAACGGAGCAGTTAAAGGCTGAAAATCAAATGGAATGGGTGGGGCGGATGAATAACTGCAAGGCTCAGGTAGAAGAGTTATTTTAATCTCACTACTCGCAGAGTATAATACAACCTTGATAGTGTCTCAAGTCTATGATAAGCTGCGATAGCAGGAAATCGGCAAGGAGGAATACCATGTTTAAAATAGGCGAATTCTCAAAGTTGACGCAAGTATCTATCCGTATGCTTCGATATTATGACGAGGCAAACCTTTTGAAACCGGCAGAAGTGGATCAATGGACGGGGCATCGATTATACTCTGTGGAGCAGATACCTCGCTTAAATAGGATATTGTATCTGCGTGACAGCGGATTCAATGTTTCAGAAATTTCTTGTGCGCTTGAAATGGATGACAACGCACTCCTTGGTTATCTTGAAAAAAAGCGGATAGAAATTGGACAGACAATAGAAAATGCACAAGAGAAATTGTTAAAAATAGCAGTTGCAAAAAGGGAAATTCAAGGAGATCGCGGTGAATTACATTACAACATTTCAATTAAATCAATTCCAGAGTATTGTGCACTCTCTTTACGCAGGATTGTACCAACGTACTATTTTGAAGGTGGCTTATGGAAAGAGCTATGCACCTTTGTGAGAACACACAAGATAGAAATATCGGGAAGTACATTCACCATCTGCCACGATACTGACTTTAGGGAACAGGACGTCGATATTGAACTGTGCGCTTATGTAAGCCAGATATACGAGAATATAGAGCCATTCCGTTTCCGCGTAGTGGAGGCTGTTCCCATAATGGCTTGTACAATGGTATATGGCAATTTTTCAAATATTAAAGGGGCATATATCGCATTTGCTGAATGGTTACAAAAGAATAGTAAATATCGAATGTCCAGCCCTATGCGGCAAATCGTACATAGAGGGCCATGGAATGAGAGTGAACCCAAAAAGTATTTGACTGAACTACAAATACCATTAGAGCTTAAATGAAATTTCTATTTAGATTAAGATAATTTCATTTTTCCTCTTGTATCTGACATGGTGTGAGGTATTATACTGGGCTTGCAAACGAAAAAAGGGGGAATATCTATGCAAGATTATCGGTTGAAGCCCATCGGTAAAGTAGAAAATGATGAAAAGGGGGTGTTTATTAAATTGGCCCCGGAATATATTCCGGGACTGCTTGCATTGGATGGATTTAGCCATATTAACGTGATATGGTGGTTTAGCGATTGCGACAACCAAACAGACCGTGATATTTTGCAAACAGAACAGCCCTATAAAGGGGCACCGCCCGTTATGGGTGTATTTGCTACAAGATCACCGTTTCGGCCTAATCCTATCGCATTAACAGCGGTAGAAGTTATCAACATAGATTTTGACCAAGGAATTATTCAAGTCACTTTTATTGATGCAAACAATGATACACCTGTACTTGATATTAAACCTTATACTCCCAGTCTTGACAGGGTAGAAACCCCCGGCGTACCTATGTGGTGTAGTGACTGGCCGAAAAGTACCGAACAATCAGGTTACTTTGATTGGGAACAGGTTTTCAATTTTGAGTGAGTTATTGATATAGAAAATATAATCTGCCCAACGGTATATAAAAAAACCGTTGTTTCGGCGGCTGGTATCTGCGCGCCCAAACAAAAGAACAAGTAGCCTTGCGACGGTTTTGAAATATTCAAGCCGCCGCTTTCTTTTGAAAAAATGGAAGACGGAGGGTGTGTTAAAGTCGCCCTTTTTTAAGGACACGGCGGTATCCGGGAGGTATCGTCATGTTCTTTTTTATCCTGGCCCCCTCTAACTTGTCAAAAAAAGTATAGCACTCCCGCCGGGTTACTCTGGCTACAAATGCGAAATTTGCCAATATATAAAGAACTATGTCACTTCATGCGCCCGCACAGCACAACGCTGTGCGGGCGCTTTGTGTGTCTGCTTTTGGTTATATCGTTGCCGCAGCCCTCCCTCCCATCTGAATTTCTAAAAAATTCAGATGGGAGGAAACGGCCATGGCATACAATCATGGCAGAGAAGAACGCAAATGGCAGCGTTGAAAATTGGCTGAAGAAAAGGTACTGCGGGTCTGTGGCATGGACGAAAGCACAATTGAACAGCTTCGCCTTTGGGACAGAGCTATGTTCAATTCGGACAGGCGCTTTTATGAGAAGTTGCAGAACACGGGTACATATCTTGATAGCGTTGCCGAGCATGAAACACTAACCGAGGTTTATACAGTGGAAGATCTGCTGAATGATATTGACAATGCGGAACTGCTCAAAACGTTACTGACGGTGGACAAGCTCACCTTGCAAATTTCTGTACTAAAGATAAATGGGTACTCCACCAATGAAATCGCTATACTTGTTCACCTATCCACGGACGCCATTTATAAACGGATAGCTGTACTGAAAAAGAAATTGAAAAAATTTCAAAGGTAACTCCAGAATCGCACGTCCCCACGGGCTGCTGGGTGAGAGGTCAAGTCCTTTCACCCAGCTTTTTCGTAGGAGGATGGGTGTATGACGTTCATGGATAAGGTCTACACACTTCGGACAGAAATCCGTGGCGATGGGAAAACGGCGTATTTCATCAGCTTTACGGATGGGCAAGGTGAGTTTTACGATTTGGAGGTATCCGAGCCGTTTTTTGTAGAATTTTGTCAAATGGAGCGCAAGAACCGCAATCTGCAACAATCCGACTGGCGGCACCAGGAACATTCGGATTTGTGGGATGAAACGCTCTATAATCGGGCGTTTAGAGTGCCCAAAAGCGTTGAGGAATTGATCTTTGATGCGGAACAGCGGGAACTTCTCCACAAGGCCATTGCTGCCCTCCCTGAAATCCAGCGACGGCGTTTTCTGCTCTACTATGAGTATGACTTCAACTACCGTCAAATTGGAGAGATGGAGCATTGCAGGCCGCAATCAATCATGCACTCGGTCAGTCGGGCCAGTAAGAAGATAAAGGCGGTAATAGAAAAATATCGGGCTGGACAGTGAAGAAGCGCCCTGTATTTTTGGACACGGGGCAGTCTGTTAAATGTTCTCTAATGGAATTTTACAAATGCAAAAAACGGACAGCACTCCTGGGCCATTGACGAGGCCCATTCCCGTGAGATCATCAAGCGGGCGCTGGAGCTGGGCGTGAATTTCTTTGACACCGCCATCGCCTACCAGAGCGGCACCAGCGAGCGGTATGTGGGCCGGGCCGTCCGGGAATTCGGCAAGCGGGAGGATGTGGTGGTAGCGACAAAGTTTCTTCCCCGCACAGAGGATGAGATCGCATCAGGCATCAGCGGTCAGCAACACATTGAGCGGATGCTGAACACCAGCCTGCGCAACCTGGGCCTGGACTATGTGGATCTGTATATCTACCATATGTGGGACTACCAGACCCCGCTCTATGAGATCATGGACGGGCTGAACAACATGGTCAAAGCGGGCAAGGCCCGGTACATCGGCCTCTCCAACTGCTTCGCGTGGCAGCTCGCCAAGGCCAACGCCCTGGCGGAACAGGCGGGCTTCGCCAAGTTCGTGTCTATCCAGGGGCATTACAACTTGATCTTCCGGGAGGAGGAGCGGGAGATGGCGAAGCTCTGCGCCGAGGACAACATCGCCATGACGCCCTACAGCGCCCTGGCGGGCGGACGCCTCTCCAAGCGCCCCGGCGAAACCTCCAAGCGGCTGGAGGAGGACAGCTACGCCAAGCTGAAGTATGATGCCACGGCGGGGCAGGATGGCGAGATCATCCGCAGAGTGGAGAAGCTGGCAGACAGGCACGGCGTATCCATGACGGAGGTCTCCCTGGCGTGGCTGCTGACCAAAGTGACGGTCCCGGTGGTGGGTGCGACCAAGCTCCACCACATTGAGGGTGCGGCCAAGTCAGTTGACTTGGCGCTGACCGAGGAAGAACTGGCCTATTTGGAGGAACCCTACGTTTCCCACGCCCTGGTCGGCGTAATGGCGCAGAACACGGCCACCGCCGCGAAAGAATCCCACGTTTGGTCCACTGGCAATCAGGAAATCAAATAATAAAGGAGAACATTTATGAGCAAGAAATTGGTAGTGTATTTTTCTGCCAGCGGCACTACCGCCGCAGTTGCCAAAACGCTGTCCGAGGCAGCAGGGGCTGATCTCTACGAAATCAGGCCACAGACCCCCTACACCCGCGCAGATCTGGACTGGACCAACAAAAGATCCCGCAGCAGCGTGGAGATGAATGACAAGTCCTTCCGTCCCCCGCTGGCCGACCGGGACGCCCTTGTGGAGGACTACGACACCATCTTCCTGGGCTTCCCCATCTGGTGGTACACCGCTCCCACCATCATCAACACCTTCCTGGAGAGCTACGACTTCACCGGCAAGACCATCATTCTGTTCGCCACCTCCGGCGGCAGCGGCCTGGGCAGGACCGCCGCTGATCTGAAGGCCAGCGCCCCTGGGGCAATGATTCGGGAAGGGACGTTGCTGAATGGGCGGCAGTCCAAAGAAATCCTTACTGCCTGGGTCAGCAGTTTATCCGTGTGAGATAGGAGGAACAACACATGAAACGAGCGCTTTCTTTTCTTTTGACGCTGGCCCTTCTGTTTGCGCTCTCTGCCTGCGGCTCCGGCAGCGGACAGGACAATCCCACCAACGCCCCTACGCAGAAAGCAACCGCTCCTGCCTCCGAGGCGCCGGGAACCTCTCCTGCGGAGCAACCGGACAGCACCGTGCCGTCAGAGAGCGAGGCCCCTGGAGAAGCTGACAACGAGGAACAAAAAATACTGATTGCCTATTTCTCCGCCACTAACAATACGGAGAACATCGCAAATCATCTGAATGAAATTTTGGATGCTGACCTCTATGAAATTGTGCCGGAAACGCCCTATACCTCTGACGATCTGAACTACAACGATTCCTCCAGCCGTTCCAGCCAGGAGATGGACGATCCCGATGCCCGCCCCGCTATTTCGGGCGGCGCGGACAACATGGAGCAGTACGATGTGATCCTCCTGGGCTAGCCCAGGAGGATCGTGTCGTATTGATCCATATCCTCCACATGGGTGGACAGTTCCGGGCGATCCTGATTGTTTTGGGTCTCCTGCGCCTGATCCAGAACCGTGTTGTAGTCGGTGGAGTAGGGTGTCACCATTTCGATCTCAAATAGGTCTGCCCCAGTCTGACGCTGGATTTCCTCAGCAATTCCCCTGGTATTGCCGCCCCAGGAGAAGTAGGCGATCAGGACACTCTCGCTGTTTCCGCATCCTGTCAGAACAAGCGCCAGCAGAAGGGCAATCAATAAGGATAAATTCCGTTTCATGATGTTTTCCAACTCCTGTTTTGGATAAAAAGGCCCCACCCCAACGGGGATGGGGCTTTTCTGCGTTCGAAATTTAGGACGCGGGGGCCAATGCCAGATTCAGACTGTCCACCCACGTCTCCACAGTCGAGCGTGTTGCGCTGCCGCTGAACCGCTGACCGTCCAGCCATATGGCATTGTCGGCAAGGCTGTGAAGATTCGCAGCGCTGGAACCGATGCCGCTGCTGCCGGAGGTGCGGAAGGGCACGATGGTCTTGCCGCTGAGATCATAGCTCTCCAGGAAGGTGCTGATGATCTTCGGGGCCTGCCCCCACCAGATGGGGTACCCTAACTGGTGGGCCTCCATCCCCATGCCGGCAGCATCCTTTCTGTACGATAAGAGCCTACAGAACCCGCCTGCAGTAAGCTGCGGGCGGGTTTCGCAGGCTCTGTGGTATTCAGCAGTTTCATTCTTTTCTCATTGGTCAAATCAGGCTCCACTCAAGGATTTCCCGTACCAGGCGGCTCCCCACCGTGGTGCCCTCCGGCAGCAGGAACATGGCCACCTGGTTCTCCACGCCGCCGTCGCTGATCAAACGGGCGTAGTCCCCTTCAACGGATTCCACAGTATAATAGACAGGTTCCATTTATGATTCCCCTCTCAATTTCTTCAGGATCGCCTCGTCCGCCGGGCAGAATTCATACTGCGGGATCTCCTCCACCGTGATCCAGAGGATATCGTTGTGTTCCAGCATCTGCGGCGTTCC
>ERZ808040.2461-NODE-2461-length-10313-cov-3.766217_pt1 | contig 10313 bp, 15 predicted proteins | sample MGYA00380191_ERZ808040 | MGnify/ENA primary metagenome ERZ808040 (study PRJEB31490, sample SAMN06133395) | mouse gut metagenome | isolation source: J6 | host: mice | place: China: Chengdu | collected 2015-05 ... | reverse complement strand
TTAGCAACATATATCAATATTATTATAACTGTAGGATAGTGTTTTTGGAAGGGTAAAAGTTATATTTTGTTATCATAGGAAAAAGATGCTCCAGACAGCGGAGAAAAGGGGGCTATATGAATTTAAACGAAATTGGAACAAGAATCAAATCTGCCCGGCATGAAGCCAGATTGACTCAGGAACAGTTGGCAGAGCTCATTGACGTCTCACCACACTATATCTATGAGATAGAACGAGGCTCTAAAGCCATGTCCATACAGACATTAGAAAAACTGTCTATCGCATTACATCAGTCCATAGATTTCCTTTTCTGGGGAAATTCCATGCCTTACTCAAAAGACAGCCATTCTCGTGAAGATCGGTTATCCATGCTTACCAATAACTTACCGAAGGAGAGCAGAAACGCACTGGCAGATATTTTAACTGTCCTGATCCCCTATCTAAAAGCTAAAAAAGAGAAGTAGAATGGACAATCTACTTCTCTGTAAAAACAGTGCTTCATCTATCATTTAAGGAAATGTCAGCAGATTTCGAATCCATCACCAAAAAATGGAATGGTTATTTTAATCACTGATTTTACTGGATTCCTTTAAGCCTGCCCCTTTTATAATATCGGCATCTGCGCCTAAGCATTTGCATATAATGCACTCTCTGCTTTTTTATATTCTTCCTCCGTATATCCAAAAGAAATAATTTGCTCTTTGGATGCATTCGCTTTGATCATTCTCTTGATGGCATTCAAACGCTCACGCCTGATACCTCTTTCTTCAATATTCTCTGACAAATTACACATAATTTGAATCCTCCCTTCTAATTCAGCAGTCATTATCATTCCATATTCATCTGCCAATACACGTTTCTTTTCTACAGCATCTTTCTCAGAAAGCAATTCTTCCAGCATAGATATCAGTACGTTTTGAGATTTCTTTATGCTATCACTGTATTTATCGTTCTCTCCATTCCGTATATTGACAATAATGCCTTTCATCAGATCTGTATGGTATGGATTTTTCTTATTCCCAAAAACCATTTTTCTATCTAATCCAATTTCCTCAATGGAATCTTCTGTCTCATCATTATCCATACAAATCCAAATACTCCGGACTTTTTTCAGATTATCAAAATCACTGTGAAAAAATTCTGTCTGCTTTTGTGCTGAGATCATCCTTGCAAGATAGAATATGATCCTATTCTCCAGATGATATCCCAACTTGCTATGATCTGATGACCGCTGTGCTTCAAGATTTATCAGAATTTTTATCTCAGCTTCCTCAATGTATGCTGTGAAACGGATATCATAATAGATGATTCCTTCTCCGGGAATGTTATCCTCTGTTACAGTTTCTCTTACACGTCCAAGATTGGAAAGCCCCGCATCAACCGGCCTTGTTCCGATTTCGATATCATCGCCGATGCAGCCCATAATATCTTCAATATCCATCTCCTGAAACTCTTCTATTGTATATTTCAAAATACGCGACAATATCTGCTTGTCCGAAAGCAAATATTTTACATTTGTGTCATATGCAGAACCAGAGTCATTCGTAGCACTGACTGTCTGCGCTAAATTTGTCTCTATCATTGGTACTCACCCACTCCCTTTTTTTCATTATATGTGATATAAATGATAAAATCAACTGCTTCTCAACAAACCTCCAGCTTATTCGATATAATAAGTATAACTTTTAGAATCCCTTATGGCTTTACAGCCTCATCATCCTGCTCAAAGCATTCGGCCATCAATAATACTGCATACCGGAATCCTTTAATAAATCCTGCTTCTTCTGCAATCGAAGCGGCTTCAAACAGCTTATTTCTATATTGCTCATATTCCAGCGTTTCCATCTGTCCTTCCTCTTCTTTGAGCATACCTTTGATTTTCTTTTCTAAGTCCCTGCTGATCTCATCTGTAAACTTTGTACGCTGTATCATGGCATTGTAGATCTCTGTAATTTTTTTATTCATATTTATCTGGGGAACTTACTTATGTTCCTTTGTCTCCTTCCTTAGTAATTCATCTAATGTAATGCTCCTGTCTGCCGTCCAGCACCAGTCTTCTTCTGAAAGATATATACTCCCCTGCTTCTTTTCATCTTCCAGTTTATCTCTGCATAAAAGACTCCCATAAAAATTCACCAGTATGCCCCTTGCAATCTGTACTGGATTGTCAAATCCATCATCATCATGGCGGACTTCATATTGATACAACCCTTCCGGCACAGAATCTTCTTGTATTCTGTCACAGGTAAAGAATGCCTCTTTTTCAAATATCCTTACCCTTTCATAGCGCAATTCTTCTGCATGGTATCTCATTTATTTTTCTCCTCGTGATCATTCAATACATATATGACTTCTCTTACATTAATCTGAAATTTATTTGTTTATCCTATCACCTTGTTCTATATATCCAAAAAGTGTTCGGTTTGAACACCTTCATACATTACCATTCAGCCTGACGGTTTGCTGTAAGGAAGCTCTTGTATGCTTACTGAAATCTGTCGATATCCATACTATTGGCCTATGATATTTCTCTAATTTCAATAAGCATACAGCCTCGTAGTCTTTATATTTGAACAAGCCAGATTAAGCACTGTTATTCTGCCGCTTCAATCATTCTTTTCTGTCCGGTATACAGCCGTATTCCCATTCTCTTTTGCTAAAAATATTCCCATAGCTCATTTACTCCTTCATAATATCTATCGTAAACGGACGTATCGTACATTCCTTGCCGCATTGACATTTGCAACAGTTCTCCGATAAACCTTCTGCTGCTACAGATATTTTACTTAATACATTTATTGCACCTGTTACTCCCTGATTGTAAAAGTTGTCTATATCATTACTTATTAAATACCTTAGATAATTCCTCGTATCTAAACTTCTCTTTTTCTTCATTTCTTCAAACAAAACATACTCCTTATCTGATAGCTTTATATGTATTTCTTTTGTTTTTCTTTCTCTGGTCTTTTTTGTTTTATTTACATAATTTTTCATAATTCTTCTCCTTTAATCATTCAATCTATATAAGACTTCTCTTACATTAATCCGAAATTTATCTGCTCATCCTATCACCGTTTTTTATAATATATGAAAGTGTTCGGTTTGAACACCTTCATACATTACCATTCACCCAGACAGTTTGCTGTAAGGCCTCTCTTATATGCTTATAGAAATCTGTCGATATCCATACTATTTGTCTATGATATTTCTCCTCTTTCAATGCATACAGCCTTGTAGTCTTTATATTTGAACAAGACAGATTAATCACTGTTATACTGCCGCTTCATTCTTTTAAAAAGGGGATTCTATTTTCAATCCCAAGCGCTTTTACCCATTTATCCTTATATAAATCTATTCCTGTCTCATTTCCGCATTTCATTCTCCCATAATAATCTCGATATGTAAAAGACTGCAGCGGAATATTATACATGTAATTAAATAAATCAGCTATCTGCCATCCTATGCTTTTCCAAGTTTCTCTACACAAATGTAATGTATTTATATTTACTGGATTGACAATCATATGGATATGATAATGGGACTGCTTATCCAGATGCAAGAATAACATATGCTGGTATTCTACAAATAAATATTCATTTAAGAAAGACATAATATCCGTCATAGTCTTTTGGTCTACATCCTTCTCCCATCTTAGCGTATCAAAACTTAAAATATAGTGTAATGCTCTTGTATTAAGCGACTTTACCCTTCTCCATTGCAAGTACAGCATTTGATGATAGATACATTCTATAGCCCCTTCCGTTCCAATGAGATATAGATTTTTCATTATCCTAAAGCTACTATGGTTATATGAATAAAATAATAAATTTCTTAGATCCTTCTCTGTCCGGTATACAGTCGCCTTTCCATTCTCTCCTGCTGCTATCTTGAATATTGCCATAACTTTCTTACTCCTTCCATGATTTCTATAGTAAATGGACGTATCATACATTCCTTATCACATTGACACTTACAACAGTTCTCTGATAAACCTTCCGCTGCAGCAGATATTCCATTCAAAGCATCTGCTGCTTCTGGACATTGAAAGTCGTCTTTATCATTTCTTATTAAGTACGTAATATAATTTCTTGTGTCTAATTTTCTCTTTTCCTTCCTTTCCTCAAGTAAAACATAATCCTTATCTGATATTCTTACATGTAGATCATTTGTCTTTCTTTCTCTGGTCTTTTTTGTTTTATTAACTTGGTTCTTCATAATGCTAATCCTCCTTTTATTTTTACTATATAGTCTCGACATATTAATTTTTTATTTCTGCTCTCTCAATCCAAAAGATAGATACTTGACTGAATCCAAATATTAAACTGTAATTCATTTACCCTTGTGATTCTAAAGTGATTTTGAGACTATTCAATAAGCGATATAAATGTGCTCTTATTGAGTATAAAAACGGATATTTTAATTCACAGTTTGAAGCTGTTATAAAATGCAGCTTAACAATCTAAATTCATTCAATGAATAAGTTTTATAGTATATAATAACCTTCCTACTGTTCTCTAATAAGCATTCAACCCCTCTCTATATTTCTTCACTTAATACATATCATCTTCCACCATGATGCAAAAAAACGAATAACTCATTTTATGCTTTTATTGAATAATTAAGGACTTTCATTTCTCATTTAGATCATTAGATTCATTCCTATTTAGAATATAAGATTCGTTTTTTTGCATCATTTAGCCAGTATAGCAAAAGTGTACACTTGTGCTATACCAAGTATTTTTCATCGTTTACAGCTTATCCAAGCAACGATTAACTTAATGTTGATTATGTTTGATTTTCTATGCGTCGCCAGTCACCTCCAGTCCCTTTTTTTGCTTTAAATTTACTGATATGAATATCAACATTAAAGAAATATGTAATCCGAAGGAGGATTCTATAATGAATGAGGAATTGTACCAAGACTTAATAACTGTAGAAGAGCTTTGCGAAGCACTCACAGTCGGAAAGAATACTGCCTACAGACTGTTAAACAATAAAGAGATTTCTGCTTTTCGCATTGGACGAATGTGGAAAATACCCAGACAATCTGTGACCGCCTTTATCAAAAAAAGATGTCAGGCCAACTAAAAAAGGACTGGGGTTATCCAGTCCTCTTTATCTTCTGTCTAAAACAGAATCAAAGTATGTTTCCTTATTATCATTCCGATTTCGGAAAGGTCAGAAACGAACACTTCTATATATGCTCATGAGCATTAAATCCTGACAAAATATCGCTGTACTGCGTAATAAAATCTAACAGATTGGAAAAAAAATCAGGTAGTGTATATAGTTTTGTGTCTTTGCTTTTCCACCTTATTCCAGAGCCCACAAAGCCTAGTAAATACTGGATATTCCAGCCTTTGATGTAACTGGAAAATATAGGATATCCTATTTCCGTAGACACAAAATTAATTACACCCTCGCAAATCATGCCGCCAGTCTGTTTAATAATTATACAGCCTGCTTCTTAAACATATTTAGATATTCCTGCGCCTGCTGTAAAGAGATATCCAGTTTTCTCTGCAGCCTTGCCAGAATATCACCTTCTGAAAAGTCAAATTCATATCCTGTTTCAACAATTTCTTTTGCCCTGCCTCGTGTCTCGCCCCTTACTTCGCCTCTTGCTTCACCTCTTGCTTCACTCTCTTTTGCAATCTCATCAAATAAAGTACACATACTCATCTCTCCTTTTTCAAAAGCATTATAATCAATCTTACTGTTCGTTGCCCCTGCGACTGTCATAACCACAGATTTATCTACCTGATGTTCTTCCCCATATTGTATCGCTTTTTTCTTTGCTTCATTCTTAGGAATCTTCTTATCCAGGATGATCTCCAGCAGGTTAAATAAATCCACGTTGTTCATATTATGCAGCATCAAATCATTTCGTCTTGCTTCTACTAACAGTATCTTATAATCATTTACATATTTAACGATCTTTTCCGGGATATCCAGCATCCCATGAAGCGTCGTTGCTCCCCTACACATTTATCTTTGCTCATGCTTACGAAACACTCACATTTCTCTGTGTGTTACGGTTTTTTGCCGCTAATCGGAATGCTTTTTCCATTGCAGGTGTAAGTTCAGGTGAATCTTCATCAAATACAATTTCTCTCTTTGCCGCTTCTTCGATCTGCTTGATTTGTTCCTCTGTTGGCTTTTGGTTTCTATCCAAAGTAACTGTCCGTATCATAATAAATACTCCTTTCTGTTTTAGTGGCAGTTCTTGCCGATATCAAACGAATATTTTCTTTTCGCTCTGTGTAAACGACAAATAATACATCATGTACCATTCCTATTGTATTATAGCGGTCTTCATTTATACTATGTTCTACATCATATATTTCGATACGCTGTAAATCATTAAAGACAAGCATTGCTGTTTCAAAATCAATTCCATGCTTTTTCAAATTTAGTTGGTTCTTTTCCTCATCCCATTCGAAATTCAAAAGATTATCCCCTTTCTGCACTTAAAAATATACTCCAGTACAAAAGAACCTATCCGCAAGCTGCAGCCTATATCAATGAGTATGAAATACGATTGGTTCATTGCATAAAGGTCAAATGTGAAATCAATACTGCGTCCTTTAATTTTCTTTTTCTCCGTAAGACTATAGCATAATCATATCACACATTATGAAATAAAGCACGTATTATTCTGATTCATACAGCATTGCGCAATTAATGATGAATAAATTCTTCCTTTTCCAAAAGTCTCTCTTCCGACATGTCTGGCCAGAATATCCGGAATCATCCTCCTAATCAGTCGGCACGCTGATTGGCCAGGGTATGACATATAGCCTCTACTCAGAATACCTCCCTCCTTTCAAAAAAATAATAGTAATAGACCCCTTTCTTGTCCCTCTCCCTTTTTAGCAGACAGGACGGATTGTCCTATCTGCCTCAACATAATATTTTTCAAATTTTTCTGTTTGTGCGTTTGAAATGATACATTGAAAATACAGACGAAACCTCTTTAAAAATGTTTCTGAAATGTGGATTCTGATTTTTGTCAGTAATCTGACTGAGAAAGACAATCGGGTGATCCAATACGGAATGTAGATTCGAAATATCTTGAGATTCATTATAATGCCCTTTGGCTGGAAATGTCAATTCCAAACGCACAGATACGTGTTCGATTTTACATTTTTTAGATGGAGCGCATATCTCCTTTCAATATTTTTATAATTTTTTTTGCTGATTTCTATAGTAATGCTGCCCTCCTTCCACAGATCCATTTAACAGGATGATCTTTCATCCTGCATCTGAATCAGCTTGCTTCATATTTATAATATATCACTGATTTTTTGAAGTTTTACACAGCTTATATCGTGTGTCAGTCTATGATAATCCTTTCAAAAAATGTGTGTGAAATCTTTGCTATTTCAGAGCATAGATCCGTGAACTCCATGCCTTCAGGAAGGTGGCTGTAAATATGGATATCCTTTGCTATTTCAATGATATCCTCCGTTTTGATATTGGATTTCTTACATTTATCCAGCATTTTCCCCAGACATTCCTCATCTCCCATCGTATACAGTTTTTTATCCCTGCATAAATTTTTCAGATCATCTGCAAAGATCAGACGTCTTTCAATAAATTTAACCTTCTCCATAGTTTCATCCATCCTTATTTTCCTTCTTTTTTCTGGCAGCGGATCATGATATCATGCAGCAGATACAGATCCTCTTCGCTCACATGATCCGCCCGATGCATGATCGCTTTCGAAAGGAATACAGTCCAGTCGATATCCTTCCAGTTTTTCTGCGGAGATGTGTATTCTGCCACCTTTTTTATTACATCCGTAACCTTCTTTGTTGCACGGGCGATCACTGTATCTTGCTTTTCCCATTCACGAAGGACTTTCTTATGCCGGAATATCCTCTCCGAACGTGACAATTTTTCCACTGGTTTTTCTTCCTCTTTCTGCGGTTGCTGAGGTGTGTTCGTTTCGAACTCTTCCGGCTGTTTTCCCTTCTGGATTGTCTGCCCGGATGTTTTCTCTTCCGAGCTGCTTTTATTTCCATCCTCTTTCTTTACTGTATGCTTCCCTGCAATCTCTTTTACAGAAACAGTTTTGCCCTCTGCTGTTCTCTTTGCAACTGCTTTCTGCTCCTCCGGTGACAGCTTTGCCGCTTCATATGCAGCGGATATTCCCATATTTCCATTCTTAAACTGGTCTTGGATCTCCTGCACTGCGTTGTGGGTAATGCTCTCCATCTTTGCAATATTCGAACTGCTCTCATTCATCAGGCCCGCTACGATATCCCTCAGTTTCCCCGGTATCTCAAGGCCATCCTCTTTCTTCGCCCTCATAAGTGCCTCTTTTAGTCTTTTTGCCTGCTGGGTTTTCTCCCAGGCCGTTAATTCCCGGTTGTATGCATTTCCCATCAGCAGGGAAAGCTCCAGCATGGGCTGGGTCATATCCTTATACAGATAGCGTACCTGCTGGTATTCTTTATGCCCCCTTTCTATATTCAGGATATTTGCACGGTTCCTTCGGTGGCCGCTGACGATCCAGAACTGGCCGTCTACCTTCCCAAGGACTGTGGGCTGTTGCTGGCCTACCGCAAGGAAACTGTCCGCAAGCTCCTCTATATTTTCCTGGGCATAAAAGTTACTGTCAGAGGGCTTCACCTCATATGGGTTCAGCCAAATCTCTTGATACTCATTTGCTCCGTCTGTACCGGAGGTTTTGCTTTTGATATCCATAATGTCATTGATTCCAAACTTTGCCATTGTCTCTTACCTTCCTTTCCCTGTGTAGCTTGTCACGAATCGTTTATAATCCTGTGCAGCAGAACAGCACGGACTGTATTCATAGATGGGCTTTCTCAGGAATGAATTTTCCGCAACCTTCCGTGAATATCTGATCATTCCAAGTATCGGATATTTCCGATAAAGGCGGCTGTCTGCGTTATCCCATTCCTTCTCTAACCATTCTAAGCCAGCTTTTTCACCGTCTGTGTTCTGGTATGCAGTGACTAAAACGCCCCGCAGTTGGAGGGATGGATTCAATGCTTTTGCATCTTCAATCTGTTCCGCTACGATATCCAGCCCTTCCAGAGCGTCCTCATCAATCTTGACCGGAACAATGACCTCATCAGTAACAGCAAGGGCATTGATCACGTTCAAACTGATATCTGGTGGATTGTCAATGATACAATAATCATATCCACTGAAAGGATGATGGTCTGCAGTATTCTCTTCCTCCTGATTTATGGCTTCCATGAGCTTCTTATATTTTCCTGCAAGATCTTCTGTTTCGCCTTTTATCAGGTTCCAGACTGCACCGAAGAGCGACATATTAGCCGTCACAATGTCTATGCCGTCATAATTGGTGGGCTGTATCAATTCCTTTGGATTCTGCCAGTTTCCACAGAGAAGGTTTGTGATCGGAGCGACCTTCTCAGGATCATATCTCTGATATGCTTTGCTCAGGTTCCCCTGCTTGTCATTGTCCAGAAGTAAGACTTTATAGCTCCTGCGCCATAACTCATACGCAATATTTACCGTTGAAAAACTTTTTGCGACTCCGCCTTTTAAATTTAATAAACTGATTATCTTCATTTTCTTTCCTTCTTTCTATTTTTATTTGATAAATTTTTACACCTTGTTTTTTGATTTTTCATACTGGATTTCAGCTAATGTTCGAAAATAACACCTTTTAAAAGCACAAAAAAACCGGAGCATTTCTGCCCCGATTCTACTTGTATTCTATATCAATATGACCAATTCATAACGCTCTTCTTCCCTCAGCTTCCAATTTCAGGGATCTCGGAGTTATTATGCAGTTACTTATCATGCAGCATTTCAAAATATTCCAGCAGCATTGATGGAGAATATACGATTGGCCTTTCTAAATCAGCCTCCAAAAAGTCTTTATCCCCAGATAAAATGATATCTATTTCATGATACAACGCATCACTCAGCACGGGAATATCTTTTCTGTCCCATAATTCACCCAGCCTTTCTTCTGTACTTTTACAAAACCGAATATCCAACTGCCTGTATAGATCATATACCTTCCCAGCTTTAGCAGGCCATTTTTCTTTTAGCTTCTCTTTAAACTCCTGATCTATATACTCAGAAACATATAATTCATGCTCTAATCCAAACAGCATATTGAGTAATCTTCCTGTCTTACCGCCAAATACCAGGGCTGATATAAGCACATTTGTATCAAGCATTATCCTCATAAATTCATCCGTTGCCTTCTGAATGCTGCTATTTCCGCAATCATGCTTTCTTCCGAATCCCATCCTTTATCTTCCACAAACATTTTTTGAATTTCTGCAAGAGTATTTTTACTT
>ERZ808040.2460-NODE-2460-length-10314-cov-3.747680_pt1 | contig 10314 bp, 9 predicted proteins | sample MGYA00380191_ERZ808040 | MGnify/ENA primary metagenome ERZ808040 (study PRJEB31490, sample SAMN06133395) | mouse gut metagenome | isolation source: J6 | host: mice | place: China: Chengdu | collected 2015-05 ... | reverse complement strand
CGCGTCATTAATAAAACGGATTGGAGAAAGCTGATTGCCTGTGCGCCGCAGACGCCATTTTTGTTCCACGAAACAGTGCGGGAAAATATCCTTATGGGCAATAACAAGGCGGGGGAAGAAGATGCGGATTGTCTGATGCGGGAGTTTGGAATTTGGCATCTTGCCGACCGGAGAATGGAAGAAGATACCAGCTTTTCCGGTGGTGAAAAGCAGAAGATATCGTTGGTCCGCGCATTGCTGAAAGATTCGGAAGTTCTGCTCCTGGATGAACCTACAAACCATTTGGATCAGGAGAGCATCCGTGTTTTGAAGAAATATCTGCGGGAAACAAAGAAAACAGTAATTTTGATTACGCATGATACGATTTTGTTTGATGTGGCAAGTCGGTGTATCCAGATAGGATGAAAAAAATAAGGAACTGGCTTTAGTAATGAGAAGATAGGATGAGCAGGGATGTATGAAATATGCAGTCTCTGCTTATTTTATAAAACAGAATTATATTTTAACCAAAGGAGGATTTTGAAATGGGAAACGAAGTAACGGAAAAATTGGTGCTTTTTCTGCAGAACCTGAGATGCGAGGACGCAGGCAGAAAGGGTAGCTTTTGAGGAACAGCAGGAAGCGTATCTGCAGGGTATGTTTGACGCTTTCCAAATTCTGCAAGGGACAGGTGTGATTCGGGCGAGTGAAAAGGTTGAAAATCTGATTGTAATTCGTTTGGAGATCGGTGCATTAGCGGCATGGACACCGGCAAAATAAAATGAGATTTTATCCTAGAGCATGGGCGAAATACCCGGAGGCTGTTTCTGGCAGTTTAAAGTTGTTGCCGCCGGCTTATCGATTTGAGAGTTTGGCTACAGATTATGATTGGATGAAAGGTATGCTTTATGGAGAAATTCCTTCTTTTGAGGCAGTTATGATAGCAGTTGGTGAATTAGAAAAAGAAATTAACATATTGGAGCAGATTTTAGAAGTTTTTTTGATAGTGTGTTAACACAACATGTTTTTTGATATCAAACCGTATAAATTTATAGCGGTTTTTACGTCTTCAGAGGAATGGTTTGTATTAAAACAAACTCATTAAAAACAATGTTCCGTTTGTTTTAGAAAATTGGCTAAATAAAACGAATTCGTTTACAAGTCGTGTAAGTAGTATTTTATTCAATTCTAAAGATGTGCAAAAAGATATTATTGAGAAATTAGAAAAAGAAAAAATAGAAAATGGTAGTGAAAAAAAGCCTGAGGCATATATGTTTAAAGATAACACTTTTTGAACAAAATCGCTGCGCGATGGCTGTTGTAAGTCATGTCGCAATGATTTTATTTTTCAAGGTAGAGGTGCCTAAAAGCAAATGCTCCTACCCCTTCATCGTGATCGAAAGCTGTTATCTGTGAGGGGATAGCCGCATTTTGGCACCTGAAAATTTTAACAATAAAGCAGTAGCAAATGAGTCCTAAATAGGGTATTCTTAAATCATCACAAATAAAAACCTTATGCAAACAGGATCTTCACCACTACTGCTATGAATAGAATAACACGCTTCACTTTTCATGACAAGTTTTTTTATTACGCGCATGCTCCTCCTGAGTATCCAAAATCCATAGATAACCAATCCCATTATATATTCAGGAGGACAATAGAATGAACGAAAAATGTCTTGTAAAACTACAGAAGGATATGCTGTTAAAAAATTTCACTTCCGGAACCCGCGAGGATTATTACCGTTTTGTAAAGAAATTTCTGGAATTCGTCAATAAAGAGGCTATGTCTGTTACATATGCGGATATCCGAAAATTCATATTTCACTTAAAAGATGACGAAAACAAAAAAGCTTCTACAATCAATGTTTATACTGCGGCAATCCGTTTTTTCTTTGAGTATACACTCGGATATGTATGGGATTCCAAAAAAATCCCTAACCCGGATAAACCGGAATAGCGCAATACAAAAATTCTACCTGTACGGTTGCTAATCCGAAGTCGCATTTTCATTGCAATAAATTGCATAAAAATGTGACTTCGGATTGCAACCGTACAGGTGGAAAAATTTTGCCATTTTGCGCAAGAAATTGTTGTTAAGTGCCTAAAAAGTATGTATTTCAGTCAATAAAATTCTTCAAATGGGTCCATAATAGGATATAAGCGACATTTTATTTTTTGGAAGAAAGAGGAACCTATGAAGACATTTGATGAATTATACCAGGATATTCTTGAGCGAAAAATCAATTTGGACGAGCCATTGCCCTCGGATTACGATCCATACCATCTGAACTGCCTGCTCCATCCGGAACAGTACGCTCCGGTCCTGCATATTGATGAATGCCAGGAGTGCGCTTACGAGCGGGCCTGTCAGAACAGTTGCATTTTTGACGCGATCCGGCCGGACAAAGAAGGAAAGCTGACGATCAATCCGGAGCTCTGCGCCGGCTGCGAGGCCTGCATTGAGGCCTGTAGAGACGGCCGGCTGACGGCAAGCCGGGACGTGCTCCCGGCAATGAAGGCAGTGCGGGAGGCAAAAGGTCCGGCCTACATGATGGTAGCTCCGGCCTTTTTCGGCCAGTTCAGTGAGCATGTGACTCCCGGGCAGCTCCGCACGGCTTTTAAAGCGCTGGGCTTTACCGGGATGGTGGAGGTGGCCCTGTTTGCGGATATCCTGACCCTGAAAGAAGCGCTGGAATTTGACCGGCATGTACAGCATACCGGGGACTATCAGCTGACAAGCTGCTGCTGTCCGATCTGGATCTCCATGATCCGTAAGATCTACCATGAGCTGATGCCCCATGTGCCCGGCGCGGTCTCCCCCATGGTTGCCTGCGGACGCATGATCAAACGAATCCATCCGGATGCGGTAACGGTCTTTGCCGGCCCCTGCCTGGCAAAAAAGAAGGAGGCACGGGAGCCGGACATTGCGGATGCGGTGGATTATGTGCTGACATTTCAGGAATTGCAGGACATTTTCAGGGCAGCGGATATCCATCCGGAGGAGCTTGCGGATCTTGAAAAAGAGCACGCCTCCAAGGCAGGCCGGCTGTACGCAAGAACCGGAGGAGTGAGCCATGCGGTCACTGAGATGGTATATCAGTTGCACCCGGACCGGGAGATCCAGGTCCGCGCCGAGCAGGCAGACGGAACCAAGGCCTGCATGAAAATGATCCGCAGGATCAAAGAAGGGAAGACGGATGCGAATTTTTTCGAGGGAATGGGCTGCGTGGGCGGCTGTGTGGGCGGTCCGAAAGCAATTCTGGGTGTGGAAGAAGGAACCGGTTATGTAGACGCCTATGCAGGAAAAGCCCCTTACAATACACCGCTGGAAAATCCTTATGTCCGGAAGGTGTTGGAAGAACTGGGACTGGGAACGGTGGAAGAACTGCTGACAGAGGATGAACTTCTGGTACGGGATTTTTCCTGAGAAGGACATAGATGATCCGCCCGTCAAAAGTTCTCATTTGACGGGCGGATCATACTATTAATCATCCAGCAATGGAACATCCTCCGTAAACGTCTCTTCCCCCAACTCATTCACCGTGGTATTCCCGGCTTTTCCGTATTGGTAGAGCTGGTCTAAAAATTCAATTGCCGCGCGAATCTTCGTCCGGAGCAGATATCCCCCGGACTGGGTGGACTCCGCCAGGGAGGAGAGGGACAGGTTCGGTGTCCACTCATAGGCCTTACCGTGGAAATCCTGTATTTTATACAATACATTGTTGATCTCATCTTTGGTCAGCGGTACAAGCTGCGGCGCTTTTACCAGCAGGTCCAGAACCGTTCTGGCAGGCTCCGGCTCATCCGGATAAACGTCCTCCAGATTTTCATATTCATGCTTGGACTCAATGACATCTTCTGTGTAGGAAGCACTCAATGCGAAAATGCTGAATGTATTTTCCGGGCACTTTTCCGGAAGCAGGAAGCGGGCCATATTGCGGTAAGCGTTCAGCCTTGCCTTTTTACCGAGACGTCCCATCAGTTCGGTCTCATCGATCAGGATGACCCACCCATGATACCCCATTTGGGTAAAGAGATGGCTCATAAATTTGAAATAGTCACTGCAGTGCCGGGTTTTTGTAAAATTGACTTTATATTTTACCGTTTCATTAAATATTCGGCGATAGATTTTTTTTAAAGCGGCATTTGCGACAAAATCGCCTTCCAGATCGGCCTGCAGGAGGAACTTTTCGTCAGAATCCTCTGTGTTCAGATAGGAACGGAACAGATAATACAGTTTGTCCGTTTCCAACTGCTGCAGCGCATAGAAAAGCATCTCGCTGGCCACCGGACTGTTTGCGGAGATTTTTTCCAGCTCCTGCATAAATCCCGGTTGCTGGCGCTTGGGCAGATAGGTGTTCTGGATGATCTTCTGATAGACCAGATACAGCTTGTCCATGGGAGTTTCCTTGCTCAGAGTGAGATAGGAAACCACCATATTGTTGGAATGGGCCAGGTTAAATACAGTATTCAGAAGATGGGTCTTTCCTTCGCCGTATTTTCCACTGATGATCATTCCGCTGGACTTTCCGCCGTCGCAGACCGAATCCAGGCGGTCGGAGATCTCCCGCATGATCCGGGGCCTTGCTTCGGAAAAATACTGCCCCACGGCACGGGATGGGACACCGGAGCGCAGTGCTTCTATGATGTGCCTTGCTTCAATATCATACATCGATCCCTACCTCCTGCATTATATTTTGGATCAGCCGGGGAATGCCGATAGCTCCGGTCCGGGCCTGAGCCGCGATTTCCACGGCTGTTTCAAGGTCCAATGGGGCTGCCTGCATATTTTTCTGCAGCTCCGCCAGGCTTTTGGAAATAGAAATAATGACATCGGGTGTATATTCCTGCGCTGCCAGCCGGTCCAGATCCACCATATCTGAAAACCGGTTGAAGCGTTCCCCGACGATCTCATTCTGGATCCGCATCCATAAAGCCTGATAGGACTTCAGTCCGGCATTTTCATTGTCGATGAGTTCCCGGTCAAAACCGTATACGAACATGATATGCTTCATGCTGTCGATGTCATCGATCAGCTGCCGGATACTCTCATAGGTATCCTCACGCTTCATCTTGGTATAATGCACCGGTTCCAGGCTGGAACGGCTGATCAGGATCTCCAGGTCGTCGATGGCAATGAACAATCCGGAATATCCGCCCAGATGGATCACTTCCGTCAAAGAACGGAGCATGTGTCTTGCGTTATATTTTGTAATGCGGCTGGGATAAAAGTCCAATGCCCGAAGCTGGGAAAGCTTGATCGTCCGGTCGCCCTCCAGCCATGCCAGAAGGAGATTCTTGTTCTGCTCCTCCAGGACAGGATAGCCCAGGATACTTCCTGTGAGCATGCTGCACGCTAGGGCAAAATTATTGTCAAGCATGGGATTTTCCAGAAAGATGTGCTTTAACTGGGTGCGGATCTCACGCCGGGTCAATGCGTCAAACTGGTTATTTTCAGACAGATAATCAATAAAACGCATTCCTTCCGGGATCTCCTCCGGATCAAAGCCCATCTCGCGGATCAGATGTCGGCTGATGCCCTCCAGGCATTCCATGATGCCGCACTGGAGAAAGATCTCCTTATAGAGCTCCCTGAAATCATGCATCCAGATATTCTTTGCGGAAAAACGGACTGTCTTGTAATGCTCGTCCTGAGCAATGGAAGTCATCAGACGCAGAAAATGAGACTTGCCGCTTCCGCTGCGCCCGGTGATGAACTTGATCTTGCTGCCGCCGTTTTTGATGTATTCCTGAAGATACTTTTCCTTCCAAAAATCCGTCAGAAAATCAATCCCGCAGGTGAGCCGGCAGGCAGAATCCAATGCGGAAGACGCAGCGTCATCATTGTAATTTTTATCGTTGAAATCCGGGTTCATACTCTCACCTCTTATTCTTCTTCGTCAAAGAAACAGATGGTAGCCAGGAACTGCTCATTTCCGTTTTGATCCAGAATACGGATGGATTTATTCTGATCCCGGGTCGGACCGAATTGGAATTTCCTTCCGTTTTTGGTTTCCTCTATTCCGGAAGTATAGAGCCTGGCCAGGTCGAACGCAAAGCTCTTCTGGCTGTAATCCTTCCGGAAACGGCTCATGGGTGCCAGGAACTTGTACAGACTGGTAAGATAAATGTCTGTCCCGGGCCGGCGCTTCTGTTTTAAAAGCGCCAGGTCATAGGCGTCAGACAATTCATTTGCAAAGGTCAGTGCATTGAAGGAGGCCTTGTTGAGCTTCTCCTGGCTGCTTTGGATCACATCTACCAGACTCTGGGGACGCATGCATTGCAGCTTCTTGCGGTCAAGGTAGACATCCTGGCTCTCCGTGTCCAGCTTTAGACGATAGGGGAACATCTCATAGACAGGAAATTCACCCCGGACATCGACCCCCTTTTCCTCACAGGAGGCAAGCATCTGCTCCGCAAAATCTCCATTTTCAAAATAAGCCTGTGTATCAAAATCATCTACCACACCGACCAGCTTCTTCAAAGAGGAGGCAATGTCTGCCGCTGCCGCTTCCATGGCGTTTAAGTCACGGGCAAGGCTCTTGACATCCCCGCTCTCAGTCTCCCGGGAGACTGCTTTGAAAAGCTTTTGGAGAGAAGAAAGACTGTCCTTCACCGATTTTTCATAGGGCTGCAGGTCCTGGTAAAAATCTTCGTAATTCATGTTTTCATCCTTTTCCTTTGGTATATTTACAGCCATGAAAACTATGGTATAATTCACCTGTAAAAGGCCTTTCCTCTTGGGTTATAAAAACAGACCTTTGCAACGATGATGCCATGCTGCTGAAATCAATGGCTGTATGCATGATCATTCCACGAAAACCACGTAGAATCGGCTTTCGATGAACTATGAAAAGTATATATGAAATGGTGTCGGTTTGCAATGTTTTGTTCAATAATTTATGGGAAATTTTGTGAAAAATGGGTATAATTTACAGTCTGAAAGGCCGAGAACTGTAATGAAAAAAGCGCAGTTTTCAAAATTGGAAAGATTTGTTGTCGGCATATGTTATCCATGCTATAATGAATTGCGCTGATGCGCAAGCAGGTCATCAATTTCCTGGCGGAAATTGGTGACAAATCTCCCTGGCTTCAAAAGAGAAGGGAGACGGCTTTATTACTAATGAGTGTGAAGAGGCAGCGGGAGAATTGACATGGGACAGAAGCTTTATCAATGGCAGGAAGAGTGCCTGGAGCGATGGTTTTCAAATAGGGGCAGGGGCCTGGTACAGGCGGTTACCGGTTCCGGAAAGACCCTGCTGGCCCTGACGGCGGCCGCGCGTCTGGAGCGGATGTTGGGGCAGGAACTCCATGTGAAGATCGTCGTTCCTACAGGGGGATTGATGCGGCAGTGGGACCGCGCACTGAGAGAATATCTGATTTCGTCTCATGGGAAAAAACAACCTCCGGCTGCTCTGCGCGGACTGATCGGCCTACGGGGCGGCGGCCATCAGGCATCTCCGGACTGCAGATATATGATCTATGTGATCAATTCCGCACGCTATGAGTTGGCCAGACAGATTCTGGCGGAACTCAGAAATGGGGAAGCCGTATTGCTGATCGCTGATGAATGCCACCACTACGTAAGCGGGCAGAACCAGCTGATCTTTGAATTTTTGCCATATATCAAACCGGAAGAAACACAATTCTATTCACTGGGGCTTTCCGCTACGCTTCCGTCCGGGCAGGCACAGCATTTCCTGGCATCCGTTTTGGGTCGGAAAATTTACAGCTACGAGATGTCCCGGGCATCCGCCCTGCGCACGGTATGCAAATATGACATTTACCATATCGGACTGTCATTTGAAAGTGATGAACGATGCGAATATGATGAACTCACCGATGCCTTGCTGACGCTGTACTATAAGCTGAAAAGGGATCAGCCGTTTTTGGACAAGCTGAGTCAGGGCGAGTTTTACGAATTGCTGCGCGCGATGGCCGCCGGAAAAAATAAGGAGATTGCGGAAGCGGCATCCAAATATATGTATCTTTCTTATAGAAGGAAAAGCCTGGTCTGTCAGGCATCGGCAAGGATCGCCTGTGCATGTGAGCTGATAAAAAATCTTAAAAAAAAAAAAAAAATACTGATCTTCGGAGAGCGTATCAGCCAAGCGGAGGAATTGTACCGGCTGTTACAGGAGATCTGTCCGGGAAGGGCGGGACGGTACCATTCCAAGATGGGGGATCAGGCCAATAAAAATATTCTGGAGCGTTTCCGGGTCAATGAAATCCGGATCCTGATCGCCTGCAAGTCCATGGACGAGGGTGTGGATATTCCGGACGCGACTGTGGGGATCATTCTCTCCGGCACCTCCGCGCAGCGTCAGAGAGTCCAGCGTCTGGGGCGGATCATCCGCAAAAAAGAAGGGAAAAACAGGGCATCCTTATATTATCTGCATATCACAGGAACCTCCGAGGAAGTCTGCTTTCTGCCGGAGGCAGGAGAGAACCGGCTTTTCGAGCTGGAATATGTTCCGGAGCTGCAGATGTTTACCCATCCGCACTATGACAAGAGGGCTGCCAGGGTATTGGAGAACATGCAGAGGGATGGGAAGAGTAAGGAGCAGATGCGAGAGGCCAGAAGATGTCTTCGATTGGGGATCGTGCGGTCAGACTGGCTGCGGGCGCCGGAGGAGCTTGAAGAGTATATAAAAAAAGCGAGGTATGCAAGCGAAAAAAATTATTGGATCTGCATGAAGAAAATGGCGGATAAAAAATCCTCCGGAGAGTGAAGGCTCCGGGGGATTGATCATTTATCACCATAATGAGAACGGCACTGCAGAATCTCAATCCGGTTATCTGCTATGCGATAGACCAGGCGATTGACATCATCAATGCGTCGGCTCCAATAACCTTTCATATCACTTTTTAATGGTTCGGGTTTCCCAATACCCGTATAGCCGTTCCTGTCGATATCTTTTAGTAATTGGTTAATACGCTTTAACGTTTTTTTATCCTGACTTTGCCAGTAAAGATAATCCTCCCAGGCAAAATCATCCCATGATTTCGTCATCATCCACCTCAATCAGTTCATGAACTTTGCCGCCTGTTTGCTCCATACGTTCCTTAGCCTTCAATAAGCGAGCCTGATTTTCCGCTGAGTAAAATGGATCGACACGAAGCTCAAAAGGGATTCCATTGTATCGCACAACCTGCTTTAGAAACATCGTTGTCGCCGCAGAAAGACTGATTCCTAATTCAGAAAAAATAGTTTCCGCCTGTTTTTTTAGTGTATCGTCAACACGAATATTTAAATTTGCCATATGGATAACTCCTTCTTCATAATGATAATTAATATTACAATATTTATTCGTAATATGTCAACACAATGCACGAAAAAAAGTTGGATTTGAGAAGCGCATAGAAATTATCAAGGACAGGAGGATGGACTTTCGTAAGTATGTTACTCTACGACAACGAATAGAAATCTTAAGAAATTCCACAGGAAAATGCGGGTTAGAATATTCTGATTATATCTTTGACGGTTGAAAATGACTGCTACAAAATTTGCGTTACAAATGAAAATGGAGGGGCTGTCCAACATTTTATTGCAATGCCTTGAAAATAGCGGGCACATCTCTACTGAACGCAATACAGCCTTTGACTGCGTTTTTGATGGCTGTAAAATTTGCTGATGAAAAAATGAAATGAATAAAAATTGTGGAATAATCAGGGGAAATAGCGATTTTCAGGGAAAAATGGATAGATACGGCAAAGCAGGCACCGCTTGGAAAATAGAAAAAAATATTTACAATCAGGAACAAATGTGCTATGGTATAAAAGTAATTCAGGAAAAAACGGTGTATTTTCGTTGCCGTAGAGTAACATACTTTACGAAAATTTTCCACCGCATAAGCCGTAAATTTCCATAAAAACAGCCGGAGTACTCGGTGGAAATATTGATTAGAGGAAAAAATACTCCTATATGGCGGCATGTATCTGGAAAACTACAGTGAAGTAGATTATGTGCCGATGGCTATAAAAAATCTTTTTGCAATAGCTGTATTATGATTCCAGGGAATCCCTGGGGTAGATATAGATTCGGTCTTGAGGCGGGCCAATATCCGTAACGGATGAAAGCCTCCGTAAAACAGGTTCAGGGCAGAGGTACTTTGGTTCTTTGCAAAAGCCTGGAAGCGGGGGACCTTCGAGAGAAGAGCCTTGGTATAGAATGATAAATGAGAATCATTCGTATTGCCCTCATTATAGGATAAATGAATGGGGAGCAGATTTGTGTTTGCTATAACAGAAGGTAAAAATCCAGGAGATTTCAAATCGTCGCTTCGTCGCGTTTGGGAAATTGTGGATGTTATATTTTGTGATGAGATAAAA
>ERZ808040.2459-NODE-2459-length-10317-cov-3.237695_pt1 | contig 10317 bp, 6 predicted proteins | sample MGYA00380191_ERZ808040 | MGnify/ENA primary metagenome ERZ808040 (study PRJEB31490, sample SAMN06133395) | mouse gut metagenome | isolation source: J6 | host: mice | place: China: Chengdu | collected 2015-05 ... | reverse complement strand
GCAAACCCAAATACAAACGCACGCATATAGTACATGCCGGCACTTGGATTTGTACCTGCTAATAAAATGATTGCGCCAATAATCGGACCTGAACATGGCGTCCATCCAGCCGCGAAGGCAAGACCGATTAAAAATGTTCCCAAATAACCACTTGGTCGATTTTTAAATTGAAATTTCCGATCTTTCATTAGAAAATCAGGTGTAAATAAGCCAACAATCATTAAACCAAATACGACGATGAAAATTGAGCCGATTTGTCGTAATAGATCAATATTTGATTTAAAGAAACTTCCGATATACGTTGAACCGAATCCGAGTGCAATAAAAATGATTGAAAATCCAATTAAGAAAAAAATCGTATGTAACATGCCGCGTTTTGTCATTTTTGATTGCTCAGATTGTAAATCGTCTACAGACATTCCTGTAATATACGATAAGAATGCTGGGTATAATGGCAACGTACATGGAGAGATGAAACTTAAGAAACCAGCTCCGAATGAAAATAATAAGCCCATTAATAAGCTATAACTTGCTAAATCAAACATTATCAAATCTCCTTTTAAATGGTTTATTTATCATATCAAAAGAAGTTCCCATTTACGCTTTTTTTGCTTGTGAAATCTTTGTGAACACGATGAAATAGAAGCATATTTCTTTCATTTATATGCGGACTTGCCTCGTAAAAAAACCGATAGCGAAATATCGCTATCGGTTTGAATGTTTCAGTTAACTTACATCTGCCCCACTATTTTGTAATTCATACATCATATGATAGAGTCCTTTTTGGGATAGTAATTGTTGATGAGTTCCTCTTTCAACAATTTCTCCTTGATGTAATACTAAAATCAGTTCAGCATCTTGAATGGTACTTAAACGGTGTGCAATCGCAATTGTTGTACGACCTTTTCTCATTTTTTCCAAACTTGCTTGAATCGCTACTTCTGTTTCAGTATCAATGTTCGCTGTTGCTTCGTCTAATACAAGGATTTTCGGATTCGTAACAATCGTTCTTGCAAAGGCAATTAATTGACGTTGACCGCTTGAGAACGTAGAACCTCTTTCTGTCACTTTATGGTCATATTGGCCAGGTAGCTTTTCGATAAATTCATTTGCGCGAACAAATTCCGCTGCTTCACGTACTTGCATTTCTGTTAAATCCGTATTGTGCAATCGAATATTACTATCAATATTTCCATAAAACATAAACGGATCTTGTAATACAAGCCCCATTTTGGTGCGTAATTCTTGTTTTGGATATGATTTTAACGACACGCCATCAATGAGAATATCTCCGTGTTCATATTCGTAAAATCGCATGAGTAAGTTAATAATAGAGCTTTTCCCACTTCCAGTATGCCCGACAAGTGCGACCGTTTCACCTGCATTTGCTGTAAATGAAATATTTTTCAAAACATCTTTTTGACCGTCATATGAAAACGTAACATTTTTAAATTCGACTTTTCCAACATCAATTGTTGCTTCTTTTTGTACATCTTGTTTCGGCTCCATTTGTGGATCATCCATGAGTGTAAAAACACGTGATGCGGAAACGAGTGCTTGTTGAAAAATCGATAATCTTTGCATAACTTGCTGGATTGGTTGGAATAAACGACCTAATAATGTTGTAAATGCAAATAATACTCCGACCTCCACTGGACTATTTAAAGAGGCAAACCCAAAATATCCGAGTGCAAATACAATGGCCCCTGTATACAGCAAATCAATCATAGGTCCAAGTAAAATTCCATCAAATTTAATATTTCTCATACCTGCGCGATAATGCATTTCATTAATATCGTCGAATTCTTTCTCAAGTCGTTGTTCTTGTCGAAATGCTTGAATCATCCCCATCCCTGCTAACGATTCTGCAATTTTGGCATTCAATTGACTTAAGCGTTCACGAATATCTTGATAAAAATCAGCACTGAAATAACGATAAACACTAATGACAGCAACGAACATCGGTAGTAATAATAATGAAATCGTTGCAAGTTTTGCGTCTAATGAAAATAGCGCAATAAAGACACCGACTAAAATGAAAGCTGCTTGTAAAAATGTAACAAGCACACTGACAAACATCTCTTTAATCGATTCTGTATCATTTGTGACACGTGAGACGACGCTGCCAGCTGGTGTTTGATCAAAATACGTCATCCCAAGACCTTGTACTTTTGTAAACACGTCAATGCGCATTTGTTGAATGATTTTCAAAGCAATATCCTGGAATCTCAGTAGCTGAAAATACGATACAATCACAATGAAAATCTCCAGCCCAATGTACACGCCTGCAATCGTTATAATCTCTTCTTTTGGAAAATGCATTGGTGCTAAATAATGGTCAATGAACCGTTGGATAATAAGGGGTCCAACAATTGTCCCGGTAATTGTTAATACGAGCAATATTAATGCAATTGTAATACTTGCTTTATGTGGTTTCGTATACGTAAGGAGACGCTTCAATACATGCCATTGATCTTTTGCAGTGAGCTTTGGTTGTTTTTCATGCATCATTTTCTCCGCCTCCTTGTTCGACCATTACTTCTAATTGTTGTAAATCATACATTTCTTTATATTTTCCATTACGTGCGAGTAATTGTTCATGTGTTCCCTTTTCAACAATCGTGCCCTCTTCCATGACGATAATTTGATGTGCGTGTTGAATTGCGCTTAATCGATGGGATGTAATAATCGTCGTTTCATCTGTACGTGCTGCTTTTAATGCTTCTAAAATAGCTTCTTCAGTTTTTGCATCGACTGCGGACAAGGAATCGTCTAAAATAAGTAGTTCTGGATTCATGACCAATGCACGTGCAATTGACACACGTTGTTGTTGCCCGCCAGATAATGAAACACCACGTTCTCCAACAATTGTTTCGTAACCATTTGTCAGCCCTAAAATATCGTCGTGAATTTGAGATAATTTTGCGGCTTCATAAATCTCTTCTTTTGGTGTATGTGGGTTTGTAAACGCAATGTTTTCAGCAATTGTCGTTGAAAATAGAAAATGATCTTGTGGCACATAACCAATTGCTTCACGTAAGCGTTGTTGTTTGTAATGATTAATTTGTTCGCCGCCATAAATGATTGTCCCTTCATACCCCTCAAACTCTCGAAGTAATAACTTTAAAATTGCTGTTTTCCCTGAACCGGTCCGACCGACAATTCCAAGTGTTTCCCCTTTCTTTAACGTAAAATGTACATCATGTAAAGACGGTTTTTCTTCACCGGGAAAATGAAAAGATTGAATATCAAATTGTAAATTTCCTTCAGGTTTTTGATCAATCGCTCCTGGCACATCTTGAATCTCCGGGATCACCGATAATAATTCGGTAATTCGCGTGTAGGAAGCATTTCCTCGCTCTACAATATTAAATAAAAATCCAAATGCTAACATCGGCCAAACAAGTAAACCAAGATATGTACTGAACGCAACCATATCCCCAATCGTCATATCACCAGCAATGATAAATTTTGTTCCGAAGAAAAATGATAAAATATAGGATACGGCAAACACTGCTGTAATCGTTGGATCAAATAATGCATCTACTTTAGCAACGCGCATATTTTTTTCAACTACATCAGATGATAACTGTGTAAAATCCTCAATATCTTCTTTTTCTTGCCCAAATGTTTTAATCACTTTAATACCTGTTACACTTTCTTGTGTTTTATCATTCAAATTTGAAAATGCTTCTTGTGCATAGCGGAATCGTTGACGTAACAATCGACCATAATAACTTGTTAAAAAGATCATCAATGGTAGCGGAATTAACGCAATGAGTGTTAATTTCCAACTAATCGTTAATGCCATCATTAATATGACAAATCCGCCTGTTGCAAATGAGTCAATTAATGTTAGTACACCCATTCCAGCCGTTTGTTGGACAGCATTAATATCATTTGTTGCATGTGCCATTAAGTCTCCAACACGTCTTTTTTGATAAAAGGACGGCGACATTCTCGTAAAATGATGAAACATGTTTTCGCGTAATGTCCGAGAAAGTAAAACAGATGATCCAAAAATCATTACCCGCCAGTAAAAACGTGCAATGTACATCAAAACACCTGCAACTCCTAGAATAACGAGCCATTTTGTTAAACTTGAAGCTGTTAGTGCACCATCCGTAATTGCATCTACTATCAACCCGATAATTTTGGGTGGTAATAACTGCAATAGTGAGACAAGGATTAAAGCCAAAATCCCGACGATGTATTGCTTTTTCTGCTGTTTAAAAAACCAGCGTAACTGAAGTAATACCTTCACATAAACCCCCTACTTTTCTAAAGAATAAATACTCTCCCATTTTACCAAATTTTTAGATAATATAAAAGGTCTGAAATTCGAAATTTTCGATAGGCGAATTAATTATTTATTGTCAAAATATTCACACTCATTTGTTTTTATGCTAGAATGAACAAATATTTATATTGGAGGAGATTTTATGTCAATGAAAGTTACCGAAGATGATTTACTGCATGTCGAAGATATTTTAAAAGCGTATCAAACGTTAAAAGATGTCGTTGTGCATACCCCGCTTCAAAAAAACGACGTGTATTCGGCAAAATACGGCTGCGAATTATATATTAAGCGGGAAGATTTGCAGTATGTACGCTCCTTTAAATTGCGTGGTGCATTTTATAAAATGAAAAAAGTTGCCCATCTTGTACAGGATCATGGAGTAGTCTGTGCAAGTGCAGGGAATCATGCACAAGGTGTTGCGTACGCATGTGCAGAGCTTGATATTCACGGAACGATTTTTATGCCGCAAACAACACCAAAACAAAAAGTTCAACAAGTAGAGTTGTTTGGTCGAGATCAGGTTGAAATTGTGTTGACGGGTGATACTTTCGACGAAGCTTATGAAGCGGCACAAGCATTTACGACTGAAGGTGGAAAAACGTTCATTCATCCATTTGATGATATTGATGTGATGAGTGGTCAAGGGACCGTTGGCATTGAAATTTTGAATGATATCGAACAGCCTGTGGATTATGTTTTTTCAAGCATCGGCGGTGGCGGTTTAATGGCTGGGATGAGTACATATATTAAAAATGTTTCTCCACAAACAAAGATGATTGGTGTAGAACCTTCAGGTGCTGCTAGTATGAAACATTCATTTATGCATGGCCATGTAGAAGCGTTGTCTTCGATTGATAAATTTGTTGATGGTGCTGCCGTTCAATGTGCAGGCGAACAAACATATACAATTTGTCAAAAATATGTATCAGATATTGTCGCTGTGCCAGAAGGAAAGGCATGTACTGCAATTTTAGATTTATATAATGCACATGCGATTATTGCAGAACCTGCTGGTGCGTTACCAATCGCTGCATTAGATTTTTATCGAGAAGAGATTAAAGGGAAAACGGTTGTTTGCGTCATTAGCGGTGGAAATAATGATATTAGCCGTATGCAAGAAATTAAAGAAAAATCATTAATGTACGAAGGATTGCTCTATTATTTCATCATTAATTTCCCACAACGTGCTGGGGCATTGCGAGAATTCCTCGATCATGTACTTGGGCCTAAAGATGACATTGTCTCTTTTGAATATACCAAGAAAAATAATAAAGAAAGCGGGCCTGGACTTGTCGGCATCGAATTAAAAAATCGGGATGATTATGAGGGGTTAATTGAGCGTATGCAAACATTCGGATTCCCTTATAAAGAAGTTAATAAGGACAATACATTATTTGATTTGCTTATATAAACCTCCCTACTTCAAACATATTGTTTTAAAGTGAGGGTTTTCTACTAGATTATCTCAATGCCTCCAACAAAGCTTATAGATTCATCATTTTTTTGCGCAAACATACAACAGCATATCTAGAAAGCTTCCGTAAATAACAGTGAATTCCTTTCACTGAGCTAGCCTTTCATGCGCTTGAAGAGAGACTTCTTTTGGAAGGCGATTGATTTCAGCAACATAAATACTCCCGCCCATAAACAGCGTTGTTACTTTCTGTTGTTTACGAGCGGGGTTTTTTATTTGTCCATTGAACGATGAACATCTTCTTCATCTATGACATAAAATAGATCATCTGCTTCAGTTCCATCGAATTTTACATATAACTTTTTATCCAATCCATAAAAATCTGTGATTCCCATATGTGGAAATTGAATATACTGCTTCATCTCCCCTGTTTGTGCATCAAATTGAAGTAAGTTTGTGAGACTTGGGTCTTCTGGGTCGTTATCGATTAAATAGATATACTGTTCATCCGAATCGAATACTTCTTGGTGAGATACCCCACCCACTGCTATGCGATATCGCTCTTCTTTTAAGTTTTCATCTAATGCGACAAGCATTTCCTCTACTGGGTCATGATAAAAAACCTGTTCATTTGCAACGTAAATGCCACCACTGGCATTGTTGACAAAAAGCTTCGATTTTTCCTCTAATGTCTGCCCGTCTACTAAAATAAACGTATGTCCATACTGGTTTTCCTTAGGGGAATCAATGATATATAAATCATCGGTTCCGTCTTTAGCGAAAATGCGTGTATCATTTGCAAATTCTTTTTGGGCTAATTGTTCTCCGGTTTCATTATCATATGTAGAAACAAGACCATCTAATTCTGTAGCAGCAATTGTATCCATAAGTGCTGTTTCAATATAATCATGCTCTTCATTCTCCATTAACTTCACCGTTTTTTCTGTGTTTTCATTCGTTACTTGGACAGCTTGAGAGGTTGACCCTATGCGATAGACACCGCGATAAGCAACGTCGTCTTCATAGCCATCATCTTGATCGAATTCAATTTCTTCAACAATCTCACCAGTCGTCACATTTCCTTTTATATTTTTAAATCCTCTATAATGTAAGATCCCTTTTTCTAATGAGAACATTTGTGACGGAGAATCCCAAAATCTTGTTTGCCATATTTCCTTTTTCGACTCCACATCATAACGATATACATGATTCAAAAAGAAGGAAACGATTTCGCCATCACCATAAACGATAGATGTTCCAGTGATGTCTTTATCTTCAATCTTTATCATATGTTGAGTATCTAACGTTTCAACTGGTACTGGCTCCTCTTCGAACGCAGAAAATACAATATTTGCTTCAGGCAGTTTAGCGTCTTCTGCTGGGGTTGCTTCGTCGGTTTTCACTTCCTCTTTTTCTTCTGTTTCATCTTCCTGTTGATCTGTAAAATGTTGATCTTCTTTTTCTTGCGTTTGAGGTTCTGAATCTTGTGAACTGCAAGCAGTTAACAATAATACGATGACACAAATAAGCCATGTGATTTTGCGCATACAATCTTCCTTTCTAATTAGCTAAATGACATTCAGAGATTGGGCGTGTAAAAAATGAGGAATCGAGGTTTTTTACCCTTTCTACCATAGAATAAAACGCATAGCTTAAAAAATCATCATAATTGTTCATTCGTCTCGCCTATTTTATAAACCGATTATTTATAATGGCCACCTATTAAGGATGAGCGTTCAATCGCTGTGCCCGCTTCTGTGTAGGAAGCCGCACGCAAAATAGTTGTTGTTCCGTACGTTCTTCTTAACTCATCTATCGTTTCATTTAGCACGCGTTTTTTCCATTTATGTTGATCAAACAAACTTAATTGTACGACTTTTTCATCTTCTAATTTACTAACACGAATCATTAGTTGGCGTATCGGTTGTCCGTCATGAAATGTATCGAGCAGTAAAACACAAACATCGAATAAAGCCATTGTATCGTTCGTTGCTTCTTGTAAAGTATGTGCGCGGCTAAAACCGCCACCTCCCATATGTTTAGAATAACTTACTGACAAATGGACGGTGCATGCTTGCTGTTTCGACGAACGTAAACGCATCGCAATATCTTCGCACATTTCAAGTAAAACAACCGAGATATCTGCTTGCTTAACGTAATCCCGATAAAAAATTTGTCCTTTTCCAAAGCTGATTTGATCATCAAATACAAATGGATTCATTTTAGTTAAATCAATCCCATGTGCATGATTGTATAATTGATGTCCCATGACACCGAATTTACGTTCTAACATGTGAAGATCTGCATGTGCTAAATCTCTTACGGAAAAAATGCCCAGATCATTTAAACGCTTTTGCAATCGTCCACCAATTCCCCATACTTTTTTCAAAGGGGTTACCGGCCATAATTTTTCTTCAATATCTTCATAAGACCATACAGCAATACCTGTCTTTTTTGCTTCTAAGTCAAGTGCTAATTTCGCCATTAATAAATTCGGTCCCATGCCAAATGCTGCATGCAATTGGAATTGCCGCAGTAAATCATCACGAATGCGTTCAATAACTTGTAAAGGAGATCCCCATAAGCGTTCGGTCCCACTAAGATCAATAAAACTTTCATCAATGCTATAAGGAAATATCTTTTCTTTCGGGACATATACATTAAGTAGTCGCGTAATCTCCATTGATACTTTAAGATAATATTCCATTTTTGGTTCAATGAGTTGAATACTTGGATCTTTTGGAATTTCGAATAAACGATTTCCTGTTCGAATACCAAACTGTTTTTTTAAAGGTGGAGAGGCTGCTAATACAACACCGCCTTTTCGTTCTTTATTGCCAATAATCGCAATAGGCGTTTTCATAACGTCGAGTCCTGCTTCTACTGCAGCACAACTCGCGTAAAAACTGCGCATGTCTATACAAACAATCGGTCTATTTGGCAATTTCATCTCAATCACCTCGTACGTATGTTCTCATCTATAGTATAAGCTGTTTTGACATTGTGCGCAATTGAATTGTAGTGGTAACATATGGAACTTGGTCTTTTACTATACAAATATACTAAAATGCGGTATATTCTAATTAGTTTGTGTTTTCTAATAACGAAATAGAGGAATGGGGGATTTTTTATGTCACATTTACCAACAGTGTTCGACAATATGCGTTTGCCAGTAATCGGTGCACCGATGTTTATCATTAGTCATCCAAAGCTTGTAATTGAGCAATGTAAAGCAGGTATTATCGGCTCAGTTCCCGCTTTAAATGCTCGTCCAGCATCACAATTAGAAGAATGGTTACAAGAAATCACAGAGGAATTGGCAGATTATAATGCCAAAAATCCAAATAAACCAGCGGCACCTTTTGCAATCAATCATATCGTTCATCGTTCGAATAAGCGGTTGGAAGAAGATTTGGCGCTTTGTGTCAAATATCAAGTACCGATTATGATTACATCACTTGGTGCGCGTGAAGAAGTATTTGAAGCTGCACATAGTTATGGTGGGTTTGTTTTTCACGATGTCATCAATAATACCTTTGCTAAAAAAGCAATTGAAAAAGGAGCCGATGGATTGGTAGCTGTTGCGGCTGGTGCAGGTGGTCATGCAGGTGATAAAAGTCCATTTGCACTCGTTCAGGAAATTCGTGAATGGTTTGATGGACCTCTTGCATTATCAGGTTCTATTGCTAATGGTCATAATATTTTAGCTGCACAAGCGACTGGTGCAGACTTTGCATATATTGGCTCACCTTTTATCGCAACTGAAGAAGCACGTGCAGCAGAAGCATATAAACAAACAATTGTGGAGAGTACATCAGATGATATTGTCTATAGTAATTTATTTACAGGTGTACACGGAAACTATTTAAAGCCATCTATTCAAGCAGCTGGGCTAGATCCGGATAATTTACCGGAAAGTGATCCGTCCAAAATGGATTTCGGAGACAATAGTGCTAAAGCGTGGAAGGATATTTGGGGTAGTGGTCAAGGAATTGCGGCAGTTAAAGAAATTGTTCCAGCAGCAACTTATGTTGAGACGCTGAAAAAGGAATATCATGCAGCAGCTCAGCGGATTATTAGCCTTACAAATCATACAACAAATGTATAACATAAAAACGGCTCCGATATTATTCGGTCAGCCGTTTTTGTTCTCTATTGACGAGGTATGGAATAGATATATTACTTTTTATAGAAAAAACGTTTCCCTAGTCGCTCAATCATGGTTGGTATAACAGCATATAATTTACTTGTTAGACCCATGTAACCAGGGAGATTTACTTCCCTTTTCGTTGTACCAATGGTTTGAATGGTTGCATCGACGACTTTATCTATTGAAAGAAGTTGTTTCTTTACAGCATGACGGTACTGTCCAGTGTGATCAGCATGTTCTAAAAAAGGGGTGTCAATCGGACCAGGGTGAATCGTTGTCACTACGATATTGTCTACTGTTAATTCCATCCGTAAAGCATTTGTGTAACCGATTAAAGCATGTTTGGATGCAGCATAAACACTTGTTTTAGGGGTGGCAACCTTTCCGGCTTGGGAACCAATAAAAATAAATTGTCCCCCTTTTTTTGGATGAAACTTTGGCAAAAGTCGTTTT
>ERZ808040.2456-NODE-2456-length-10324-cov-3.355031_pt1 | contig 10324 bp, 8 predicted proteins | sample MGYA00380191_ERZ808040 | MGnify/ENA primary metagenome ERZ808040 (study PRJEB31490, sample SAMN06133395) | mouse gut metagenome | isolation source: J6 | host: mice | place: China: Chengdu | collected 2015-05 ... | reverse complement strand
CGGGATCTGTAGTAAAAGTATCAGCAGATACGATTTCCCCGACTTCAAAATCAGTAGAGAAAGGAATGTGAAGCAATGAAATTAGGCGTATTTAATCCAGTATTAAAAAATAAAACCTTTGAGGAGGCCTGCGCTTACCTGGAGGGCCTGGGCGTACAGATGATGGAGATCGGATGCGGAGGTTTCCCGGGCAAGGAGCACTGCAATCCGAAGGTGCTGCTTGGCGATGACGAAAAACGGAAAGAATTTCTGGACGTGCTGGCCCGGCATCATCTGGAGATCAGCGGTCTGAGCTGCCACGGCAACCCGGTTCATCCGGATCCGGAGAAAGCAAAGCAGTTCGACGATGACCTGACCGACGCGATCCTGCTCTGTGAAAAGCTGGGCGTATCAATCCTGAATACCTTTTCCGGTTGCCCCGGGGCGGACGACGGATCGAAGATGCCCAACTGGGTCACCTGTTCCTGGCCGGATGATTTCGGTGAGATCCTTGCGTGGCAGTGGGAGAAGGTTCTGATCCCATACTGGAAGCAAAAGGCGGCATTCGCGAAGGAGCACGGCGTGGACAAGATCGCGCTGGAATTGCATCCGGGCTTCTGTGTATACAACACAAGCTCGCTGCTCCGTCTCCGCCGTGAAGTGGGACCGGAGATCGGGGCGAACCTGGATCCCAGCCACCTGATCTGGCAGCAGATGGATCCGGCGGAGGTCATCCGGGTGCTGGGAGAAGAGAACGCAATCTTCCATTTCCATGCAAAGGACACTCAGATCAATCCCTACAACTGCCGGATTAACGGTGTTTTGGACACCGGGAATTATCATGATCTGCAGAAGCGCTCCTGGACCTTCCGTTCCATCGGCTATGGAAATGATCTGGGATATTGGAAAAATATCATCTCACAGCTGCGTCTCACGGGCTATGACCATGTGATCAGCATTGAACACGAGGACGGGCTGATGAGCCAGAACGAGGGGCTGACCAAGACAGTGGATGCGTTAAAGCAGATCATCATCTTTGACAAGTCGGGAGAAATGTACTGGGCGTAGGGACTGTAAAAGAGTTTCAAATCTATTCTGCAAAGCAGAAAATGGAGGTTTTGGGTGGACGATATTCAGACATTGATCGTATTTTGCATGGAGCTGATCGGAACCGTTGCGTTTGCGGCATCTGGAGCCATGGTGGGGATCAACTGCGGGATGGATATTTTCGGAGTATGCGTGCTGGGCGTGGTCACGGCCGTAGGCGGAGGAATGACGCGGGATATGATCCTGGGAAATGTGCCGGGGGCGCTGATCCGGCCGGTCTATGTGCTGGTCGCGGTCTTTACGGCCCTGGCGGTATTTCTGGCGCTTTACTTTAAGAGAAATGTGCTCCAGGGAAAGCCGGGAGAACTGTATGACAGGGCCATGCTGGTGATGGACTCTGTAGGGCTTGGGATATTTACCGTGGTGGGCGTGACCACCGGGATCAGCCAGGGCTATCTGGAAAATACATTCCTTCTGACATTTCTGGGGACTCTGACAGGGGTTGGCGGCGGACTTCTGCGCGACATAATGGCGGGCATGCCGCCTTATATCTTTGTAAAGCATATCTATGCCTGCGCGTCTGTGGCAGGGGCCCTGAGCTGTGTCTGGATCTACCGCGGCTTCGGACAGATTCCGGCCATGGTCGTATCCTCCGCGCTGGTGGTGGTGATCCGTTTTTTGGCGGCGCATTACCGCTGGAATCTGCCGAGGATGAAGCGGGAAGAGTGAATGATGCCGCTTTGCGGCTGCGATCTTCATGACCCTGCCGGATTTCCCGTACAGGGAGCTGGAAGGGATGGTGAAAAAATCCGAACAGATCACAAAAGCGATCGACCACATTTTTAAGAATCTGACGAAGGACTGCAAAGCCTGCAGTCTGAAACAGATCTGCGATGAAGTAGAAGGGATGAAGGAGCTGCGCTTTGGAACCGGAAATATCCGAAGCTGAAAGCCGCGGCGCCTGAGTGACAGGATGTGCCTGCAGGGCGCGGCCCAACGGAGATTCCCACCGGGGCGCGTGAAGGCTGTGAAAAGGAAAGAAAGGAGACGAAACGATGCCGGAAATGAGTAAAGCGGTCATCCCGCCGCATATGGGGGATAAGAGACCCAGTGAAAAGATCTTAAAGCTGGGGAAAAAGATTACGGACGTGGCAGCGCATAAGCTGAAGGGGGTCACGGTAAACGACCCGGAGTATTGGGGGCTGGCCGAGATCGTGACCGAGGAGATGGCAGATATTGCGCTGAAGATGAAGGTGCGCCGTCACTACAAGATCGAAGAGCTCTGGAAAATGAACAAGATTGAGGAGCATCAGAAGGCCCATTTCCAGAAGGTGCTGGATGAGATGAGCTACATCGGGCTTCTGGAATATGATTACGGCAACAATTATGACCACAACGGGGCCATACCGGGACCCACGGACCGCAGGTACTGCCTGCCCATGTTCGTGCCCGGCTCCGCGGAGCTTTTTAACATGGAAGAGACGCCGGAGGGGAACAAGCGTCTGAAAGAGCATCCGGCGCTGGCCAGCTTTTTCGAGCGTATGACCTTCATTCCGCTGGACGGTATTACCCACATGGTCCCGCCGGGAGGGGCCGGAATCGGGATGCATGTGATCCCGGTGGAAAAAGCGATCTCCATGGAAAACGGGACCATCGACCTGGAACACATTTCCTACTGGCTGAAAAAGTATGAGGGGCATATCGGCGTGGGCCAGTGCTCCTGCCGTGTCAGCCGGGAGGTGCTGGGGGAAGGCTGTGGGGATGATGAGATGAACTGGTGCATCGGCGTGGGGGATTTTGCGGACTACTGCCGGGAGACGGGAAAGGGCCATGACATCACCTACGAGGAGGCCATGGAGATCTTCCGGAAAGCGGAGGACAACGGATTTGTCCATCAGATCACGAATATTGACGGGGAGAATAAAATCTTTGGAATCTGCAACTGCAATGTGAATGTCTGCAACGCGCTTCGGACGTCCCAGCTTTTTAATACGCCCAACATGAGCCGCAGCGCGTTTACCGCCAGGGTGGAACGGGATAAATGCGTTGCCTGCGGAAAGTGCGTGGAATACTGTCCGGCAGGTGCGGTGAAGCTTGGGCAGAAACTTTGCGCGAAGGACGGGCGGGAGGTACAGTACCCGAAGCATGAGCTTCCCGACCGGCTGGTCTGGGGCCGGGACAAATACGACGAAGATTACCGGGACAACAACCGGATCAACTGCTACGAGACCGGCACATCGCCCTGCAAGGCGGCCTGTCCGGCCCACATTGCGGTCCAGGGCTATATCCGCAAGGCGAAGGAAGGAAAGTACCGGGAGGCGCTGGCGCTGATCAAGAAGGACAATCCATTCCCGGCAGTCTGCGGACGGGTCTGCAATCGGCGCTGCGAGATGGCCTGTACCCGGGGGACCGTGGATGAGGCAGTGGCGATCGATGATATCAAAAAATTTATTGCCGAGCAGGATCTTCATGAAGAGACCCGATATGTTCCGCCGGTGGTCATCGCGTCCAACCGCCTGACCCGGTGGGATCAGAAGATCGCGGTGATCGGGGCCGGGCCGGCAGGTCTGTCCTGTGCGTACTATCTGGCGGTGAAGGGCTATCGGCCGGTAGTATTTGAGAAGCATGCGCGCCCCGGCGGGATGATGACCTATGGGATCCCATCCTACAAGCTGGAGAAGGATGTGATCGAGGCGGAGATCCAGGTGCTCCGGGAGCTTGGCGTGGAGATCCGGTGCGGCGTGGAGGTCGGCCGTGATGTCACCATCGGGGAACTCCGGGAGCAGGGGTATCAGGCATTTTATCTGGCCATCGGATGCCAGGGCGGCAAGATTCCGGACATTCCGGGCAAAGACGCCAGGGGCATAGACATTGCCGTACGCTTCCTGCGCCATGCATCGGAGAACCACGGGCAGAAGCTGAACGGGCGCGTTGTCGTGGTGGGCGGCGGAAATGTGGCGGTGGACTGCGCAAGGACGGCTTCCCGCCTGGGTGGAAAGAATGTAGCCATGTTCTGCCTGGAATCCAGAGAGACCATGCCCGCTTCGGAGGAAGAGATCCGGGAGACGCTGGAGGAGGAAATCGCGATTCACAACGGCTGGGGTCCGAAGGAAATTCTCAAGGATGAAAATGGAAAGGCATGGGCCGTTGTATTTCAGAAATGTACGTCCGTATTTGACAAGGACGGAAGGTTCGATCCCCAGTATGCAAAGGACGAGTTGATGACCGTGGAGTGCGAGCATGTGATCTTTGCCGTGGGGCAGAGCATTGAATGGGGAAATCTGCTGGAAGGATCCCGGGTAGAGTTCTGGCACGGCAACTATCCGGTGGCGGATGCCCTCACTTATCAGACGAAGGAGCCGGATATCTTCGTAGGCGGAGACGTCTACAGCGGACCGAAGTTTGTGATCGATGCCATTGAGGCCGGCAAGAACGCGGCGGAATCCCTTCACCGTTACGTCCATCCGGGAACAAGCCTGACCATCGGCCGTAACCGGAGAAATTTCCGGGAGCTGGATAAGGACAACATCCGGCTGGACGGATATGATACCATCGGCCGCCAGGAGGCAGGCATGGACACCCAGATCGACCACAGGCATTCCTTCCGGGACGCAAGGAAGCTGCTGACAGAGGAGCAGGTGCATCTGGAAGCGGGCCGGTGTCTAAGCTGCGGCGCCTCGGTTGTGGATGAGAACAAATGTATCGGCTGCGGGATCTGTACGACCAAGTGTGAGTTCGATGCCATCAAGCTGCGCCGGGATCATCCGGAATGCTCCAAAATGTGCAGGTCTGAGGATAAGTTTAAAGAGATCGGGGCTTATGCTGCGGGGAAAGCATTTAAGTCTGTGTTTGCGAAAAAACCAGAGGGTAAGGGACCGGCGGCGAAGACATCGGCCGGGGCAAAGAAGCCGATCGTGAGAAAGCCGTCCGAGGTAACGGTAAAGAAAGTGAAGCGGGCCAGAACTTCCGGTAAAAACGGCAGAAAATAGAGAGAAAATTATATCAGTGCCGCGGCTTTCATTCAGGAACCGCGGGAAAATAAGATGTGCAGATCGCGCGGGATATTTTCCCGCGGTTCCTGAGTGACAGACGCGGCGCGGGAAGTGGGGAGAAGGAATGCATGAATTAGGGATCGTCTTTCACATTGTAAAAACTGTAGAGGAGATTGCTGCCGAAAACCAGGCGGACAGGGTGGGGAAGGTGGTGCTGCAGATCGGCGAGGTGTCCACCATCATCCCCTCCTACCTGGAGGACTGCTGGAAATGGAAATGCTCCAAGAGCCCTGTGATGGCAGGCTGCGAGCTGGTGATCGAGACGATCCCGGCCATTACCTTCTGCGAGGACTGCCGGGAAACCTACGCCACAGTGGAGCATGGGAAGACCTGCCCGTATTGCGGCGGCGGGAATACCTATCTGATACAGGGGAACGAGCATCAGATCAAGGAAATCGAAGTGGCAGAGATGTGAAACCATTGTTTTGGCTTCCCAGGCTCATCTTTTCCAACCGTACAGTTGGAATCTTTTTCATATCTGCGGCAGCAAATTCACTCCATGTTTTGTAAGGCGGAAAAGTCGGAATCGACCTGTTTTTCCGCGCAAAAGTATATAGCGGACATAGAAAAAAACTGTTAATATGTCCTTATATCATGAATGGCTTTTCTTAAGGAACAGCAGTTTTGTAAAGCCTGTAAAAAAGAAAGAGAGGAATGCGGCATGTATGTAAAAGGAGTGAATCTGGGAAACTGGCTGGTGCTGGAAAAGTGGATGAGCCCGGCTCTGTTTGAGGGGACGACGGCGGAGGATGAATACAATCTCCCGCGCCAATTGTCCCGGGAGGTCTATGAGGCAAGGATTCAGATCCATCGTTCGGAGTACATCACGGAACGGGATTTTGTGTCCATCAAAGCCATGGGGATGGAGGCCGTGCGTATCCCGGTCCCGTATTTCATTTTCGGGGACAGAGAACCGTTTATCGGCTGTATCCGGGAGCTGGATCAGGCATTTAATTGGGCGGAAAGGTACGGGCTGGAGATCCTGATCGATCTGCACACGGCGCCTCTGGGGCAGAACGGGTTTGACAACGGGGGGATCTGCGGCGTATGCAGATGGTCCCAGGAGCCAGAGGAGGTGGAGTTTGTCTTCTCTGTCCTGGAAAGGCTGGCGAAGCGTTACGGAACCAGGAAGGGGCTCTGGGGCATTGAGGTGCTGAATGAACCGATTACGGAAAATGCCTGGAAGCTGATGGATGTGCCCAGCCGTTACCCGGCGGCGGATCCGGAGATGGCAAAAGGGTCCGGACCCAACAGCCTGGAGTTTTTGAAGGAGTTTTACTGCAGGGCTTACGACCGGATCCGGCAATATTTACCAGAGGAAAAATATGTGGTGATCCACGATGGCTTCGAACTTCTGGCATGGAAGGATTTTATGCGGGAGGAAAAGTACGTCAATGTAGTATTGGATACCCATCAGTATCTGATGATGGCGGAGGCGGCAGGATGTGCCCAGGAGATGGAGGCATACAAGGATTATATTGAAGAGCATTTTAAAAAGGACATCCGGGAAATGCGGCAGTACTTTCCGGTGATCTGCGGGGAATGGTGTCTGTTCAACTCCCTGGCCTGCGGCTGCGATACGAAGGGCGGTCAGAGCGTGTTAAACGGTGTGGAAGGAAGCTGTGAGGAGAGAGTAGACGCAGAAGAGAAGAAACGGATCTACCGCGCTGTGGCCGAGGCGCAGCTGGACGCATGGAAAGAGGGAAGCGGATATTTTTACTGGAGCTATAAGCTGTTGACGGATACGGTCAATGACAGAGGCTGGATCGGCTGGGACAGCTGGGATCTGGGGAGATGCGTGGATTTTGGGTGGTTTGAAGGAAAGTAAAATGCAGTCGTTTTGACGGAAGGCGCGGTTTTTTCTGATACACTTTGAATCAGAGGAGTCCTGTGCCTTCTGTCTTGACGCAGGCAGTGTATCGTATGAACAGGAGGAAAACCATATGCGTCATGAGATCGTATCGGTGAATCCGGATATCGAAGCGAGGTTTTATCTTTCCATCGATCTGGGGAGCTACGTGCCGCCTCACTGGCATGACAGCCTGGAGCTGGTCTATATGATCGAGGGGAGCATGGCGGTGACCTTCGAGAACCGCCGGGAGGTGCTTCGCGCGGGAGAATTTAATATTGTCAATTCCAGGGTGATCCATTCCGTACTGAGTGAAAAAAATAAAGCGCTGGTGCTGCAGATCCCCAAGGAAATTTTGAGAAAATTCATTCCGAATATCGAATTGTATACATTTTTTGTGGATAAGGATCCGGCGGGCGAGGTGGAACGGACCAGGCTGGAGAAGGTGAAGAAGATCTTCATGGATATGCACGCGGTCTATGATATCCGGCCGGAGGGGTATCTCCTTCGGTTTAACAGCCTGTTGTATGAGCTGTTATTTACCCTGGTCCATTCCTATTCCCATAAGCTGGTGAGGAAGGAATTTGACAGAAATGAAGGCCAGCTGGAAAAGGTCAACCCGATTATGACCTATTTAAAGGAGCATTATCGGGAAAAATGTATCGTCTCGGAGCTGGCGGAGCATTTCGGGTATCATGAGGATTATCTGGCGAGGATCTTCAAAAAGCAGCTGGGAATGACGATCATGGAATATGTCTATGCGATCCGCGTTTCCAAAGTGTATATTGATCTGGTGAATACGGAGCGGACGGTGAATGAGATATTCGAGGATCATGGCTGTACCAACTATAAGGTCGCCATGCGGTATTCTAAAGAAACCTACGGCTGTACGCCCCGGGAGAAACGGGAGGCGGTGCGCAGCATGAGCTGGAAAGAAATGCAGATGCTGCCCTCGCCCTTCTACGAGCCTTTCGGAGAGTAGGAATGCTGCCGGTCATTGAATGTAATACATGAGAGCAATGCGCCCCTGTATCGCTGTCTGCGGACAGATAGGTCGGAATTGACCTGCTTTTTCTTCGTAAATGTATCTAACAAAAACGCGGAAATCTTGTTAGGATATCTATACAAAATAAAGTTGAGTGATACATGTTTCGGAAAAGCGCGTCCCTGGCTGCTTCGGATGTGTATCCCCTTTGCGGTATCCGGTGTCCTCTTGTTCTCTGTTCCGGCGGGAATGTCCGAGACGGCAAAGCTGGTCTACGTGTTCGTGACCTATAACCTGACGTCCACGGTGATCTACACGGCCATCAACGTGCCCTACTCTTCGCTGAATGCATTGATGACACAGGACCCTTACGAGCGCTCTGTACTCAGCATTTTCCGAAATGTGCTGGCGACCTGCGGGACGCTTCTGATCAACCTGGTCACCCTGCCGCTGGTCAGGGCCTTCGGCGACAACGCGTCTGCGTGGACGAAGGCATTTGTGGTGCTTGGGTTTTTGGCGGTGGCGGCATTTCTGATCAACTTCGCGGGAACGAAGGAGCGGGTAAAACCGGCATCCGCAGGAGAAGGTGAGGCGCAAAACGTCCCGGTAAAGGAAGGGATCCTGGCACTGTTCCAAAATAAATACTGGATCATGATGACCGGCGTCCTGGCATTGTTCTTCCTGTACTACGCCATCAACGGTGGAACTACGGTCTACTATGCGAAAGAAGTTCTGGGGGATGCGGATCTGGTCAGCACGATCAACGGCATTTACAACGCAATCCAGATCATCGGCATGTTCCTGATCGCAAAGCTGGTGAAAAAATACGGCAAGCGCAATGTATTTTCCATAGGACTGATCCTGGCGGCAGTGGGGATGCTGATCCTGGAATTCGGCGGCGGCTCCATGCCGGTCATTGTAGTGACCAGTCTGATCCGGGGCGTCGGAAATGCATGCGGCGGCGCGACGATGTGGGCTATGGTTTCCGATACGATCGATTACGGCGAGTGGAAGACCGGATACCGCACGGAGGGGCTTGTAAACAGCGCCTGCAGCTTCGGCTATAAGATCGGAAACGGCGTCGGCTCCGCACTGCTGGGACTGATCCTGGAGATCGGCGGATATGTGGGGACGGCTTCGGTCCAGACCGCTTCCGCAGTCGCCGCGATCCGTGTCTGCTTCGTGTGGATCCCAATCGGAGTATTTGCGGCCTGCTTTCTGATCCTTCGGTTCTATCATCTGGATGACGAATTTGAGGGGATCATTGATGACCTGAAGAAGCGGGCGGCCGATTCGAAATAAAGAAGGAACTGTGAACAGGCAACCAGTGTTCCGAACAGCAGATCCTCAACGGGACATCAGCTTATGATCAGGGAAGCTTCATCTGCTGTTCGGAAACTTTACATTTTCCAGGGCTGTTGGCTTGAGCGGCCACAATGAAAAAAGGAGTATCCTGCTATGATTCAAAATCCAATTTTTAAGGGGTTCAACCCGGATCCCTGTATCTGCAGAAAAAATGATGATTACTACGCGGCGGTGTCCTCTTTTGAGTGGTTTCCCGGGATCCCGGTGTATCACTCAAGGGATTTAAAAAACTGGGAGCTGTATACCCATGTGCTGACTGACGATAAGGAGGTAGAGCTTCGTAAACTCCCCAGCGCGAAAGGAATCTGGGCGCCCTGCCTGACGTACTGTGAAGCGGAAGATTTATTTTATGTGGTATATGGCGTGATGAATTCCATGAACGCCCGGTATTTCGACGTGGACAATTTTTTGATCACGGCGAAGGATATCCGGGGACCGTGGAGCAGACCGGTGTATCTGAATTCCGCAGGCTTCGATGCGTCCCTGTTCCACGATGACGATGGGAGAAAATATGTGGTATCGCTGGAGTGGGAGACCAGGGAAGGCTATGAGAAGCCGGGCGAGATCTGCATGGTGGAATACGACCCCGAAAAACAGGAGATCATGGGCCATGTGAAACGGATCTGGCGCGGGGGCACGGACCGGGGCTGCATCGAGGCTCCCCATCTGACGAAGCGGGGGGAATACTATTACATCATGTGCGCGGAGGGCGGCACAGGCTACAACCACTGCGTCACCATGGGCCGCTCCAAAAATGTCTGGGGTCCCTATGAAAAGGATCCCATGAATCCGATCGTCACCAGCCAGCCGGCGGAGTCCTATGAGAGGCATGATCCGGATCATCTGAAGCCGAAATATTACAATCCGGATTCCATCCTCCAGAAGTCCGGCCACGGAAGCTATGTGGACCTGCCGAACGGGGAGACCTATCTGCTGCATCTCTGCGCCAGGCCGTTTGCGCCGGAGCTGAGCTGTACGCTGGGGCGGGAGACGAGTATCCAGAAAATGAAATGGACTGAGGACGGGTGGCTCCGCATGGCGGACGGG
>ERZ808040.2455-NODE-2455-length-10326-cov-3.015904_pt1 | contig 10326 bp, 8 predicted proteins | sample MGYA00380191_ERZ808040 | MGnify/ENA primary metagenome ERZ808040 (study PRJEB31490, sample SAMN06133395) | mouse gut metagenome | isolation source: J6 | host: mice | place: China: Chengdu | collected 2015-05 ... | reverse complement strand
TTTTCTTTCAATTTATGTTCGGAGTCCCTTTGATACCGCACCTTTTCCTCCACCCAATAGGCGGTATAGGGGTGGTCCAGCCGGTAGCCCAGCTTTTCTGCCAGGGCCAGGGACTGTTCGTTGTGGGCATCCCATCCGGGGTATATCCCCCGAGCCAGACATTCCAGAATCAGCCGTGCTCCACAGGCCTTGGCCAGCCCCATACGGCGAAAATCCGGGCGAGTGTCAATTTCAATTTCGATGGCTCCGTCACAGACGGCGTAGGAGCAGGCTCCGGCCACCAGCAGACCGCCCCGGGTGACCACGAATCCCAGCCCCTGTTCCAAAAACTCCTCCACGTCCGCAAAGCAGCCGCACAGGTCCCAGGCCCACTCCTCCTCCATGAGGGTAAAGTATATCTCCCTTCCAACGGGCTGTATTCTAAACCCTTGGGACAAAGACCTTGTAAAGTGAATCAGCTTGTCTTTCTGAAGATCCCCCGGCCGGCAGCAGACGGCATAACGGGTAAAGGGAACAGCCCGCTCCCCCAGCATCCTTCGGATCAGCTCCTCCCATCCGGCGCTCCCCGGGACCAGGATGGGGGCGTCGGTCCGCTCCACCAGCTCCGGGACAGGCTCCCCGGCCAGGAAGCAGAAATCCCCTATCGACGCCAGGGCGCTGTCCACCCCCAGGGTCTGGACGCGGCCCATGCGGCCCTGGAGACAGGCGCGGACCATGGGGGCATCCCAACCTGAAAAAAGCGTTTCCATTGCTGCACTCCTCTCTAAATGCGCAAAGCGGCGTGAGAAAGACCTCTCACGCCGCTTCTGGTTTGTTGGAACGATCCGATCGTGTCACGCCCACACATCAAAGCCGTACTGGGCGGGCGCGGGCATATCGGACAGCATCTCGATCATCTCTTGGGCCTGAGCTTCAGCATCCCGCATGGCCATTTTCATAATGCCAAAAGCGTAATTGGTCTGAAACTGAGCCGCGCTCAAACCGTCCATCTATGTCCCTCCCTTCCAAATATAATGGAAAATCGCTCCGATCAGAATATCGGCTAATTTTCCTCGTTTCTTAAGGGCTGCCAGACGGTTTCTCACTCACCGGATGGTGCTCACCGTATTGGTGACCGGGTCCAGCATATAGATATGCTGCTGATCTGTGCTGAGCAGGTATGTTCCCAGGATAGAGCCTGGATTTTCTGTATTGTAGATGTTGAAGCGGCGGCACTCCTTACCGTCTACCTTAACAAAGCCGTCCACGGGGAAAATTGTGTAGGCGTCCATGGAGTCGCCAGGCAGTCCCAGCTGCCCAGGCGTCATACTCCGCAGATTCTCCATCTGCTCACTGACGCTGCTGGGCTCCGGCTTCTTCTCCGGCTCCGGCTTGGTAACCTTGCCCTCCGCTGTAGAAACCCGGACGGCCAGGTTGGCGCTGGCCTGAGACCAGCCGATTACCAGTTGGAAGACACGCCCCTCCTCCACCGAGGCACGGGCCAGGATCAGCACTCCCTCAGCGTCTTGCAGCTCCGGCCGCTCATCAAGAATCAGATATTTCTCATCAGTGAGGGAAAAGCCCTCCTCGCCCCCCAGCATAGTATCCAGATAGCGGTTCATCACCTCGGCGGGGTTGGTCAGCTCATAGATGTAAGTATATCTTACATCTGCTTCACCGGAGCTATCTCCCTTTGTCTTTCCGGGGCTTCGGAGAGCAATCAGTTCTCCCTCGCCCTCAAGCAGTATGGTATCCAGGGCTGTGGCCGTGTCCTCCCCTACGGCGTAGGTCTCTACGCCCTTCTTGGGCAGGGGTTCCTCCAAGCTGCTGCTGTCGCCGCTGTCGCCGCCGCCCAACAGATTGATGCCAAAGCGGGGCAGCACAACGAACACGGCCGCCGCCGCAATTGCGGCCACCAGCAGCAGAATAACAGGAATGAGAAGTATTTTCTTTTTGCCGCCCTTCTTCCCGGCCTTTTCTGTCTTTTCCTTCTTTGCTTTTTACATAACAAGTCACTCCAATTATGTTTCCAAATACCGGATTATTATATCATCCCGGGAGCGCAGTTCTTGGCTAAATGCGCACTCCTGCCCGTTTACCTGCAACTCCACGCCCCGGTCCAGATGCTCAAAATCAATACCCGAGTGCTCTAAAAGATCCATCACATAGTAAGGGACCCCCTCCGGCTTGGCCGGCAGGACCAACGCCTTGCCGTTAAGCATCACTTGCAGGGCCGGACCTGGAGCCGGCTGAACAACCGCAGCCGGTTCTGGCGTCTTCTCCCAGGGATTGGGAGATACGGCAGAGGAGCTGTGTACCTGCTCCGGCTTCTTCTCCGCAGGGGGCTCCGGCTTCTCCGCCTTCGGTGGCTCCGGCCGAGCCGGTTCGGGCTTTACCATGTTCACCTGCGGTCTCTCCGTTCTGGGCTCGCTCATCCGGACAGGCATCTCTGCTTTAGGCGGCTTCTCCCTTGGCGTCTCCGGCACTGTCTCTTTTTGCACAGGCGGAGAGGCCGGGCGAACGGGCCGGCTGGAAGTTGCAATCTGGTCGCCGGTCGTCAATCGGGTATCCAGATCCGCCAGTCGGCCATTCACCGTAACGCCGCCGGTAAAGTCCGCTCCCAGCAAGTCCTTCAGCGTCCGCTGGGCAGGTGCGCCGGACACCGCTGGGGAAAACTCAATGCTGTCGCCGGCGTAGACCACCGCGGAGGGAGCGGACTCCGTCCCGTTAAGCTTCAGAACACAGGGCTGCGCAGGCTCCCCCCGGAACAGCATCCGCTGGCCGTCCACTGTAATGCTCAGGTTCTTACCCGTTCGGCCCAGCAGGTCAGTAGAGGTATAGCCGTTCATCATAAGCAGCTCCAATACCGTCAGCGCGCCGCTTCGGAATAGTTTGGCCGGCTTTCCGTTGAGCATAATCCGGTAGCTGTCGCTAATCAGTCCCAAACCGGCGGACACCGCAATCCCCAGGGGAGTAGCCAGCTCGGGGTCGTTCAACTCATACTGATCGGAAAAAGCAGTAATATCATAGTTATTGCCCGCCAGCGCCACCCGGTTTTCTTCCATATCCAGCGCCTCGGCCACCATCTCACGGATACCCTCCAGCTTGCTGCCGCCGCCCGCCAAGAACAGGGCGGAGGGCGCGCCGCCATTGAGGGTAGTTACCCGCTGGGCAATCTCTTGGGCCAAAATATGGGCAGGCTGTTGGATGGTCTCCCGCACCTGGGCACCGGAAACGGTCTGCTCCAATCCCAACACATCCCGATAGGTAATACGCTCCTCATCCAGCCGGGTCTTCATCCCCTCCGCCGTAGCAAAGGGAATCAGGAAACGGCGCATCAGCTCCTCCGTAATCTCATCACCGGCAATGGTAGCCATGGTATAGCCCACCACAGCGCCGTCCCGGCAGACTGCGATATCAGTGGTGCCCGCCCCGATATCGGCCAGCACCAGGTTGAGCAGGCGCAAATCAGCAGGAATGGCGGCATTGAGGGCGGCAATGGGCTCCAGCGTTAGACTGGCCACCTCCAGACCGGCGCCCTCCATAACCGAGTAAAGGCTCTCCACCACCTCACGGGGCAGGAATGTGGCCACTACAGTGGCCTCCAGCAGCTGCCCGTTATGGTTGCGCAGAGTGGACATGGGGTAGTGGTCCAGATGGTATCCGGCCACCGTGTAACCCACCAGATAAAACCGCCGCTCCCCCTCCTGTCCCTGACCTAATACCGACTCAGCCGCAGCTACCGCGCCGCTCTCCAGCCGGCTGATCGCATCATTCGTAATGCGGGTGACTTCGGGATACTCCATCACAAAACTGCCCTGCTCGGTGCGCAGGGCGCGGCCCGCAGCAGCCACACATACCCGTTCCAGGGTACAGTCCAGCTTCTCCTCCAAACGGTTGGTCACCCGGCGGGCCACTTTGGCTACCTGGGCGATGTCCTCAATCTGGCCATCCAGCATAGCCCGCTTTCCGTGCTCCTCCTTCTCAATGGCCAGCACCTGAAAGCGCTCGTCTACCACCCGGCCCACAACGCCGATGATGCTGCGGGTCCCGATGTCCAGCGCAAAAATCAGTTCGCTGTCCTGGGGCTTCCTTTTCGCCATCCAGCTGTACCTCCCATGGTCATTTCATCACATGCAGTTACGAATATGGCGCCCCGATACCGGGGCGCCATATCCCTTACAGGACGCACTATGGCGCCCGATTAATACTTAACACCGGCAAAAGGATTGGAATCAGCACTGGAGTGCCCGTCGTCGCTGTCTCCCCAGCTGGAAGACACAGTGGGAACACTGTAAGAGGTCTGGACACTGCTGTCCTGACGCAGCTTGAAGCGGGACAGCAGCTCCTTCATCAGAGCGGCCTGACTGGACAGCTCTTCGCTGGCGGCGGCAGACTCCTCGCTGGTGGCAGAGTTGGTCTGCACCACAGCGGAAATCTGGTCGATCCCCTCGGTGACCTGCATAATAGCCTGAGTCTGGTTCTCCACAGCATCCACAACGGTGGTCATCATCGTGTTCACATTGCCAGCGGTCTCAGTGGTGCGGGTGAGCGCATCAGTAACCTTATTCACAGCCTCACGGCCCTCGTCGACGGCGGAAATGGAGCCGTCAATCAGGTCCTTGGTGGCCTTAGCAGCTTCGTCAGACTTGGTGGCAAGATTGCGCACCTCGTCGGCGACCACGGCAAAGCCCTTACCGGCAGAACCAGCCCGGGCAGCCTCAACAGCGGCATTCAAAGCCAAAATGTTGGTCTGGAAAGCGATGTTCTCAATGGTAGTAATAATTTTGCCAATCTCCTGAGAGGAAGTAGAAATATTTTCCATAGCGGCATTCAGCTGCTTGACATACTCCATACTCATGTTCAGCTGGCCAGCAGCCTCGTTGACATGGTGGCCGGCCTGTTCAGCAGCCTGGGAAGTCTTCTTGGCATTCTCCGAAATATCGGCGATGGTGGCAGACAGCTCCTGCACGGCGCTGGCCTGCTCGGTGGCGCCCTGTGCCAGGGACTGGGCGCTGTTGGATACCTGATCGGAGCCGGCAGCCACCTGATCGGAGCTCTGGCTGATCTGGAGCAGGTCGGAGCTCATACCGCTGTTGATGACACGCAGAGAGGAAAGAATGCGGTTCAGGGAACCCACATATACCTTCTCATTCTTGGTGCGCACATCAAAGTTGCCGCTGCCCATCTCTTCCAGCAGATAGCAGGTATCGCCGATACATTCGCTCAAAACAGTCTGGCTGGTACGCAGGGCGTCACACATATCACCCAGCTCGTTCCGGCCGTCGAAGGTAACGGGAATCTCCAGATTGCCCTGGCTAAAGCCCATCAGAGCGTTGCGGACCTGGCTGCTGGGCTCTACAATACTCCGGATGATCTTGGTGGCTATCACCAGCACCACCAGGGTAGCAACAACCATAACCGCAACAATAACGACAAGGCCGATGGTAGAGGTACGGTTCTGCTTCACAATGATATCATCCTGCTTGGCCTGCAGATCCTCCGCCAGCTTTGTGCCGGCATTGGCGGCGGCGTCCAGTGCGGGGGTACACTCACTGATGATCATCTCCGCCGCCTTGGTCCTGTCTGTTTTGACCGTTTCGGCAATCTTCCCGGCCTCTTCCTTCCAGGAGTTCAGGGTATTTACAAAGTCATCCAGCCGGCTGCGGTCACCCAGCTCCTTAGGATAGGCATCCTGCATATCCTTCATCAAAGTCTCCAGCTCATTCAACTTGCTGGAGACAGTAGTAAGTCCCTCCATCTTGCCAGAGAGCGCCACATCACGCAGAGTGCGTGCGGCAATGTTGTAATCAATCCGGCAGTCGGAAACCAGCTGATTTGTTTTTACATAGTGATCAATGATGTCCTGGTAGGCACCCTTCTGCGAGTTCATCATAATCAGGGCAGCAATAATGATACCGACAGAAACCAAAATCGTTGTGCCGAAGCCTATGATCAGGCTCTTTCTAATGGACATATTCTTGAAGTTCATGCTGTATTCCTCCCATTTTATTCCCGCGCACGCGCGACGTGGGCATCTTGAAGTCTATTATACACTATTTTTTTCTGAGACGCAAGAAAAAGTCAAGATTTTTGGTGATTTTCCTTAATGTTCCTGTTTACATGAGATTCCCAAAAAATAATTGCTGTTTTTGCGGCAATATCAAACAATATCTCCATATTTCCCGTGTTGAACGTCGCCTGCCAGCTTGCCGTCCACCAAGGTAACTACTCTGCGGCGCATAATATTAACATACTGGCTGGCGTGGGTTGCCATAATGATGGTGGTTCCCCTGCTGTTCAGTTCATTCAGCAGATGCATGATATCCCAGATGGTATCGTCATCCAGATTGGCGGTCAGCTCGTCCAGCAGCAGCACTGGAGGGCTGCTGATCAGTGCCCGTGCCAGCTCCACCCGGCGCACCTCACCGATAGACAGCTGCGCCGGAAAGCAGTCCCCCACCCTGGGCAATCCCACCAGACCCAGGGCCTTCTCCGCAGCGGCTTTGCTCTTCCGCTGCATTCCGTTGGCCCGGGCGGCCACCATCAGGTTCTCCATAATGGTCCGCTTTCGGATCAGCAGGGTCTGCTGGCTGACAATTCCATAAGTACGGGCCAGCCGCACCTTCCACGGTCCAAAGAAGCGGGCAATATTCCCGTTGTCTACATACACAGCGCCCTCATCCGGAGATATTTCACCTCCGATCAACTTCAGCATTGTGCTCTTTCCCGCTCCGCTGCTGCCGATCAGGAAGACAAATTCCCCCTGCTGCACAGTGAGCTCCAAATCGCGCACTGCGTAATGTTTGCGTTTGTCCTCGGTTTTATAAATTTTTGAAACTTTTTCCATGCGAATCTCTGGCATCCCGACACGGCTCCTTGCCTACATATCTGACAATAATTTTTTCTTCAAAAAATTTGCCATTTGTAGTATAATCGTTTTCAGAGCAGTTGAAAAGAGCTCAATTACAAATTTCAGGGGGTAACAGTGAAAAATTCAGAGAAGCCGGGAAAATGGAAGCGCTATCTTCTCCCCGTACTCCTGCTGGCGGTCGTCTGCATCGGGGGGGTGGAGCTTTGGGTCTGCTCCTTTCAGGCCCCCGATATATATAACGCCATTACTGCCCCTGTCCGGGCCGCTGTTCAGCGGGCAGGTGAATTTGGAGAACTGGCCTGGAACAGCCTGAGCCAGCGGGTCAACACCGCCGTGGAGGAGGGGGTGGCGCAGGTCCAAGTGGGACTTCAGCGCCTGAATGAGTACCTCACCCGGGAACCCGAGCCCTCGGAAGATCAGGGGGAAGTCCAGCTGGTGGACGGTGAAGCAATCACGCCCCCTCCCAGGTCTCAGGCCGACTACCTTATCACCGCTCTGGTCACCAGGGATGACAGGCAATATCTCACCGGCGGCAATCAGGAGCTGGCCTATTATGACCAAACAGCTGAGCCCTGGGCGGATATGCCTTATGGCTCTGACACCATCGGCCGGTACGGCTGCGGGCCGGTCGCCATGGCTATGGTGGTGTCCACCCTTACCGACACCCCTATGGACCCTGCCCAAATGGCGCAGCTCTGTGCAGACGGGGGCTACTGGGCCAAAAAGCGCGGCTCCTACTGGTCCATTGTCTCCGGCACAGCGGAACATTTCGGCCTGACCTGTACATCCCTCTCAACAGAAGATACAGACGCCATAATCCACTACCTGGCCACCGGCCAGCTTCTGGTGGCTATGATGGGCCCGGGCCACTTCACCAACGGCGGACACTTTATCGTTCTGCGGGGGCTCACCTTGGACGGCAGCGTCTTGGTTGCCGACCCGGCCAGCCTGGAGCGCAGCCTGACCACCTGGGATCTGGACTTGATTCTGGAGGAGCTTTCCCCCAACCGGAGCAGCGGCGGTCCTCTCTGGGCCATCTCTCCCAACCTTCTGTCATAAAAAGTTCCCCCTGGAAAACAGGGGGAACCTTTTATTTTCCTCGGGAATAAAAGGATTTTCCTCCAGCCAGACGGCGGTTCAGCCGCTCATCCAACGCAATAACTCGCTCCAGCAAACGGCGGACAGAGCCCACCTGATTATGGTAGATGGTCTCCTCCTCCCCTTTCGGGGCGGCACCCTCCCGCAGCGCGGAGACCCGCTCCCGCTCCTGCGGGAGCAAACTGGTCTCCTTTGCTTCAACGGCCTGCTTCAGCTCCTCAAGCTGAAGCAGCGGTTCCTGACGCATCGCCACCAGCATTCGCATGGACACGCTGTCGTTGCGGTCCAGAGCCTCGCCCATCTGTTGACTCAGGTCCATTACTTCAGACAGACAATTGTACCTCTTCCGTTCTAAAACGGTTAAATCCATCCAATCGCCTCTATTCATGCCTGCATCTCCCGGGCAATGCCATTATTCTTCTCCGCAGCACGAAACGCGTCCCGCATATCGGTCAGCATGGGGCGCAGCCGATCCAGCTCCTTCTTGTTCCGACCCATCTTAATCCGGCCCATCTCATAGGTAAAATAGTCGTACATCCGACTTAAATCATGGCTGATGGGATACTGCCGGTCCAGGGTTTCGTCCAGGTAGTCTACGATGTCGGTACAACGGTCCAGCGCCGCCTCAAAGGTGGGCCAATCCTGCTTATCCAATGCAATGGAAGCCAAGGTGCTCCGTTTGACAAGCTCATCGTAGAGAAGCAGAAGCAGCTCCCCGGGGGTCATGGAATTGATGGACTGCTGTTTATACTGCTGATAGCCTCTTGCGTCCATGTTTTGGATCGTCCTTTCCGGCGGACTTAGCCGCCCATCATGCCAGCCAAGGTAGAGCTCTGGGAGTTCATCTGCTGAATCAGCTGCTCCAGACGGGCAAACTGACTGGTATATTTCTCAACCTGACTGGTCAGTTTACTCTGCCACTTCTCAATCTGATTGCTGTAGTTGTCAATCTCCTTCTGCCACTGGTTATTCATCAGGGACAGAGAGCTCAGGGGGCTGCCGGCCTGCTGAATCAGAACGCCCTTCGGCTCGCCGGTGGTCTTGGAGTAGTAGTCCAGCTGGGTCTTCATCCGGTCCATAACGCCGTCAGTCTTGGTAAACAGGTCGGCTACCCGGTCGGGGTCGCTGTCCAGCATAGCGCGCAGCTTATCCTCATCAATCTGGACGGACTGAGTGCCGTCGCTGACGCTGTAGCCAATGCTGATGCCCATATCCTTCAGCGTGTCCACATCCTCCTTGTTGGCAAAGGAGAACGCCTGATTCATCTTGGTGTACAGGGCGGACAGATTCCGGTCGCCGAAGAGGATGCCCTGCTTGGCCTTCTCCTCGTAGCGCTCGATGGCGCTCTCAGACATACCCTCCCGATCCTCGTCAGTGAGGGGCTCGTAGTTGGCGAAGGCGCCGCTGGAATTCTGATAGGGCATGGTAGAATAAGCGGACTTGATCTCGCTCATCATGGTGTTGTAGTCCTCCACCATGCTCTTGATGGCGTCAATGATCTTGTCGGAGTCGGTCTTGCTCTCGAAGGTGACGCTGTTCTTGTACACCGGCTTGCCGGCGGCATCCACATTCTGGGTACCGTCCTCGTTATAAGAGCCGTCAAACTCCTCTTTCATGTTGATGGTCAGCCCGTCGATGTTCACGCTGTTGGAGCTGCGGGTCAAAGTCTTCTGCTCGCCGTTGACGGTGATGGTAAACTTGGCGTCCTGGCCGGCAGTGTAGTCGATGGAGGGCGCTTTGCTCTTGTCAAATTTGACAGCGTCGCCCCACGGATCTGTTATATTGAGCTCGGCCACCGCGCCGCTCTTCTTGTCCTTTGCCTCGATCTGTCCTGTATATTTGTTATAGGCAAAGGTGTTGTCCGTACCCATAATAGACTTATTCAGGTTGTCAACGACATCATCAATGGTAGTGTCCTTTGTGATGCTCATCTCTCTCTGACCGCTCCCGGGCACCGAGAACGTGATCCTCGCGCTCTCGCCGTCCTGCAGCCAGCTAAGGCCATAGGAGTCGGCAAAGCTGCTGTCGCCCCTGTCCTCAATCTTGGTCGAGCCAAAGATGGCCTCTGCCAGGCCCTCACCCATCTCAATCTGGCTGTCCGCGCCGGTCTCCTTGGCGGTAAAGGTGAAGCTCTGCGTGGACTGAGAGTAGCCCACCTGCACACCGGCCTCCTTGTTGGAGTTGATGTCGGACATAATTGTGGACAGCTTGGTATCCTCGGTATAGGTGCCGATCTTCACGCCATTGAGGACAAAATCGTACTGCACCTTGCCCTTGTCGTCCAGCAGCGGGTGCCCATTCTCGTCCGTGGCAATTTTCACATTCTTCAGGTCATCGCCCATCAGATCCTTCAGGGTTTTGCTGGTGTTCAGGAA
>ERZ808040.2453-NODE-2453-length-10331-cov-6.896236_pt1 | contig 10331 bp, 2 predicted proteins | sample MGYA00380191_ERZ808040 | MGnify/ENA primary metagenome ERZ808040 (study PRJEB31490, sample SAMN06133395) | mouse gut metagenome | isolation source: J6 | host: mice | place: China: Chengdu | collected 2015-05 ... | reverse complement strand
ACAAGACAATGGCTTACTGAACCGCCTTTAGGCGGAAGAGTAACAAGACAATGGTTTGTCAGACCGCCTTTAGGCGGAAAAGTAACATCGGCCCCGTAGGGCCAACAGCAAACCACCAGCAGGGCTGGTGGTTCGTGACTTTTAATACAGATGTAACACAGGACTTAGAGCTGTACGGGGAGTACTATTATCTGGAAGAACCAGAACAAAAAGTAACCGTAACCTTCCACTATCCAGACGGAAAGACAGAGAACGCATCCGTTAAGAAAAATGAAAAACTGGCAAAACCAGACTATGAGGATACGGATGCAGATGGAAAGAAACGCGGCATCAAATGGTACAGCGACGAAGCGAAAACCACACTGTATGATTTCAACACAGCAGTAACACAAGACTTGAACCTGTATGGGGCTTACTATTACCTTGATGAGGAGAGCAAGCTGACAGTGACCTTCCACTATCCAGACGGAAAGACAGAACCTGTCATCATAGACCTTTATGGAAAACTGACCCAGCCAGAGTTCGAGGCAGAGGACGAGAAGGGGAAATACGGCATTAAGTGGTACACCGATGAAGCCAAGACCAGCCTCTATGATTTCAACACAGCAGTTTCAGCCGATATGGATTTGTATGGAGAATATTTTTATTACAAGGATGAAGAAGGCGGCGATAACCAAAAGAAAGTAAACGTAACCTTGTATTATACAGACAAGACAGAGACGGACACACTCGACCAGAACGCCAAACTGCAAAAACCAGTATTTGAGGCATCAGACGCAAACGGAAAGTATGAAATTTTATGGTACGCAGATGAAGCCAAAACAATCTTCTACAATTTTGACACAACTGTCACCCAAGATATAAGTATATACGGCGTATATTCCTATATCTATGAAGAGACTGGCGGCGGGGAAGGCAGCACAGAGACAAAACCGACAGGCATCCGCGCGATCCGCATTGACGATCAGGAGTATACCGGAAAAGCGATCAAGCCAGCAGTGGTTGTCTATGACGGGGAGACGAGACTGACAGAAAAGAAAGACTACAAAGTAAGCTATGCCAACAACAAGAAAGTAGGCGAGGCAAAAGTAACCATCACACCTTGCGGCAACTATGAGAAGGCGAGCAAGTTTACCGTCACATTTAAAATCGTACAAAAAGAGCTTACAGAAGAAAATGTTACGGTTAAGTACACTCCGCTGATGAATATCAAACGCAAAAACGGAGCAATTGTCGGACAGATCCAGAAGGTTACATTAAAGTGCGGCACACTCAATGTTCCTGCAAAAGAGTATACAGTGACATATAAAAAGATGAACCCAGAAAATGGAACCGAAACAGAAGTTGAGAAACTGACCGACGAAGGTATTTATAAGATGGTGATCGAGACGACAGCAAACAGCAGTTTCCACGGCAGACTAGAATATCCCGTTGATCTGACCGACAAGATTTTGATTACCGACCTCAAAGTCAGCATTCCAGCACAGCAGTGGACAGGCGAAGCCCTGACACCCACTGTAACAGTGAAATACAAGAACAAGACTGTTTCAGATGAATTTTTCACCATGGAGTACACCAACAATACCAATGCAGGCACAGCATCCGTCATACTGACAGCAAAGAGCGACAGTGAGTATTACGGCAGCAGAGAAGTGAACTTCACCATAAAGGGCACTGAGATCAAAAAGGCGCGCATCGATGGATTCAAGTCTTCATTAGACTATACTGGACAGGCGCTGACCCAGAATGTAACACTGGTGCTCAACAAGGGAAAAGCTGATGAGAGAACATTGCAGGAAGGCAAAGATTACACCGTTCAATATGACAACAATGTCAATACAGGAAAGGCAGCAATGACCATCAGCGGCATCGGTGAATTTAGCGGCACCGTGAAGAAAACATTCACCGTCGGAAAAGTAAAGCTGCAAAATGCAACCAACGTTCAAGTCAGCTTTGCAGATCCACAACTGGCAAAGGTGCCACAGGATAAGAGCGGTGCAAAGCCAGCAGTCAAAGTGGTTTACGGCGATAAGCTGCTTGTTCAGGACGTTGATTACAAGGTAACCTACAGCGGTAATAAAGCAGTAGGAACAAACGGAAAAGTTTCAGTCAGCGGCATTGGAAACTATACAGGAAGTTTAAAGAATGTACTCTCATTTGAGATCACGCCAAAGGATATTTCAGACGACGCCATCACGGTTGATGTAGCAGATTTGAAATATGCCGCAAACGGAAAGTATAAGGCGAAAGTCACAGTGTATGACAACGGTGCGAAACTGGCTTCGAATGAATATTCTGTGAGCGAAGTTAAGGATATTGAAGTCAACACGGCAACCAAATGCGGAACAGCCAAAGTAACCTTAGAAGGCAAAAAGAATTACAGCGGAACCAAAGAGGAGGTGCTTATCAACATCAAAGAAACCTTGATTTCCTCCGCAAAGGTAAAAGTCAACGGTACATATTACTATGACAATGGCAAAGAGGTTCGCCCGTCAATCGACAAGCTCGAGGTCACACTTGGCAGCGGTAAGAATAAAGTCACTTTAGAGAATGGCACAGATTTTACAATTGCCGGATACGGAAATAACGAAAAGACTGGAAATGCCACAATAACGATCCGGGGAACTGGCAAATATGGCGGAACCAAGACCGTAAAATTCAAGATTCTTCCTAAATGGATGCAGCGCAAATAAGCTAAAATAATATATAAATCCATCATCAGTTACAGAATTGTAATTGATGGTGGATTTATTCAATTTAGATAGAATTAGTACAAATATTACAAAGCCACAGACAGTGAAGCTTATGCAACTGCGGTTTCGCGCATCCAGAGCATGGCTGTTGTGTATGCATCTAAAGGCAGCAAATACTATCAGGATAAATCGTTAGAGGAAGATATTCTCTATGCAGTACAATGGTATTACAAGAATGTGTGGAATGAGGAGTTGAACAATCAGGCAATGTTTGGCAACTGGTATCATTGGTGGATTAGCCTGTCGCAGGGCGTTTCCAACATTGTGATTTTGATGCATGATGTCATGCCCGCAGAATTGTTGGCAGGAGAGGCGAAAGTCCTGAAACATTTTAATGAAGACCCTAAGACTGTGTACAAAGTAAAAGGTGCCGCAGGCCCTATGGAAATGACAGGGGCAAATCTGGCAGAGACAAGTCTGGCTTCCCAGCTTCGCGGTGCCGCGTGCAGCGACCCCTTGGCAGTGGTGAATGGCACCAAGTATTTTGACCAGTTTATCAGTGTGGTGGAAAAGGGCAAAGAGGGGATTCTCAGCGATGGTTCTTTTATCCAGCACACCAATCTCGCATACACTGGCGGCTATGGCTCGACACTGTTAAATACCGCGGACAAGCTGGTATATGTCAGAGCAGGCACAGACTGGGAGGTGGAGAGCGGGAAACTTGACGTTCTCTGGAATTTTATCTGGGATGGCATCCGCCCTCTGTACGCAGACGGGGCCATGTTTGACATGGTGGAGGGCCGTGGACTTGCCCGTCCGTCCGCAAGCGATCTCAAGACAGGGCGTGTGATTTTGGAAGCGGTTGCGCTGCTTTCTAAGAGTGCACCGTCCCAGTGGAAAGAGAAGATCCAGAGTTTTGTAAAATATCAGGCGCAGGCAGGAATTTTTGCAATGGGTGAAGAGCAGTATTTTACAGGCAGAAGTGCAGCAGCTATGAGTGCAGTTCAGGATATTTTGAATGATACCAGCATTGAGGCAGCTGACAATACAGGATATGCCAAGGTATTTGGCGGTATGGATAAGGCAGTCTCCCACAATCCTGACTTCAGCTTAGGGATCAGTTATGCATCCGCACGCACAGGACGTTTTGAATTTGGCAACGAGGAGAACAAGCAGGGCTGGCATCAGAGTGACGGCGCTACATATATTTACAACGGAGATCCAAACCAGTATTCTGATAATTACTGGAATACAGTGGATAACCAGCGTCTCGCAGGCATCACAACAGACCATAGCACATGGAGTCTGGCAAACTGGGGAAATTATCCCGGCAATGGAAACTTAAACGGCGGTTCTTCTGTAGGACAGTATGCAACCGTGAGCATGAACTTCAAGAACTACAAGGATGCAGAGAATCCAAATCTCACAGCACACAAGTCATGGTTTGTATTTGACAATGAGGTGGTTGCGCTGGGAATGGGAATTTCAGGCATAGACACCAGCAGAACGACCGAGACCATCGTTGAAAATAAGAAAATTAACGGTGGGAATAAGCTGGTCATCGACGGTGAAGAGCAAAGTATAGCAGTCGATAACCAGAAAAACTCGCTGTCCAATGTAAGCTGGGCATGGCTTGAGGGAAATACTGGAAAAGATGCGATGGGATATTATTTCCCGGAAGGCAGCAAGCTGGATGTGCTCAGAGAGAGCCGCAGCGGAAGCTGGGCAGATGTAAATGGTTCGGCGAATATAGACGCTTCGCAGGTAACACGCAATTACCTGAGCCTTGCAGTGCCACACGGTGAGAATGCCAACAACAAACTCGATTCCTTTAAGAAGGAAAGCTACAGCTATGTACTGCTCCCCGGCATGGACAGCGGGGAAGTGAAGGCGTATGCCGAAAATCCTGACATTCAGGTTTTGAGCAATTCCACATTTGCGCAGGCGGTAGTAGACCATAAGGCAAATGCAGCAGGGTATATCTTCTGGGGCGACATTACGACACCTGTCCGCATTGGCGAAGTGGAAGGCACAGTGGGGTCTGTTACGATCGCAAAGGACCCGGCGACACACACGATGAAGGTCGGCATTGCAGATGTCCATCAAAATAAAGACAGCCTGAAATTCCGCATTTATGGCAATAACTTGAGTCTGGCAGAGCAAAACAGCAAGGTAAAAGCAAAGTTTGACAAGTTTGGCGCAGACCTGACAGTAGATACAAAGGATGCAATGGGAGCTACCATTGTGGTCACACTAAAATACGAAGATTTACCGCAGGAACAGCTTGACGAGCTGGCATCCATGCGTGAGACATATGCCAATAACCTGACCGGCAATGACATGTCCAACAAGGAGGACGCAGAATATCTCACTTATATGAAAAAATATGAGGATGCGGCAGCCGCAGCTTTAGAGCAGATCAATATGGACGCAGGAAAAGGGACAAAGCTCTTTAACGATCTTGAGTTGTTGGACTGGGCGAATAAAGGTGACAATAACAGCCACGGCAGTGCCACGCTGACCACCACGACAACCCGTATCAAAGATCTCGTGATGGCGTATAAGTCCCAAGGAACAAAGTACTACAATGACCCAGAAGTGAAAAAGGCGATCGATGTCTGTCTTGACTATCTGATGAGCGGATTTCCAAACATTCTGAATTACCATGACAGAGTATTTGGAAACTGGTGGGACTGGTCGATCGGTGTGCCAAAGGATTTGACCATTGTGGGCATTCTGCTCTATGATGACCTCGATGAAACCTACCGCAGACAGCTCTACAATATGATTCAGATTTTGGTGCCAGATGTCAATTACTACTGGGGACGCAGTGCAAACGGCAGAGCCACCAGATACACAGCAACAGGTGCAAATGGAACTGAGATGGCGATGAATACGGTATTGAACGGCATGATCGGCAACGATCCAGTGAGCTTGTTCAAGGCAAGTGACACGATGGTCAATGAACTTCGGTATGTGGAGGATGGAAAGGAAGGCTTCTACAGAGATGGTTCCTTCAGGCAGCATGGAAATTTTGCTTACAGCGGCTCTTATGGTGTAGAAAAACTGAGGGCAGTGACAACATTGGCAACTGTTCTCAACAACAGTACATGGGAGTGTACAGACGCAGATTCCAACATTGTGTATGAGTGGATATTAAATGCATTCAGACCGTTATACGCAGACGGTGCCATCTTTGATATGGTGCAGGGACGCAGTATATCCCGCTTTAACAGAAGCGATATCACGACAGGACGCTATGCGATGGATGCCATCGTCAGACTGGCGGCGAATGCTCCAGCACAGTACAAAAAAGCGCTGGATACATTTGTCAAGACACAGGCAGCTTTGGGTGTTGCATATGATCCGGCAAGCTATTATGGCGGTATGAAATCATTGTCCTCACTGGTTCTGGTAAAGAACTACATCAGTGACGAGACGATTCCGCTGGATACCGATACTTACACAAAGATTTATGGCTCGATGGACAAGGCAGTCGCACATGGAGATGGTTATGAGCTGGGATTTAGTATGTTCTCAAGCCGCATGGGCGGTGTGGAGAGCATCAATAATGAAAACCTCAAGGGCTGGAATACCTCAGATGGCATGCTGACACTGTACAATGGAGATCAGGGACAGTTTGGCGAAGGTTTCTGGGCAACTGTGGACCCTACACGTCTGGCGGGAATTACCACAAACCATGAGACAAAGCCTATGTCCAGCAACAATATTAAGACCAATGACCGCGACTGGGTAGGCGGATCAGCATTATACATGGACAACTATGCGTCGGTTGGTATGGACTTTAAGTCAACGATATCCGATCTGGAAGCAAAGAAGTCATGGTTTGTATTTGATGACCAGATTGTAGCGCTGGGCGCTGGCATCACGACCACAGCAGGCGACTACACAGAGACAGTCGTTGAAAACAGAAAGACAGGCAATAACAATAAATTGCTGGTAAACGGCAGTGAGGCAGTTGCGGCAAACGGCACAGAGCAGAAGGCGGCAAACTGGGCATGGCTGTCAGAAAATGCAAAAGGCTCCGCAATTGGGTACTATTTCCCCGGGGAAACACAGCTCAGCTTAAAGCGTGAGACACGCACCAGCAGATGGACCGATGTCAACAAAAACCTGAAACCGGGTGATGCGGACGAAGTGACAAAGGATTATATCAGTATCGCTATGGAGCATGGCACAGCGCCAACAGATGCATCATATGAATATGTACTGTTGCCGGGGAAGACCAGCGAGGAAATGGCTGCGTATGCAGAGAGCAATGGGATCAAAATCCTTTCGAATACAAAACAGCTACAGGCAGCAGCGGACACCAAGTCTGGCGTATCAGGATATAATTTCTGGTCAGCAGGCGAAAGCACAGTTCCAGAGGAGAGCGGTATCACAAAGCTGACAAGCGTTGCACCCGTGTCCGTGACCATGTTCAATGACGGCAACAGGAATATCCATCTTGCAGTCTCAGATCCTACACAGAAGGGCAGCACAGTCACACTCCGTCTGGAAGGCACAGGCTTATCCGTGGCAGGCGCCGATGAAGGTGTAGCCATGAATGCGGATGCGTCCGGCGTCACACTGGTGGTGAATGTAGCGAACAAGTCCGGCGCGACAATAAATGCGGTCATCACAAGCGAAAATGCAAAGCCGGGCGAAGCGGTAAAATATGTCACAGTGACATTACATTATCCAGATGCAGCAGACGGAATGGCTGGCAAGAGACTCCTTAGACCCGATACCGTATTCTCAGATCCCAGAATTGAAGGAACCGAGGACGGCAGAGGTGCTTTTGGATACAAATGGTATACAGATAAAGCAAAGACATTATTATATGATTTCAGCACAGTTGTCACAGGGAATTTGGATTTATATGGTGAGCGCTATTATTATGATGAAGTAAAAGTGACACTGCACTATCCCAATAAGACCGTGCAACGGGCATACAGTAAGACCATTGAAAATGAAGAGGGTAAAAAAGAAGCGCGGAAATTAACAGCAGACGAATTGACAGACCCGGAGGAGACGGCAAAGAACTACGAAATATCTTGGTATACAGACGAAAACAGGACAAGGCTGTACGATTTTGATAAGGAGCTTGTGTCAGACCTGCATCTGTATGCGCTCTACAAGGACCATATCGGACAAACCGGTGACGGGGAGGAGACCTCCACTGGAATTAAGGCACTTAGGATTTCTGCACAGCAGTATACCGGAAAACCGATCAAACCGCAGGTAATAGTTTATGACGGTGAAAAAGTATTAAAGGAAAAAGAAGATTACAAAATCAGCTACTCCAACAACAAGAACGTAGGTACGGCAACTGTAACAATCACACCTTGCGGAAACTATGAGAAGTCCGACAAGTTCCCGCTTGAATTTAAGATCGTACCAAGACAGCTCACAGAGCGGAATGTCACAATAAACTATACGCCTGTGATGAATGTGAAGCTCAAAAACGGAACCCCGACACCCCAGAAGCCCAAAAAGGTGACATTAAAATACGGCACCATGACAATACCTGCAAAGGATTATATCGTCACCTACACGCTGAATGGAAAACAGGTTCAAGAACTGACAGATGAAGGCATCTACAAGATGAACATCAAAACAAATTCAGGCAGCTTCAATGCAGATTTGAATTATGATGTTGTATTGACAACCAAGACTTTGATGAGCGCCCTCAAGATCAGTGTCGCATCCGCAGAGTGGAATGATGGAAAGCCAGTGGAACCAGCCGTCAGTGTAAAATATAAGGGCCGTGAAGTCTCAGTGGCAGACAATTTTAATATTGCCTATGCAAACAATATCAATGCAGGTACAGCTTCTGTGACCCTGACAGCCAAGAGGGACAATGAAGAGTTTTATGGCAGCAGGACAGTGAACTTCAAGATCAAAGGAACCGAGAGCAAGAAGGCAAGAATTGACAATTTTGTGTCTTCTGTGGACTATGCTGGCAACAGAATAGAACAGCAGAATCTAAAGCTTATTCTCAAAACAGACGGAAGGGAACTGGTCAAAGGTAAGGATTACAAGGTTTCATATTCCAATAATCTCAATGCTGGAAAGGCGACAATGACAATTACAGGTCTGGGGCAATTCAGCGGCACAGTCAAGAAGAACTATACGGTGTAGTCTCGGAAAGTCCATGAAGAAACAGAAAAGAATTATGTTATATAAATGGAAGTGACGGGGAGGAATAAAAAATGCTTATTTCTGAGTGGTCTTCGGACAGTGGTTAGAAAAAAGGACAAGGCAATTAAGCCTGTCGAAAATGTTTTTTTAACAGACTGAAAAGTTATATTTTATCAGTTTTAAGAATTAAGCAGTATAGAGATGGGCAGCTTTATACCTTGCATCCAAATGGATGCATATCCCTATGAGCATAGTCCAAAAAGAAAAGTGGTCCCTGCCCCGTATTTTCAGCTGCTGCAGGCAGTAGTCGTTCAGTACGCGGTCGTTGACACGCTCACAGGCTGTACGTTCGCTGTATATTTTCTTGTATTCTTCGGAATCTCTTGGAATCCGCGGATGGAAGCGGAGGCCGCCGTGATTCTTTATGTAGACGGTGCGTCCATATTTTCCGGGGGAACATTTTCCGGCATGGGGGCAGAAATCTATGCGGCCGCATTTCAGCGGGCAGCGGTATTTGTGTGCATCTTTTATGGGATCATTACCCCATGGACACATTTTATGCCCGGCAGGGCAGAAGGGATGTCCGGTTTTGTCAAAAGTGATGTCTGCCGGGGCATTTTCCGATGACTTTGCCCTGCCGTTGATGTCAATCAGAGCATTGATGTCCCACCGATCCAGCAGTTCATAGGTTGGGATGTTGTCATGTGCGGAGTCAAGGCATATGTTTTTCGGTGAAATACCAAAGGCATTACGCCCGAAATCATCTATGGCATAAAGGAAGTTTTTGCTGTCATGGCGGCGTGCATCGGTAAACTTTATTAACAGCGGGAGTTCGATTTTCAACGCATTGTTCCTGCTGCACAGCATGTAAAGCGTATGGCCGAAGTACCATGTTTTGTTATCGCTGTCCCATCCCCATGAGGCATCCGGGTCAGAATAATGACGTCCGCAGCCGTTCCGGTACGGACAGCGTTTTCCGCAGGAGGAAAGATGCCGGCCGTAAGGGGAGGAATGGGAAAGCACAGCAGTGCCGTCCCCGGACAGGGTAAGGTTTTCCGGATCGACCAGCCCAAGGCGTACAGAGGGCAATACGGCAAGAATGGAAAAGATCATCTGGAGTGCGGCTTCGGGATTGCCGGAGGCAGGCTTACCAGCCATGATATCATTTACGATGTCCTTAGTGGTAACCGTGGAGGGGTCATCCGGCTCCGCCAGTTTTCCATCGGCGCCAATAAGTTTTTTTGGTTTTTTGCCGTTTCTGCCTGCCGGAAGAAGCGCCGATCGGGAATACCGTCCTCTCGGGTCCATCCAGAAGCGGTTTATAAAGTCGTAATAAGAGCCGAGGGGCGGGAGGTCATCTGGACAGGAGCAGCCGGTAAGGACAGTCAGGGAAATGGATTTGGGAAGGACTTCCCGCACCCATAAAGTAAGGCTTGTGCGTGCTTTGGTTTTATTAAAAAGCAGGACAAAAAGGATCAGGGAGCGCAGGATCTG
>ERZ808040.2452-NODE-2452-length-10334-cov-3.806961_pt1 | contig 10334 bp, 9 predicted proteins | sample MGYA00380191_ERZ808040 | MGnify/ENA primary metagenome ERZ808040 (study PRJEB31490, sample SAMN06133395) | mouse gut metagenome | isolation source: J6 | host: mice | place: China: Chengdu | collected 2015-05 ... | reverse complement strand
CCATGCAGCATCTGCAACACTCTGGACTGCATCCACTGCGTCATTGTCTAAAAACCGGTCCAAGCAATATGCTATGACCGGTTTACCCTCTACCTGAATATACTGTTTCGGTATCTCACCGCCAAGCCGCGTTCCTGTTCCTCCTGCCAGTATAATTGCAACATTCACTCTCAATAACCTCCAGTACTTCCTACTTACACATCATCTCCTCATAACTCCTAATTTCCGCTATGATCTCACTATATGGCTTATTCTTGCCAAAAAGAAGGGTCGTACCAAGCACAAATCCTGCTACCCCCTTAGGCTCAAACAGCCTGATTTTATCCGCGCTGCATGCGCCATCCCAGTAAACCTTAAAATCCATCTCTTCCTTAAGGAGAAGCAGCTTATCGATCTTCTTTCCCACATAAGGCAGATACATCTGTGCCGCATTGCCTGGGTTAACGGACATGACCAACACCTTCTTTACAATGCGCAGCATCTCATAAACTGTCTCTATACTGGTTCCCGGATTAATGGCTATACCCGGAATCATGCCTGCATCTATAATCTTCTGCAGTGTTGTAGATGGGTGATATTCAGCCTCAGGGTGAATATAAACTGTGTCTCCCGGACGCAGCACTTTTAAAAACATTTTAATATTATTATTGGGATGTTCTATCATAAGATGCACATCAAGAGGCTTTTGCGCAACAGAAGCTATGTATGCCATATCATTTAGCGACATGGCAAAATTATGAACGTACCTGCCATCCATAATGTCAATGTGGAAAGAGTCAATTCCAGCCTCTTCAAGGTCCCTGACTTCCTTTTCAAGATTTCCATAATATGCGCACATCATAGAAGCGTTAAGCTCAAAACTCATCTCATCTTCTCCTGCTTGTAGTGATTCATCCTATTTCATTTGAAATTGCGGACTGATAAAGATCCTCATATTTTCTTGCAGCATTTTCATTTGCCGCTTTCATTTTTTCATCCAGCCATCCGCCGTTAAAGCGATGAATTGTGTATGTGTTTTCTGTTTTTAAAGTCTGCCCTGACATATAGTCATATGGATGAAAGTAATCATATGCATAGATATTCATCCCTGAAATATTTTGTGTCTTCCCGTTCAATTCATAGCCATTTTTAATCGCAGTCTTTGTGTCATAGTAACCGCAGGTGTTCTTGTTCTGGCTTCCGTCTGCATTCAGAAAGGAAATCCTCTCCCTTTCCTCCAAAAACTTAAGAATCATCTGATTCCCTTTTACCGCACCGCTGCATCCTCCAAAATTGAGCACCTGCCACTTTTCCACACCACAGAAGGCTTCTTGACATAGCAATACATCCAGGCTCCTTATCACCTCGACATCTGTATCCATATATATACCTCCATATCGGTACAGAATATCCAGCCGCGCATAGTCCGGCACAAAACCGTATGCACCTGCCCGATATGCTTCCTGCATGTATAAATTTTGGGATAAATCATAGTTTGTCTCATCCCATCGGATAATCTCGTAATCGGGACAGAACTGTTTCCAGCTCTCGATACATTTCTGAAGCTTTAAGGGAACCTCCTTTTTTCCAAGCCACATATAATGAATCCTTTTGGGTATGCATGGCTGCTTGGTCAATAGCGGACTCCCTTTTGAAATGCCGCTGCAAAAATTGTGTATGCACATCATAGGCATAAAATAGCATACCAGCTGCTCCCCGCAAGGCAAAGCGCTTAATTGCTCCAATGCTTCCGCATATCTGCTGATTGCAACTATAACAGAAATATTTTCCTTTATCTGCGCCAATTTGTCAACTGGCAATATTTCCACTCTCCGCCCCTGTACCTCTAATTTCGTCCCCCACATCTTACTGTTGTTATCGATATAAAACCGCACACGCCCAAGCAGTCCCTGTTGTTTCAGCACCTCGGGCGCAGTAACCGTTCCAATCACTCCTGCGCCGAATATGACGATCGATCTATTCTGCTTTATGATTTCTTCGCTCATTTGTTCAAAAGATGTGCATTTTAAAATCATCTAAGACTCCCTTTATCTTACTAACTGCCGCAGCTGCTGATTTATATATGCCGTGTCGTTTTCTGCGAAATATTTCATCAACTGCTCCAACAATCCCGCAAGATGGTACCTCTCATTTGGCATATCAATAAACTCGTCCAAATTAAACTTTTGTTTCTTTTTAAACGTAACCATGACCGTCTGCTTTTCCCTCGGCGCAGACTCCTTCGAATGGATGATTATCACGTCCGCAATTTTCTCCAGCGCTTTCGTTACATCAATTGAATGCTCCTGATTCCATATAATGAAATGGTCCATGCTGCTATAATCCATATTCCATCTATGCAGACCCGTATACTTTTCATATACTGCCTCGGCTCTTCTGTGCAGTGTACACATATATCCATTCTCTTTTAAAATATATAAGCACTCCACAATGCTCTTAAAGGGATCGATACAGTGGTCAAGCGCATTGTTGATCACAATCCCATCTGCGCTTCCTTCAGGATAAAAATCAGCAATAAACTCAAACAGACCAAAATGACATTTCTTATGGTCCGGAGTATTTTCCGGCAGAAATTGATTATAATAATATGCCAGCGGATCCACCGCATCTACCCTGACCCTGCATCCCCGCTTCGTGACGCATCCGAACTTTGAAGTGATGCCGCTTCCAATATCCAGCACAACATCTTCATTTTTAAGTTTCTCAGAAAACTTCTCATATTCAGGGGAATATGCCGTAAAGTCTTCGTTCTGGAGATAAGTCTTGATGAATGTTCCTTTGTTTTTTGAGCAGCTTTCAATCCAATATTCCACTTCGCCCAAAAGATTTTTCACCCATGTGCGGGAACACTCTTCAAAATTTATATCCCATCTGTTCTTTAACCGCTCGTGCTCTTTAGAAAGATAACAGTTCTCCAATTCATCCATTTCCGCGTCATATAAATCAATTACTTCTATGTCATCTATATGGTTTTCCCGTATTCGATCCCTTATACTCTCTATGGCACTCCTATCAGCAACTGCAATGAAAAGTGAAGAGACCGAATGCCTTAACAAGTATTCCCGTATTTCTTCTGCTGATATAATATCAAGCATGTTTAATCTCTTTCCAGCCTTCTTTGGATTACTGTCACAATATGCCTGAATATGATATTTTTGCTCTAAAATATCTTTCAATACCTGACTGCTGCCTATTTTTCCAGTTCCCCAAATAACACAATTCTTCATCTGCATTCTCCTAAAATAACTTTATGTATGCTGACACACGTCTAATAAATTCTCCAGTCTTCTTCATTTCGGGCACGAATTGTCCTGGCAGGAAACCCCATGTTAACTGTATCTTGGGGGATATCTTTTGTAACACCTGCCCCCATGCCAATCACTGCCCCATCTTCTACCTTTATTTGGTTCCTTATGCCAGAGCAAGGCGCAATATATACTTCTTTTCCAATAATTGCACTCCCGCAAATGGCACTGTTTGCGCATTGTCTCCTATACAGCAGTAATCTCCCATTGAAACATTCTCTCCAATTTGCACATTTTCACCCAACATCACTGTGGATGCTATCTTCGGGCTTATCTGTAAACCGCCCAGATATTCTGCTGCTTTTATAAATTAAGGTCTTGCTCCTACTACTGTTACAATTTTCTCCTGAATACCTCCCTTTTCTTCACTCTCTCATAAAAATCTGCCAGTTCCTTTTGACGGGATTTCATTGTCAAATGATTGCTCCTCAAAAAATCCGGACTAATCTTTATTTGACATGCCCCCTTAATCTGTTCTTTAATATCCTTTGAAAAATCAAGATTTATTCCGACATTATATTGCTCCACAAAATTGATATATGATTCTAATTCACTGACAACTACTGGAATTTGAGAATTAATATACTCATACACTTTATTTGCTGTTCCTGTTTCCAAAAAATTTCTGTTCTGCTCCGTCACCTGAAATATTGCCAATCCGCAATCATACTTTGTCATTTCCCTTACCAGTTTTTTTGACTCCATATTTCCTTCATAATGCAAATATTCACTTTTTCCATCCAACTTTCTACAATAAACTGGATCAGCCTGCGAATAAAAATGAATGTGAATACCACATTCGGTTATTTTTTCCCATAATGGTTCAAAGAAACGGTCACTAGCCTTGTCTGTTCCATTCATTCCTCCCTCGTAAACACAATGAATCTCGTGATCGATATCACTTAGTTTTTCATATGAATCCTTGATTTCTTCCTGATCTAAAATCATATTCTCCAATGAAAAAATTTCTTTTTGCTCCAGTCCATATTTCTGCTTTGCAATCTCCACAACCCCTGTGGATGTATATATATTTCCATCACTTTGTGTGTTTGCCACATATTCCAGCGCTAAATTTTCAATTGAATCATGTCCCCACAGACTATTCATATCATGAGTGTCAAAAACCACATGTTTTGAGGTTTTCAATGCAATATTGGTTAAAATATCAGGCGCATTTGAACTATGAATAATATCAAAATCGCTATTCTCAATAAAATCAATTATCCCGCCCATAGAAGAAAACGAAAAAATCCCACTATATATGCCTGCATAGCTTTCATTATTACTTTCCGGCGGCGCCATGGTATATAATAAGTAAACCTTATATCCTTCATCCTTCATCATCGATGCAATTTTGTGTGTCCTGATGCAGGCTGTGTCCTGCATATACAAAATATTCTTTTCCTTCTTTTCCTTCCTATAATATGAATAATTATTTAGTTCAACAGGTATCATTGTCTCTTTGTCACTATTGTGATATAAAAATCCTTCCAGCATGACATAATACTCTGTGATCCCCATTTCAATTAACTGTGCACTGATTTGAAAATGACTGCCTGAACAAATTATAATATCCACTCCAGAGGAATAGATCTCTTTCAATTTTTTCCCCGCAATAACTTGAATTCCAAATAATTCAGTCCCATCCAATGCAGGATTATTATCCGCAAAGAATAAAATTTCAAATTGATTTTTCAACTTATAGTATGCATTTTTCCCGTAAAAACCTGCCCCAAAAAGTATTATTTTTTTCATTGAGCTGTCCCTCTCTCATTTCTGCTGCATGCTCTAAACCACAGTTCCATACTGTAAAATTTAAAGAGTATGTCGCTAAAATCTGCTTCCCTGTTTACATGTGCCTTATAAAACTGATCAATCGTTTCCTTAGGAACAATATTTCTGTTTCCGAATGCATAAATTGCATTTGCAATTTCTTCCTTACTTTTTCCTTCACGCAGCCATCTGGCAAAGGGTGCCGGGAATCCCATTTTATTCTTTCTCTTTACCACTTCCTTGGGCAAATATTCCCTGCACGCTTTTCTTATAATCCACTTTGTCCACTGATTTTTAATCTTATATTTTCCATCAAGCGCAATAGCAAATTCAACGATTCGATAATCTAAGAAAGGCACTCTTGACTCAATTGAAAAAGCCATGGAGTTTCCATCCTCGTTATGCAACAGCGATGGAATAGATTTATTCAGCACATCATTACATAATCTTGTATTTAAGCGGGACGAACACTGTATTTCTCTCTTTTGAGGTTCATCATGTACTTGACTCATAAACTCATCAGTAAATAACTGTGCGCTCCGCTTTACTTTCAAATCCTTTATTTTATGATTATTCTGAAATAAAAAGCTGTTCTTTAAACCAACCAGCCTGACAATCGTATCTGTACTGACCGCTCCTATAATATCCGGCCATTCCTTTTTTACAATTGTAAGTATTTTAATTGCTTTACATTTTGCCCAAAAGGTATTCTTGTCCATTAAATCAGAAATATAATAGGAATAATACGGAATATATCCTGCAAACAGCTCATCTGCCCCCTGTCCGTCAAGCACCACCTTTACATTCCCTTGTACACCTTTCATGACCATATATTGACTATATAGAGATGCCCCTCCAGAAGGCTGATCATGATGGTAAGTCAAGTCTTCTATATATTTAGTAAAATTTTCTTCATAATCGTCCGGTTTGATATAATGGGGAATTGTATCCCACATTTCATTTACATTTCGTATATATGGTTCTTCGTTGCATTCCTTATCCGTATAAATTGAAGAAAATGTATGCATCTTTTTACCAAATCTTTTGGATGCACAGCCGACAATTGCGCTTGAATCCAAACCTCCGGACAAACATGCTCCTACTTCTACATCAGCCCGAAGCCTTAACTCAACAGCGCTTTCAAACAATTGTTTAAATGTTTTTATAGGATTTTTTCCTTTAATCCATCTGTCATAAAATGACTTCTCATCTATCTCCCAGTATCTCCTGTACTCCTTTGTATGCTGCCTTATATCATATATCATATAGTGCGCAGAGGGAAAAATTTTAATGTTTTTGTAAAAGCATTGTTCATCGGTATCTTCATTTACTGCGCCTGAAAGATACCTGTATATGCATGTTTCATTTGGAATGTTCTCTTGTGGAAATGCTGCAGTAATTGCCTTGATTTCTGACGCAAAAGCAAATACATCATCGTTGTCAAGCGTATAAATCGGCTTAATCCCAAAGCGGTCCCTGCTCAAAATCAATTTCTCGTCTTTTCTATCATAAAGCGCAAATGCCCACATTCCATTAAAGCAATTGAAGCATTCTGTTCCGTACGCACGATAAGCCTCTATAATCACTTCTGTGTCACTATTCGTGCGAAAAATTGCCCCCCTTGCTAATAATTCTTTTTTTATTTCTATGTAATTATAGATTTCCCCATTAAACGTAATGACATATTTACCATCATGACTTACCATCGGCTGATTGCTTTGTGCATCAAGGTCAATAATTGACAATCTCCTATGCCCCAAAGCAACAGAATCATCTGTCCACTGTCCCTCTGCATCTGGTCCACGGTGAATCATTTCATCTGTCATTTTTTTTACTAATACCTTGCTTGCATTGTATTTATTCAATTTGTCAATGTAACCTGCTATACCGCACATTCCGTCACTCACCTCTTAATCCATAAATGAAGCCTATCCATCCAAAATATATCCTGCAGATGCTATCTTTTAACCTGTTTTTCTTTGGTATCTCTATTTTATCGCCATTGCAATTATAGAAAAAAGCCTTTTTAAACGCAACTTTATCAACAAGTTCCATAACATTTCCGTAGTTGTGCCCTTTTATCCCAGAAAAAGTCACATATATTTGATCATATGTTTTAGAAGATATTTTGCCGATTACCTCAAAGGGTAAATCATAAAATCCTTCCTGCTGGATATCAATAAAATTTATAAAAGGATATTCTTCCTGATATCTGTTAAGTTGACTGCTTTGAATAAGACAATCAATGTCTTCTTGTCCCAGTTCCTGAAATAATCTTTTAATCGTTGCATCTGTAGATGTTTTAAAAGCCAATATCTTGTTCAACTTAATTTCCTTTCTTTACTCCAATCTCTTTTAGAATCATTATTCTTTCTTAGTCCCCCCATCTGACTACTGATTCCCCTTCCACCACAATCTTTCCTTCATGATTTTTACAGATTGCATGCAAAACGTATTTTCCATTTGGCAGTACATTTCTGACGACGACTTTTGCCTCAATTTCATCTCCTATATATACTGGATACCGATACTGAAATGTCTGTGAAATCAAAATTGTTCCATTTCCTGGCAGATAATTACCAATAATCATCGAAATAATATTATGGCAAAATAATGCATGCGCGATTCTTCTGCCGAAAATTGAATCTTGAGCATATTCTTCACTCAAATGAATTGGATTGGTGTCTCCTGAAACTTTCGCAATATCTTCAATTATTTTTTCACTTGCAACAAATATTTTCGAATAGCTGCTGCCAACCTGCAACATAACCTTTCCTCCAGCCTTGTCATACCTATTTATACAAATCAATCCGATTGTTTCATTTAAACGCAGCTTTTTGCCTCATTATAGAGTTGAATGTATTTTTTATACAATACACTATTTCTATCAAGACCTAATGAATCTCTCCCATAATTATCTATTAATTTAACAATTCCCTCTATCACCAAGGGTTTGTCAACTCCCCCTCCCCAAATATAATTATTTTCATTTGGATGCATGATCCATTCCCTTGGATATACACCATCAAGTATATTTAAAAGCCTATTTGCTACAATTGATGAAAGACAATAATTTTCAATATATTCCTTTTCACATCTTCCAATTCTTATCCTTTCCTCCTCATGCTCCAATAAAAAAATTATTTTCTCCTTTAATTCATCCGGTTTACAAAATATTGTTGGCGCAATCGGCTGCGGGATACTATCCTTATATACTTCTGCATAATACCCGCTAACTATAACAGGCACACCGTTTATTGCTGCTTCGGATGCAAATCCTGCCATCGGCGTATCACTATACAATTGGTCTATTACAATATCACACATTGCCATTTTTTCAAGTACAATATTATGTGGTAATCCTGATACTTCTACATATTCAAAATCATACCCCTCCTCTTTAATCTGTCTCAAAATATCTTTAATAATTTTTGTCCCTTTTCCCTTCTGATTTGACGGTGCATGTAAGATTGTAATTTTATTATGAAGTTTTCTATTAATTACTTTTTCCTTTTCATCTACAGGTATTCCTACACAATTATATATCAAATAAGATTTTGTATGGAAATGCGATGATGCCGGCATATCAATAACAGTCATATATTTTTCAAGCATTTTAACTTTTTTTGACCTTCTCTGCGTTTCTTTATATAATTTACCAATTTTATTCGAGTATGTATGCATAAATACGTCACAATAAGGTGCTCTGGAATCGGACCCACATAACCACATAACCATTCTTTTATGAAAAATTTTTAAAATAAAAAATTCCATTTCTTCTATTCTGCTTAGATATTTATTGTAAAAAAACATTCCATGCCCAAATATATAGATAAAATCATCGTATTTAAATAAAACATATATAAAAATATATAATATGTCCCACATCTGGAGAAAATACCACCAATTTCTTTCATATTCCTTTTGAGCCTGAATCCTTTTATTTGTATGAATCTTATACTTTTTTAATATAGAATGCTCCTTTCTTTCTAATTCATCTGGTGAAAAAGCATAATCATCCATACAATAAAATTCACTTTGAATCCCTGCTTCATGATACGCATTATTTAATCGCTCCATAATTCCTGCAATCTCTTGAACACCTAGAAAAACTCTTCGCTTATTTCGCTTTTTCATATCATCACTCCTGCTCTACTTACAGAATTTTTCATACTTCAGCTCAGTCCATCCCAACAAACCAAACTTCTATTTTATACTATGTTTTAAATTTTCCATAAACCTATCATGATCTATAGCAAAATTTCCACTAACTTTCTTATTTCGTTCTACTTTTTTTGTCACTACACTTCCAATTGAAACATTAGCATTGCCTCCAATTAAAATATTATTACGTATAGTCGCATTTGGTCCAAACCAAACATTATCTTCCGTTTTAACGCTTCCGGCAAAAATTACGCCAGCTGTAATTTCACAATTTTTTCCTATTTTTACTGCATGTCCAATATGCACTAAATTGTCTGCTTTTGTTCCCTCACCAATAATTGTACTATCCCAGTTAAATATTGCCTTATCAACACAAACAGCTTGCTGCAGCTCTACATTGTCTTCAATGACAACTTTTCCTAAATGTTTAACCATAGCATATGAATTATCTGGTCTGGCTTGCAGCTGAAATCCTTCGCCACCAATAACACTGCCTGTCCTTATTATGCAATTATCACCGATTTGGGTCCCTTCCTTGATTGAAACAAATTCTTCAATTATTACGTTGTTTCCTATAATTACATTTTCTTTTGCAATATATGATTGTTCACAAATTTGACAGCCTCTTCCGATTGTTGTTGGAAATCTTTCAATCTTTTGTCTACTATGCATATCCCAAAAAACTTCACCTGGATTTTCTGCAACAATTATTCCTTCTATACTGCGCGGCAGCTTCTCTAATAATTCTTCTGTGCAGACAATGCATGAAATATCTCTATTTTCTAATTCCTTCCAATATTTTTGATTTGTAATGTAACTAAATATCTTTTTATTCTTTTTTTGTGTATTTAACATACCGAATATGTCAAATTCCCCATCAGATAACAATTTCCCAGATGAATTAAAAAACAGTTCGGATAACTTCATTCTTCATCTCCTATTTCTCTCAGCATTTTAAATGAATAACCTCTTTCATGCGCCATCATAACAAGTTCTTCAAAGCAGCTTCTAATGCCCCACCCCAACATATTCCTGCAAGTTTTTAACTGACTATATTTATGATAATATTTTTTTGTATTTTCATATCTTTTC
>ERZ808040.2445-NODE-2445-length-10354-cov-3.606500_pt1 | contig 10354 bp, 10 predicted proteins | sample MGYA00380191_ERZ808040 | MGnify/ENA primary metagenome ERZ808040 (study PRJEB31490, sample SAMN06133395) | mouse gut metagenome | isolation source: J6 | host: mice | place: China: Chengdu | collected 2015-05 ... | reverse complement strand
GCAAAATCACGCCGTCTGCTTTGGCAAACAGATGTCTCGCCGCGACGCGCATCCATGTGTTGTAATATTCCTGAGCAGGATCCGCCCTGACCGAAACCGCCACCGGTATCTTCAAAAACCTGGAGGTGAGAATTGCCATCATATTATTCTTCCCAATAAACGACAAGATCACATCCGGCTTTTCCGACTTCCAGATTTTCCGCAGTTTCCGAAAACGGCGTACAAAATTTACGATTCGGCTTCCTGTGGTCTCCTCCGGGGTGATATCGGAAATCACCCGCTTCACCTTTTCGTTTAAGGGGTATTCATTTTCCTTCTGGTATTGCGTCACCATGGTTACCGGATATCCCTTTTCAGCAAAATAGTCGGCAAGGTTGACCAATACCCTCTCTGCGCCGCCCTTTGTCAGGGAACCGATCAGCATGGCAATGTGAATCTGTTTTTCCATTTTTCCCCACTCCAAAGCGTTTTTATCAGCATTTCCTAAAAATAAGCGCCATACCACTGCTGGAACGTAAAGAAGGACCAGGACAGCTTAGAATAGTTGGCGCCGGTTGCCGGACCGCCGTCCCCTGTGCGCATATAGTCTTCTATCATTCCTGCCACGAAGTCGGCATCGAATATTCCCTGCTTTTTCAGATAATCCCTGCTGCACATATCCATGAGCTGCTCCTTAAGCGGTCCCCGGAGCCATTTATCCAAGGGCACCCCGAACCCCACCTTGGGGCGGTCAAGCAGCTGCTTTGGAATATATTCATAGGCAATATCTTTCAAAATCCGTTTTTTATTTCCCTTTTCATACTTCATCCGGTGAGACAGGCGGAAGGAATATTCCATCACATCCTTATCCAGAATCGGACATCTGGCTTCCAGCGAGTACTTCATGGACGCCCGGTCCACCTTGCACAGGATATCCCCGGGCAGGTACGTATCCATATCCAAAAGCATCCGCCTGATCTGCCAGTCCTTCACCTGATAAGCGCTTTCTACCGGATAATGGCATGGCAGACCTTCCCCAAGCGCCATCCTGCCTGCGCGCACTACGTAATTGCCCGCCCCAAACTGGGTCTTGGTCTCCTTATTCCTGTTGCCGGCAATCACCCGCACCCGGAAAGGAAGCTTCTCCATAAGCCCCATCTGCCGAAATCCCGGCAAATGACATACCCTGTAAGTCAACCCGCCCAGCAAATCCAGCATCTGCGCCTGACGGACATTTTCATAAATATTGTAACCACAGAAAAACTCATCCCCACCGTCGCCGGAAAGCGCCACCGTCACATCCTGTCTTGCCAGCTTGGAGACCAGCATGGTGGGAATCTGGGAGGAATCCGCAAAGGGTTCATCATAATAAGCTGGAATGCTCTCCACAAGGTCGAACATTTCCTTTTCATCAATATATAATTCCGTATGCCTGGTGCCAAGGTAATCCGCCACCTCTTTTGCATACCTTGCCTCATTATATCTCTCTTCATTAAAACCTATGGAAAAAGTCTTTACCGGTTCTGCGGCGTGCTCCTGGGCGATTGCCGTCATCAGTGAAGAATCATATCCCCCGCTTAAGAATGCCCCCAACGGAACGTCCGCGATCATGCGGTCAGACACCGCCTTTTTCAAAAGCGCTTTTAATTCCTGCTTCGCCTGTTCATAGTCCGTAACGGGGTGTTCCTGCATGCTGTGATATACTTCTTTCACATCCCAGTATTTCCATATTTTAGTCTCTCCATAGCGGAACTTCAGGATGCTTCCCGGCTCTAACTTGTATACATTTTCAAAAATGCTATCCGGGGCATTGATGTACTGCTGGAACAAAAACCTGGACAGCACATCCCTGCGGATCTTCTTTTGAAACCCGTCCCGCGCCATAAGTGGCTTTAACTCAGATGCATAAATGAGATTTCCTCCGTCTATCTCATAATACAGCGGCTTTTTGCCAATTCTGTCCCGCACCAGATAAATGTCATCCGTCTCTCTGTCGTAAAGGCAGATGGCAAACATGCCGTTGAACCTTTGAATGCAGTCTATTCCCCACTTTAAGTAGGCGGCAATGATAACTTCCGTATCACAGGAAGAGCGGAAAGGATAGCCCGTGAGCTCTTCCCTAAGCTCCGCAAAATTGTAAATCTCACCGTTAAAAACCACACTAATGCGCTTATCCGCGGAATGCATGGGCTGATGCCCTAGGGGCGATAAGTCTATGATGGAAAGCCTTCTCTGCGCCATGCCCATCTGGTAGCCGTCCTTCATCTGAAAAATTTCCTCACCGCTGTCGTCAGGACCACGGTGGTACATGGTATCATTCATTTTCTTAAGCTGTTCTAAGGTGATATTCTGTTTTGAAACAAAACCACATATTCCGCACATAAGCTACCTCTTTACCCTTGCAATGACCTCTTCCACATATTCTTTCCACTGGGAGAGCACTGCATTCTCATTGATTCTCTCGCTGATTTTCCGCGCATTGTCGCCTAAACGCTCTGCAAATTCCCTATCTTCGATCAGCCTGTTGATGGCATCTGTCATTGCCTGTTCATCTCCCACCGGCAAAAGCAGACCATTTTCTTCATGTTCAATCACCGTCCGGGGACCGCCGCAGGGGCAGTCCGTCGCCGCCACAGGCAGTCCAAGCGTCATTGCCTCCAACAGCGCATTGGGCATTCCCTCATAATCGGAAGAAAACGCATAGACACCGGCGCTTGGCAGTTCCTTTTCCAGACTGTCGCTTGGTCCCATCAGTCTGATATAATCCTCCGCCTGATTTTCTTTTATGATTGCCTCCAGCTTTTCCTTGGTGCCGTCAAAAGAATCGCCTCCGTAGAGTTTCAGGCAATAATCCGGGTGCTTTTCATGCACCTTCAAAAACGCCCTGAAAAGCATCGCCTGATTCTTGAAGTCCACCAGTCTTCCCGACTGCACCACCGTTTTTTCCCTAGTTTCCGGCTTGGGTATATTCAGATATTTATGATTCACTGGGTTTAAAATAATCCTCGAACGTTTTTGTAAAGATGCGGGGAAATAGGTGCCCTGCTCTTTGGTCTGGAAGACACAGCCCGCTGCCCTTCGATACAGCACGGGGATGAGCAGCTTGTCCGCCAGTGAATTATAATAGGACTTGGGATCCTGGCGCACCGCCGGAATCACCGGTACTTTGGTTCCCACTGCGCAAATGAGGGCACGGTAATTGGGTCTGCGGGTAAAGGAAATGACCACGTCCGGCTGCTCCTTTTTGATCAGCTGCCTTAAGTAGCGGAATCTCAGCCAGATTTTCTGCAGACGATTCTTTCCTTCGTCCTCTTTTTGAAGCCCCACATGGATTCTTCTGACCCGTGGATCCAGTTGAAATTCAACCTCGCCCTGCCATTCTGTCGCGGCGATGACCTCGTACTCGTCCTTCACCAGCTGGTTGACCAGATTCGAGACCACACGCTCCGCGCCTCCCTGCTCGAAACAATTTAAATGAAATAGGAGCTTACGCATACTCTGCCTCCCTCTTTCATAAGATTTTTGCTTAATTTGTTTATTTTATCATACTTGAGAAGTTATCACAAGGTCTTCGGAAGCTCTGCCGCAATAATTGCTGCAATCACAGTACCAGTAAATCTTTATCGATAATATTAAATGCAATACCTTTTTAAGAAAAATGTTGCATATTTGAAATTACCTATGTATATTATAGTTAGAAGGTAAGCTATATGCTTATCATGTGGACTGACACATAAATTCGAAATTCTTTCCGGACTTCAGGTGCCGGACAGTTGACTGGCAACCAAAAAACCAGAATTGCTTATCGGACCCCGGGTGCCGATCAGTTGGCGGACAACAGAAAAATTAGTCACTAAAGGAAGGTGTCACCTGCTGCGGCAGACGAGCCTTCCTTTTAAATCTTCTAAAGCATAAGGATTTTAAAATAGAAATCACCAGAAAGTGCCTTCCTCAAAGTTTAATAGCGCGCATTGAACCCTCGCTATTACTAAGCACTACTACATAAGCGTCAGAATATCCCTCTTTTCCTTTATATCGTTTACTCTGTGAATAATTCATTTTTTCTTTATTAACTCTGCAAGCCGCACCGCTATCTCAAAACAGTTGATCTGCTCTTTTCTCTCTTCCAAAGTTCCAAGATTAACATTTTGCCAGACCGCTCCATCCACAAGGTCACTTGCAAAAAAGAACGTATATAGTTCCCATTGCTTAAATGTACAAATAGCCTGCAATCCGGCACTTTCCATCTCTACCGCAATACATCCATCCTTTTTCCTCTTTGCCACGTTCCCTTCGGTTTCCCGGTATATGGCGTCTGTGGTCCAACTTCTTCCACATACATGCGGGACTGATAACTTATCAAGCATTTCCGAAACTCTTTTGCTGTTCGCTATTTCTATGTAGTCACTTGCTTTCTGATAGTGATATGAAAATCCCTCGTCTCTATAACTCTCCGTGGGGACTATCAGTTTACCGCTTGTCACGGCAGAATCAAGAGAACCGCACGAACCAAATACGATGAAATTTGTTGCGCCGGTCAAGTAACTCACTTCATCCATAATACAGCCTGCACAGGCTGCTCCAATAGGTGACATATAAAATAAGATCTTATCATTTCCTTTCATAAAGGAATATACCTGTATTTTCCCGTTTGCAGTAGCTGCGCTGGTTTCCTCTTTATAATCATATCTTTTTAAAATATCTTTCAGCACCTCATGGGAAAACGTCACAATACAGGTATCGGAAATGCTGCCCTTTGTATAAATATTCTCCGGGTTTAAAAGCGGTCGCGATTCATCAAAACTATCTATAATGCTCATCTTATGCTCCTCTTAAACTATTCTTCACTCAATATGATACTTCTTTCTTCTGATATTCCAATACATCAAGTTTCGTTGCTTCGGATACCCTCCTCGCTATACTATGTGTCTCCCTAAACCGCCTTAATCTCCCTAAAACAGATGCCCGGAATTTCTGTTTTAAAATACACAGACTTATCCAAGCATAATGCATCAACAACCCTTAGAATATTGGCAATAGCATAATCTTCTAATATTTTTTTGCTATTTTTTTCAATAATACGCACTGGCAAAAATTGTATTGCGGCATTCATCGTTTTTAGCATATTCCTTAACTTACTTGACACCACAAACCATCCCTTATCATTTGCCACGTAATCCGTTAAAATATTGCCTTCCGTTTCATCGTAGAAAAATTCAAATCTGCCATCCCATCCTTCATAAAACTTGCCCTCATGAAAAGTATTCTGCCGGATGCCAAGGTCATCCCGATAGTGGCAGACTATATCGTTTTCCCCTTCGGCATCCATCATTAGTTTATAATATCTCACCAATCTGCTCCTTCTGATTTCAGCCTTCCAGCAGTGCATGCCTGAATCCATCTAAAATCACGGCTATTCATAGAGTTTAAACCCTGTCCAACAATTATCTTCAATTATTTTCTTTATTTTCTCTGAAATATATATAAATCCAACACTTTTGGAGCATCTAAAAATATCATATGCATCACAAATGCTCCTGTCTAAATATGTTTCTTTCGGCAAAAAGGTATATAAGTCATACTTTTCGTTATATTTATATTTGCTTCTCTTCATATCAAACGCAGGCAGTCTTACGGTTAAATATCAAACATAGCCATCAGTTTTTTGAAGGTATCCTGTCCATCGAGACAGGTGTCGGTCAAATAGCCTTTTTCCGTTTCCCATTCGGAGAGTCCCCGATAGTAAAACACCTTTTTGGAATCCTCAATGATGAACGGAACAATGTCGTAGCGCAGACATTCTTTAAGTGCCACCAACCGACCAACTCTGCCGTTGCCATCTTGGAAGGGATGAATGCGTTCAAAGTTGTAGTGGAATTCGATGATGGTTTCTATTGAAACAGTATCAAGCGCCTCATAGCGTGACAGCAGTGAATTCATTCTTGTCGGCACTTCACTTGGCTTTGCAGTTTCCTTACCGCTGACCACATTGGCTCGTTTCTTGTAGTCGCCGACGGCAAACCACGCAAGCGTGGAATCCTTTGTACCCTGCTTCAAAATGCGATGCAGTTCCTTGATGATATCTTCGGTAAGCGGCTCTTCCGCACGGTCTATCACATAATCAATGGCACGAAAATGGTTGACTGTTTCGATGATGTCATCAACGGGGATTCCTTCTCCGGCATCGATCGTGTTCGTTTCAAAAATCAGTCGGGTCTGATCCTCGCTGAGTTTGCTGCCCTCGATGTGGTTGGAGTTGTATGTCATGCGAATTTGAAGTTCATGGTACAAACCACCAGGCATACGGATGCTCTTTTCATCACGCAGCGTTTGCAGCAGTGTGTTGTCCGAGATATTTCGATACAGTTCCTCCGGCTTACAGTCCAGGAACGCAGCGATTTTTTCAAGCACGCGGTCAGCGATCTTTTCGTTATGACCGATTTTGGCAATCGTCCGTGATGAAATACCGAGTTCTTCTGTAAGGGCAGTCTTTGTAAGTCCCTTTTCACTGAGTTTTCTGATAAGCCCTTCATATGAGATCATGAATACGCACCTTCTCCCTTTACTTGTTATAACCGATTTCGCTCAAAAAGTAAAGCTGAACTGGCAAAAAAGTAAAGGTAGGGGGATGAAAATCTCTCTAACCGACTCATGCGGACAGCGGCTTGGGGCTTCGTGTGCAAAATTCCTATTCAAGATCCGTGCGTCCCATCCCGGCACTTCCTCCATTCCGTTTATGACGTCTCTGGTCGACAGTCCCTCCACGAACAGTTCCAGCCTGCTCACATCGTATGTCACCGTTCTGTTTTAAACCTTCCTCCAGAAAGTTGACTGCTTTTACACATACCATCATGTAAATACAGTCATACTTTGCCCTCCATCATCTGTTTTAACTTGTGAGGTATAACTTCAAGATAAAGCAAAAATTCTCTTGGCTCCGCGCCGACCATATGTCCCACTACTTCGCCTTCCCACCAAGGTAAAATTATTATCATACAAATTAAAAATTTTTAGTACTACATTAGTTCGTCATTCACTGCCATCCCATATGAAAGTATTTCAAAATTAACTGTACAGTCGAGCAATGACATCTTCTTCAAGATGCTGCTTGGTATAGAAAAACCAATTTCTGCAAAATCTGAACATATATAAATATTTGCCTTCATGGTCATACTTAACTTTATATAACCACCTGTTTTTGGGTGCCTTCCTTCCCAAAGCTACCACATCACCTTTAGCAACAACTTTAGTAGGTAAAATCTTTGCCCCAAAGTCAACTTCAATCTGTTTATCATCAGCTATTTCAAATACTATTTCTCCGTAAAAATTCATATCAACCTTCAATTTCCCCGTTCACTAGTTGTAGGATAAAATCTCCGAAATCATCTGCTATGGTTTCCACAATTACATATTTCGCTCCATCATAAAACGCCATAATCACTTTAGGTTCTTTTTCTACATTTAAAGAAGAATAGTCTAAATACGCCATATATCCATCTTCAAAATTATATATTGGAATCCATTCCTTGGGCAAATGATATTCTTCTCTGTCATTTATTGCATATGCAACCGAATTACCCTCCAGGATTCCCGAATCATCATCTGGATTTATTCCAAAAATTTCATTGCCCGCAAATGATAAATAGCCATATTTCGAGAGAAACTCCCTATGTTGATTTGAAAAACTTATATTCAATACTCTTTCTGACTTTTCTATTTCTTCTTCGCTTTTCCCACCTGCTGTGGTATAAAATCTGCATTTTGGTGCAAGTTTCATTGCTTTAACTAAACTTTGATAACTCATCTCTGTATTATACGCCTCCCTAAACCGCCTCATACCCCCTTCAAATAGATACCTTTAATATTTTCCTCTATCCTCTGTTTTAACTTATCAGGTGTACCTTCAAGGTAAATCAAAAAATTTCTTGGCTTCACACCGACCATATGCCTCACTGCTTCACCTCCCCACCAAGGTAAAATTATTTCCTCGAAATCAGCTATTATATCTTTTTTAATCTTTAAATCATCCGCCAGCATCAAATCATAGTCATGAATAAGCAAAATAATATCCTCCTGTTCAATCCATGTCAAATCACAAATATAATCATTATACCAGCCAATTTTCATTTCAGGTAAAGCATGTGGAAACGCAAAAGCATTAGCCATCGCTTGCACATATTCTCTTTCTGTCTCAATTTTACTCCCGAAAATTTCTGCAAAAAAGATATTTTTATTTACATTCACTTTAACTTTTTGAGCTTCATATTTTGTAATATAAATTATTTTATTACCCATTTCCATTTTCTCCCAAAACAAACCTTACACAAGCAACTCCAACCAAATTACACTGCAAGTCACAAATAGATATCTCAACGCCAATCTGATCAGCTGTTCTTCCAAGTCATATTTCCTATATAGAAAAATCCATATTACTTTTGTACTACACTTCTAAAGTTTGCAAAAGATTCATTCCCATTTTACGACACTCATTCCACTCTATAGCCTATATCAAAGCGTCATCATTCCACAGCTCCTTCTTCTGTGTCATTTGCTCTAATTTTTCTTCTATATCCCGTGCAAAATCAAATTGCTCTTGGGTAATCCAACCGCAATTTAATAATTTTTGAGTATACGCCATTCCTACTTCTGAAAAATCGGTTGCAATTTCATCCGTCACCATAGTTCCCTTTAATTTTAAAATTTGTTCTTCTGCACTTAAAGATATCTGTCTGACTATTTCCGTAAAATTGTCATACCACTGCATTATTTTATCAATATTAGCTTCATTCATCATCCATTTCCTACATGAAAGTACCTTGCTGCATCATTAGAATCACGTATTCTCAAGCCAGCATTTTGCTTGCGTATAACTCCTACTATTTTTTCTATTCTTCATAAAACATTCTACACTATACCTAAATTCTGAAAAGTAATTTCAGCAAAAGCATTCTTATCAATCATTCATAAAAACAATCCTAAAATACACATTTTTCTCCTGTTTCGGCAAAAACAAACTATTTACGTTTACTCTCATACTCTAACATCAAATCTATTCCAACTGGCATATTAAATATGGCACAATTACTGGTTTAATATCAAAAATTATATTATATTTTTATAAGCACTGGTTCTTTTAATGTAAGTAATTCAATAATTGTATCCACACAATCAAATAAAATATAATTTTTAAGTTCACCTATCGGACGTGTGCCAGATACTTGTTTTTCAAAATATTTAACATAATTTGAGTTTTGTATTAAAAGTATGCTGCTTTTCTCCTTTTCATTATGACCAAATTTTGAAGAGCGTTCAATATAAGCATTTTCAATCGAACACCTAAAATCCCATACAAAATCAAACACAATCCTATATTTAATTTGATTTATTGCAGTAAAAAACACTTGATATAACTGGTTTTCCCCAACTATCTTATCAATTCTTTCAATATCAATAACAATATCACAATTCACTAATGTTTCCACACATTTCTCCTTTAATAACGTATTTTTATACTTGTACCAGTAGATGGATTATATATTTCCATAGATGTCGCACCATTTAATGTAATAGCCGGAAAGAAAATTTTTCTCCATTTATCCCCTTTTGTGGGTGCCTTTATACCATGAATATTTAGGATTGTCACAGAAATATTAGAAATCTGTTACTGCACAAAATCGCTTAAACATCTGATATAGTTCTTCTTTCTTTGCAATACTTTGAATCCATCCTTTGGGAATATCATTTAAGCCATAATAAATACCCGCAATCCCCCCTGCAATAGCTGCAATAGTATCTGTGTCACCACCAAGATTTATTGCTTTTAAAATTGTATCACGATATCCGTCTGCGTGGAAAAATGTCCACAAAGCGGCTTCCAATGTATCAATAACATATCCTGACGATTTAATTTCATCCTTGGTAACATTGACAATTTTCTTACTTAAAATTATTTCAAAATTTCTAAATTTATCAGAATATGCGTTCACGCAATTACATTTAATAAAATCTATCGTCCTGTCTAAAGCCTTTTCCTTTTCATATCCCAGAATAATTTGGATTGCAAATTCTACATAAAAAATACACGCCAATTTAGAACGATTATGTCCATGTGTTAGCGAAGAAACTTCTTCTGTAAGCTGTATTAGCTCTTGTCCACCTAGATTCTTTCCATAAAAAGCTATAGGCAGAATTCGCATTAATGATCCATTTCCATTATCAATCTCTGCTTTTCCTCCGCAATCTATGGGATTTTTTCCAGCACATATTTCTATAATAGAATTCCTTGTTGAATTTCCGATATCAAACACCTCACCATATGGAGTGAAATAACCTTTTTCATAATAATTTGCAAAATTCTCCGCCACTTTTTTTATTT
>ERZ808040.2441-NODE-2441-length-10376-cov-107.809787_pt1 | contig 10376 bp, 10 predicted proteins | sample MGYA00380191_ERZ808040 | MGnify/ENA primary metagenome ERZ808040 (study PRJEB31490, sample SAMN06133395) | mouse gut metagenome | isolation source: J6 | host: mice | place: China: Chengdu | collected 2015-05 ... | reverse complement strand
GAAGTTCACTGAACCGCTTAGACGATTCAGCTCTTTTATGTGTTTGTCTTTAATGCGTAGCTTGAGGGTTTTCATATCTTTAGTATGGCAAGATTAATTTTAGCTTACAACCCTTTAACGACTTCTTACGACAGTGTGTGTCACCTTATATCCACCCCCTGAAGTGGGTGGTTTTACGGCGACTGGTGATAAAGAGTCGGTCTGGAAATCAGGCCGGCTTTTTTATTGCCGGCTTTTTTTATTACCAGTTTGTTTACTAATAGCCACTTAACCTGATATCAATGATAGGAAATTCATCATGATTGACGCTTTAATGCATTCTATTGACGTGATTGCTCGCATTGTGGAATTTGCAGGGGTCATGATTATGTTCTTAGGCGTGCTGTTTGCGTTTATAAGAGCACTGATGGCCTCTTCTAAGTTTGGCCATGATACTTATCTTAGAATTCGCCAAGATGTTGGCAAGTCTATTCTGCTTGGGCTAGAAGTACTGATTGCCGCCGATATTATGGCCACAGTGGTCACCGAGCCGACGCTACGTAATGTGCTGGTGCTGGGATTAATTGTGTTAATCCGTACTTTCCTGAGTTTATCATTACAAGTGGAACTTGAAGGACGTTTTCCTTGGCAGAAAAAAGAAACTTCAGCCTCTGAGGATTAGATTTTCTAATAAGTTGCTTAGGAGTACAGTTGTTACGATTTCACCACGATATGACACCATCTTAGTCTTAATAACTCCCTGAATATTTGTTATGTTAGTAACAATGACAAAGTGTATCAAGGAAGTTTGTCATATTCCCCAATAGCTGTTCTAACACGCCACTCGGGGATTTCTCTTCAAGGAAAAGCTCACGTTATTCACTGATAAGTGAAGTCTCTAGCTAATAAGACAGGGTTTATGGTGAATACATTGTCAGCCCCCTAAATCAATAATAACTTTTAAAAAAATAAGTTAATAAATAGAAAAGGAAGCCACTATGAGCGACATTTTTAACGTCAAAGACAGTTTAACCGTCGATGGCAAAGCGCATGCTTATTACAGCCTGCCAAAACTTGCCGAAAAGTACCCAAATATTAATAAACTCCCTTACAGCATGAAGATTGTGCTGGAGAACCTGCTGCGTAATGAAGATGGCGGTCAATCTGTGGGCAAAAACCACATTGAAGCCGTTGCTAACTGGGATGCCGGTGCCGAAGCATCCAAAGAAATCGCCTTCATGCCAGCCCGTGTTGTCCTACAAGATTTCACAGGGGTACCCTCTGTTGTTGATTTAGCTGCCATGCGTGATGCGGTAGTGAAGTTAGGTGGTGATGCCAAGCAGATTAACCCCTTTATTCCAAGTGAATTGGTGGTTGACCACTCGGTACAGGTCGACACGTATGGCCGTGAAGACTCACTGGATTTAAACGAGAAAATTGAATTTAGACGCAACAATGAGCGCTATGAATTCCTGCACTGGGGTAAGCACGCTTTTGAAAACTTCGTAGTTGTTCCCCCTGCCACTGGTATTGTTCACCAAGTAAACTTAGAGTACCTAGCCCGCGTTGTTATGGCCAGCGAGCAAAATGGTGAGCTAACCGCATATCCAGACACCGTATTCGGTACGGACAGCCACACCACGATGATTAACGGTATTGGTGTCCTTGGTTGGGGTGTGGGCGGTATTGAGGCTGAAGCCGCTATGCTGGGTCAACCATCATCGATGTTGATTCCACAAGTGGTTGGTTTCGAGATGACCGGTAAGCTGCAAGAAGGCGTTACTGCGACTGACCTTGTGCTGCGTGTGGTAGAGATGCTACGTGCCCATGGCGTGGTTGGTAAGTTCGTAGAATTCTACGGCGAAGGCCTACACAGCATGCCACTAGCAGACCGTGCGACCATCGCTAACATGTCGCCTGAATATGGGGCAACTTGTGGTATCTTCCCAATTGACCAAATGGCAATCGATTATCTACGCCTATCAGGCCGTGATGAAGCACAGATTGAACTGGTTGAGAAATATGCCAAGGCCCAAGGTATGTGGCACGACGCCGACACACCTGCTGCGACTTACTCAAGCAATCTACATCTAGATTTATCAACCGTACAGCCTGCTCTAGCCGGTCCTAACCTACCACAGCAGCGTATTAACCTATCGGATATGCACGAGAAATTTGGCGAAACGCTAAAAGCGATGACCAAAGACCGTAAGTCTGAAGTCGACGGCAAGGTGCGCTTTGATGAAGAAGGCGGTAAGCAAGAACAAGCCGATCGCCTAGCAGCCAAACCAAACCCATTCTGTGCAGATGGCACCACCTCTTGCACCATCCGCATTGAAGACGAAGAGCACGAACTGCATGATGGTTCAGTGGTTATTGCAGCCATTACCTCCTGTACCAACACCTCAAACCCTGCGGTTATGATTGGTGCTGGTCTGGTTGCAAGAAATGCGGCCGCACGAGGCTTAACTGCCAAACCTTGGGTGAAAACTTCACTGGCTCCAGGTTCTAAGGTAGTCACTGACTATCTAGAGAAAACCAAACTGATGGATGAGCTTGAGAAAACTGGCTTCTATCTGGTTGGTTATGGGTGTACTACCTGTATTGGTAACTCAGGCCCTCTACTAGACTCTATTGAGACAGCTATTGAGGACAACGATCTGGTTGCAGCCGCAGTATTGTCTGGTAACCGTAACTTTGAAGGCCGTATTCACTCACACGTGAAAGCCAGCTACTTGGCATCACCACCTTTGGTTGTGGCCTATGCGCTAGCCGGTACAGTGAATATCGACTTAACCAAAGACCCAATCGGCCAAGACCTAGACGGTAAAGATGTGTTCTTAAAAGATATCTGGCCAACCTCACAAGAGATTAATGAGCTGATTGCCAATAACATCGATGCCGAGATGTTCCGTAAGAACTATGGCGAAGTGTTTGACGGTAGTAAAGCATGGAACGCTATTAGCTCAGCAGACAGCCAGCTGTATCCATGGGATGAAGCGTCTACATACATCAAGAACCCACCGTTCTTTGATGGCATGACTATGGAACCAGAAGGCATTAAAGACATCGAAAACGCACGTATTTTAGGTCTATTTGGTGACTCAATCACTACTGACCACATCTCACCAGCCGGTAACATCGACCCAGAGTCTCCAGCCGGTAAATACTTGCAAGAGCGCGGTGTGCTAGAAGCTGACTTTAACAGCTATGGTTCACGCCGTGGTAACGATGCGATTATGACTCGTGGTACCTTTGCCAACATCCGCATTAAAAACAAAATGATGGTTGGCAAAGAAGGGGGCTACACTTACTACTTCAGTGGTGATAAGGCAACCTTACAAGATGGGGAAGAAATGGCCATCTATGATGCGGCAATGAAGTACAAAGAAGACAATCGCCCATTGGTTGTCTTGGGTGGTGAAGAGTATGGTTCAGGTTCGAGCCGTGACTGGGCTGCCAAAGGTACTATCTTGCTTGGCGTTAAAGCGGTTCTAACCAGCTCGTTTGAGCGTATTCACCGCTCTAACCTAGTGGGTATGGGTGTACTGCCATTAACCTTCAAAAAAGGTGAAAATGCGGACACGTATAACCTAGATGGTTCAGAAGTGTTAAGTATTACAGGCCTGAATAATGGCGAAAGCGAAACCGCTACTGTAACCGCCACACGCGCTGATGGTAGCACTGAAAGCTTTGAAGTGAACGTAATGCTACAGACGCCAAAAGAGCGTGAATATGTACGTCATGGCGGCGTATTACACTATGTGTTACGTCAGCTTGCTGCAGAGAATGTGGCCTAACGCCTGACCCTATCAGTGCGTTATAAATCGTTGTTTTATAACATAAAAAATCCCAACCAATAGGTTGGGCTTTTTTTATTGTGCCTGTTTTTTAATCATTGATAACTTATAACTGCTAGCCTTAAACGATTAAGCGGCTAAGAACTCGTCTATCAAATCAAACAACACATCTATTTCTTCGACAGTATTATAGTGCAGACAGCCGGCACGAATCACACCGCCATCCTCCATAATACCCAGCTGCTCACAGAGACCTTGTGCGTAGAAACTACCAGCGCCAACGCCCACCACTCGCTCTGCACAGAAATCTGCAAACTCCGCTGTGGTTCCCTTAGGCAGTCTGAAAGCAAACGTTGGACTACGCCCCTCTATGGTCTTTTTACCATATAAGGTTACGCCTTCTATCGCTTTTAGCTTATCTAGGAAGTGAGCAGATAAGGTTTTTTCATAGGCTTTGATATTATCAAAAGCAGACTCTAGACGCGCTCGTAAATTACTATCGGCTGACTCTTGGCCCGATAAAGACGCTAAGTATTCAATGGCTGCGATCATGCCTGCCAAGCCTTCAAAGTTCTGAGTGCCCTGCTCCCAGCGATTTGGTGCCACCTCAGTGGCCGGCTCTACTTTATAAGGGGTTAACCCTTCTAGATGCTCAGTCTTAGCATAAATGGCTGCCACGTGAGGTCCAGTGAATTTATAAGCCGACAATACCAAAAAGTCACAGTCTAAGCTTTGAACATCAATGCTAAAGTGAGGCGCATAATGCACGGAATCAATAAAGGTCAATGCCCCTACAGACTTTGCCATCTCGACAATACGCTTGGCATCAAGCACGCTACCGAGCGTATTAGACGCATAAGTGAATGCAATTAGTTTGGTATTTTTATTAATTTTGCTTGCCAGCTCATCGTAATCAATCTCAAAGGTTTGCTCATCAACAGCTATTTGATGCACAGTGACACCTTTGTCTTTGGCAATGTGCTTCCACGATGAGACGTTTGAGTAGTGATCCGCTGCAGTCACGATAATTTCATCACCGGCCTGCCAATCCCGGCCAATGGCGCGGCTAAAGTTAAACATCAGCATCGTCGCTGTCGCACCAAACACGATATTATCTGCCGATGGAGCATTTACCAGCGCTGCTACAGACTCACGAGCCTGCTGCATTACCTCGGTGGTCTTAACTCCAGAGAAGAAGTTAGAGCCTAAATTGGCATTATAAAAGGCGAAATAATCACGCAATGCCTTAAGGGTTGTTTCAGTGGTTTGTGAGCCACCTGGTCCATCAAAGAAGATGGGCGTTTTACCATTTACGCTCTGATTAAGCGCAGGAAACTGTTGGCGAATGGCCTTAATATTAAGTGGCATAAAGAATCCTTACCAAGCATTTGAGAGGCTAATATCCGTCATATAAGACGCTTAAATCAGCAGTATGAGTTTTGTGCCTGACAGCAGTACCATCAGGCGTCTAGCTTGTTTGTGCTCTATAAATAGCAATCGATTTAAACGGCTATTTAATCTTATCACCGGTGATGACAAACATATCAAAATAGCCGGTATTATCATTCGCCTTTACATCATTGGCACTGTGCCAAAACAGCGCATCGTTTAACACCACAAATTCACCATCTGTAAATACGTGGTCCAGCATCGGCTTGCTGTCTTGTGTCTCATGCACGTACAACTCACCGCCACTTAAGTTTTCATAATTGACGAAGAACATGCCAATGCGATTAAAGCCATCTTGATGCACCCCTTCTGGCGCAATCGAAATGGTTTGATTCGGTTTTGCACGCATACGCAGCTGATGCACTTCAACTTCTGTATCAACAGGAAGCTCTGCATTGGTATAAAACTGAGAAAACATCTCTTGGAACGCCTCACTCTCATAGCAAGAGGCTTCGATGTCCTCATATTCACGCACGATGTCGCCCTGAAACTTATTCAGTTCGCTAGATTGCTTAAAAGGACGGTAAGGTAGCTTGTTTACTTTGTTGCCGCTGAAAGTAAAAGCACTATAACGGCGCAAACGATAATCACCATCCTTGTACTCGTTTTCAGGGATATTCAAAAAAGAAGGGGCCAACTGCTTAACGTTGGTTTCAGAGAGTTTACCAAGCTTTAAATAAAATGGAGTGGTCATAATCATCCTTGTCATAACTAATAGTTTGACTGATTATAATTAAAAAGAAACAATAATGCCAATATCAAAAATAAACAGATCGTTCTGCCAAAATAAGGCATAAAAAACCCCAGCCAAAACAGAGTTTTAGCTGGGTTATTAGACAATCTAAGTTGACTTATCGCCTGCTTAACGGCCGATCCAAACCGCCTGTCGCTTCTCAATAAAAGCGTCAATGCCTTCCGCCACATCATCCGCCATCATATTCTCCACCATCACTTGACTGGCATAATCATAAGCGTCCGGTAAGCTCATGCCCAGCTGGTTATAGAACATCTGCTTGCCGGTGGCTGTGGCCACAGGAGACTTGCTGATTATGGCATCAATTAATATCTGCAAGGTATTGTCTAACTCTTCAGGCGCTGCTACCCGATTAATCAACCCTTGGGCAGCCGCTGTCTCAGCATCGATAAATTCACCGGTGATGAGCATTTCAAAAGCCTGTTTCGGTGACAGATTGCGGCTAACCGCGACAGCAGGTGTGGAGCAAAACAGACCCACATTAATACCTGATGTCGCAAACTTTGCTGTACTCGAAGCCACTGCTAAATCACACGAGGCCACCAGTTGACACCCGGCTGCCGTAGCAATGCCTTGTACTTTAGCAATGACAACTTGCGGCATGCGATTTAGGGTAAGCATCATTTGACTACACTGGTTAAACAGCGCTTGATGAAACGCTCTATCAGAGTGAGCTCGCATCTCTTTGAGGTTATGGCCGGCACAAAAAGCCTTGCCTTCTGCGGCAATCACCACCACTCGAATGGTTTGATCTTCTGCAATGGCATCTAATTCTTTTTGCAGGGCAGAAAGCAGTGCCACCGATAAGGCATTGAATTGCTTAGGATTGTTAAGAGTTAGGGTTACAACGCCCCTGTTATCTCTGCTGTCTCGCCGGATAACTAATGGCTCATTTTCTGTAACGACTGAGGTGTCTTTTTGGGTTGAGGCTAGCTGTGTCATATATCATCCTTGATACACTTTTAAAAAAAATTTCCTATAAGGTAAAACTTCTATTTTCACCGCCTTACTGCTAAAGGCATTACTAAAAAATAAAGGCACTACTAAAAAGCTGACTATGATTTGTCAAACACTGAGGTCCAGCGGTTCACGGCATACAGTACATACGGCCAAAAGCAGGTATTGATAATATCATGGATACTCAGCCGTAAGTGATCGCCAGTAATATGCGGGTAGCTGTGGCTCAGGTCTAAATACTCACCCAAAAATGCAAAGAAAGTCGCCACCAATAGCGCAATATTAAGCCGCGTTACGTGACGTTGCACCAAGGGCCGTGTCACAAGTAGGCTAAATAAAAACACGCCTATCCCCACATAGATATGCAGAGAGTCTCGGTCTAGACCCGTAAAATCAGTAACATATATTTTAAATTGTTGAAACCCAACCACTGTATTATCCAATATCTCGACGATTAACTTTAACTGCTCATCCAACCTCATAACTGCCCAATTTTTAGACAGTTATTCGTTCGATGACAGAAATTAAGTAGATTAGTATAGGATAGCCCAAAAAAATATGGGTTATGATTTGTTGGGGTTTTCTATAAGGATTAAGGCTTAAATATTCCACTCAACAAAGTTTTTTAGCAATTGTAGGCCGTCTTTATGGCTTTTTTCAGGATGGAACTGAGTCGCAAAAAGATTGTCTTTTAACACACTAGCACAAAATGGCTGACCATAATCACAGACAGCAGCAACGACAGACTCATCTTCTGGCGCACAATAATAACTGTGGACGAAATAAAAGTGAGCATTTTCATTGATGCCCTGCCAAAGCGGGTGGCTACGATCCATACCAGAGATGGTATTCCAGCCCATATGAGGAATCTTAATGTTGGCGCCCTGCTCATCAGTCCAACTCGGCTCAAACTGCGTTACTTGACCTTTAATGATATCTAGGCACTTAGTACGTTCAAACTCAAGCGACTCAGTAAACAGCGCCTGCATACCCACACAAATGGCCATGACCGGTTTATTAAACACCGCCTCTTGAACGGCTTCATCAATACCCTGCTCGCGCATTTGTGCCATACAATCGCGCATCGCCCCTACCCCTGGGAATACGATTTTATCTGCCGCACGAATGATTTTGGGATCATTGGTAATAGACACCTCAGCCCCCACTGCAGATAATGCCTTACTGGCAGAATGCAGGTTGCCCATGCCGTAGTCTAGAAGTGCGATTTTGGTCATAATTGGTCTCTTTGGCTTATTGGTCTTTATTACATACTCAATAAATTATAAACGGCTTTTATGGCTTTGGGGGACTAAATTTAATGACCATAAAAAAAGACCGAAAGCTATCTGCCTCCGGTCTCCTTTCTAATCTTTTTAATCAGATTATAAAGCTTCTTTGGTAGAAGGTAGTGTGTTTAGCGCACGCTCATCATACTCACACGCCATGCGTAGTGCACGAGCGAAAGCTTTGAAAGTACACTCGATCTGGTGGTGGCTGTTTTTGCCCTTTAAGTTGTCTAAGTGCACAGTCATCCAAGCATGGTTTACAAAACCAAAGAAGAACTCACTGAATAAATCCACGTCAAATGTACCTACGTGTGAGCGCGTAAATGGAATGTCCATGTGCAGGCCTGGGCGACCTGAGATGTCTACCACAGCACGGGTTAACGACTCATCTAGTGGCGCATAGAAGTGACCATAACGGCGAATACCTTTTTTGTCACCCAACGCTTTGGCGAAAGCCTGACCAATGGTAATACCGGTATCTTCAACGCTATGGTGATCATCAATATAAGTATCCCCATTACATTTAACATCTAAATCAAACAGACCATGGCGTTTGATTTGATCCAGCATATGGTCTAAAAACGGCACACCGGTATCAATAGTACCTTGACCGGTACCATCAAGGTTCACGGTAACGCTAACTTGAGTCTCAGCAGTATTACGCTCAACGCTGGCGATACGATTTGGACGGTTGGCTGGATTTGAACTTATTTCAGTAGTCATGGCAGTAAGGCTCACTAATAATTGGCTGGTTAATAAAAAAACAATACCCTTTAACAGTTGCTAAATAGCAGTAAAAACAACACACTTAACCTGATAATAGCAAAGGTAATACTTTTAAGCCATATATGCCCCCTTTAAACCCAGATAGTTTGCTAAAATAAGGCTAATTATAAGCCTTATTTTAGCCACAATCGTCACTTAACCTTTGGGATATTACCTATGCCATTAGAAGCCGTTGCTATTAATTCCTTTGATACCCCTATTATGCGTGAGACCACTCATGACGGGGAGTTACGTGAGCGTATTGGTAAGCTTTATGCTGCTGAAAATGCCAATATAGGCGACCTGGAGGACAGTGAGGCTGTCCTAGCGCTGTTTGAGGCCGCTTTTAAACGGGGCAATCTGATGTATGTGGGCATGTTTAATGACAAGCCCATTGCGGTTATTGGCTGCTTTGATGATGGTCAGACCGACACCAAGCGTTTGCAATATTTAGCGATGCACCCTGAAAACGTCAATCGAGGCATCGACGCTAAATTTATTAAAATGGTATACGATAAAGAAATTAAAAAAGGCGTTCGTCAATTTATGCCGGTTGACGAGCAAGTTCATAGAATTATGAGCGAATATGAATTAATTCGGTTAAAATAGGCCTTAATTCTGAATATCTGACCTTTTTTGCATATTATTTCAACTATTTTGATTTATTTTCAAAAAAAGGGTTGACAGGTCATCGAATATTTAGTTTAATAGCGACCTCATAAAGACGGCTCGATAGCTCAGTTGGTAGAGCAAAGGATTGAAAATCCTTGTGTCGGCAGTTCGATTCTGCCTCGAGCCACCATCTTTATAACGAATTCCAAAAAAACCTCAAACTAACCGTTTGGGGTTTTTTTATATCTGTTGATTTTTGATTGAGACTCACTTTAACATTCGCTGTTTTAACCCATACTCTTAATTGGCTAATTAGCACTTTTAGTTAATACACGAGCCATCTCTTAATTGATTCGCCTTTGATAAACACTCCCTTTGTCGATATCCCTGAAACACCCTCTATCTAGCCATTTCTCAACTATTAGGTTACAGAGTCAATATTTACTGCTGGCTTTTGACAGCTATACTGTTTTAAGAGCTATCCTGTTTTTATCGCACATCTGGTGGGTCGATTTGGCTATGCGTGAATTTGATTACGACTTAGACTACAAAAACCTGAACTTGCGTGAGCACCCCGAGCTGTATCGGGTGGGCCGTGGCGAACAGGGCGTGCTGCTGGTGGAGCCTTATAAATCCGAGATCCTACCGCATTGGCGCTTTGCCACGCCTGACGTCGCTACCGAGAGCAGCGATAAAATTTATCACCGGTCGCCGTAAAACCACCCACTTCAGGGGGTGGATATAAGGCGACACACACTGTCGTAAGAAGTCGTT
>ERZ808040.2440-NODE-2440-length-10377-cov-4.624757_pt1 | contig 10377 bp, 4 predicted proteins | sample MGYA00380191_ERZ808040 | MGnify/ENA primary metagenome ERZ808040 (study PRJEB31490, sample SAMN06133395) | mouse gut metagenome | isolation source: J6 | host: mice | place: China: Chengdu | collected 2015-05 ... | reverse complement strand
CGCACAAAGGCCGCACCCGGTACAGGCCTTTCCGGTCTGGGGTTTCATGGGAACGCCGCCGTATTCCCGATAAGGGCGGTTTCCCGGAAGGTTCAGACAGGCAGATAAGGAACCCGATTCCATCCTGGAACGGACTGTCCGGGCAAAATCCGCCAGCTCTTTTTCGTCCTGCGCATCCGGGCGCCCTGCGGCGAACTGACGCATAATGGAATGTTCGGCAACGGCTGCCACCGCGGCAATGCAGGAAAATCCGGAAGCTGTAACCGTATCCTGTAATTCAGCAAAAGTATCGTCATACGCCCGGTTTCCATAGACCACTATAAGGATTGCGGAAGCTCCGTTTCCTTTCATTTTGCACAGCCTTGACAATGCAATGGCGGGAACCCGCCCGCCGTAGGACGGAACGGATATGATGCAGATATCCTTTTCATCAAATGATATAGCAGAGAAATCCGTGTCGTAATCCGTGAGATCCACACAGGTATGCTCCGGGCAATATGCCCCCGTGAACAAGTCTGCAGCCTTCCGTGTTCCCCCTGTGGGGCTGAATACAATGTTATAAACTGACATAGCTGTCCTCCTCTTTCACCCGCGTACGGGACATTTTTTATATGTTTATGGTTCAAATCTTCTGTTCCGGCACAGGTTCCGCAGTGCTTTCCTGCCGGTTAAAGTGATCCCGCTTTTCTTATCATATCATACCTATTCCGTTTATGCATCCGCAAGGTGGCTGCCTTTGCATCCCTTCAGGCACCTTCGGTATCTCTCTTGTGCGTTACTGTTTACTCCGTTTACACTGCACGAGTGTGCTGACTGCACATCGCTGCACATACTGCTTCCAAAGAATTCTTTCCCAAACACAACCTTATATGGTACAATAAGCATTGGAAATGATCCTGTTTACATGCATAGCCAGCAGTGAACGGAAATCAAAAACCACAGATTTACAATAGGAAAAAACAGGCTGGCTGCTGCAGAGCTACGCATCCACGAACGTGTTTGATCAATCTTCCTGCCACCCATACGCCCCGCTATGTGTGATATTTGCGCCAAATCGAGGTTACATAGTCTGCTAGTACATCGTCTGTAAGATGATTTCATCTCCCAGAAATGGTGTCGCATATCCGGCAGAAAGTATTTTTCAAACACGCTTTGGAGTGGGAGGGAATATGTCCGATTTTCAGGAGCTTGTAAAAAGCTTTCCCAAAACAAGAGAATATGTCCGTGATTTCTTCGTCTACGGCTTTAAGACCAGGGATGAATTCAGGGACAAGAGCCCCCGCACCTACGACAATGAACGGCGGCGGCTGGAAAGCTGGCTGGGGGAATATGTGCGGAAGGACCATGTGTCCAACGGCGCCAACATCTCCCTTGCCATTGACAGCAACCTCCTGGACACCAATCCCCTGTTTAAGGTGTGGAAGACGAAAAGCTTTACCGACAACGATATCGTACTGCATTTCCTGATACTGGATCTGCTGCAGGAGGGCATGGAGCTGACCGCGGAAGAAATCACGGAATGCCTGCTTACGGAGTATGAGACGCTGTTCGACGTCCAGACCGTCCGCCGGAAATGCAATTCTTATGAAAAAGAAGGATTGCTGCAGAAAAAGAAATCCGGCAAAGCCGTAGTCTATTTTTTAGACAATGCACTGGCCCACTGGATCGGCTCCAATGAAAATATGCTGGATGCACTGGCCTTTTACCAGATGGCAGGCTGCCTCGGCATTGTGGGAAATCATCTGACGGAGCAATTGGATTTTTACAACCAAAGCTTTCGTGTGAAACACAGCTTCTGTGTACATACCCTGGAAGAAGAAATCCTTCTGGCCCTGCTGAATGCCATGAACCAAAAGGCAAATGTCCGTCTGGAAATCAAAAGTTCCAAAAACGGAACCATAAATACCGCTGACTGCACGCCCCTGCAGATTTTTACCAGCACCAGAAGCGGCCGGCGTTTCCTGTGCGGTTACGTATCCAGGGGCAAACGTTTCACCTGCTACCGCCTGGATACGGTCAAGGCCGTCGCTCCTCTGGGGCCGTCGGAGGAATATGAGGAACTGCTGGCCAGGCTTGACCGGAATCGGGATCGGCTCTGGGGCGTATCTTTTCAGGGAAAAGACCGACACCATCTGGATCGGCTGACCATGACGGTACAGGCTCTGGAACCCACTGAAAATTATATCGTGGAACGCTTAAAGCGGGAAGGCAGAGGCGGCACGGTCACCAGAATCGGCCCAAACCTCTACCGGTATGAGACAGAAGCTTTCGACTGCAATGAAATGCTGCCCTGGCTGCGCACTTTTATCGGCCGGATCCTGTCCCTGGAATGTACCGCCAAATCAGTGGAGCGGCGCTTTTACCAAGATCTGCAGACCATGTACCGGATGTACAATGTACCAAATGCGTACATTGTGGAAGGAGAACCAAATCCCCCGCGGGAAGAAAAGTCCTCTCCGCCATCCGACTGTACCGCCAGTAAAAAAAGTCCGGATGCATACCGCAATGGTGAAGGACTTTTACCATAAATAAAAAAATCTTCCACAAGGAGAAGGAAACGAAATGGGAAAAATAAACCGCGAAGATATGCTGGAGCTTACCAGGCGCATGACTCTGAAAAGGAACTGCTTTGACCGGATTGCAGGGGCATATATGGATGAAGAAGGGTTTGTGGACGGAACCTTCAACAGGCATTTCCAGAAACTCACTGCCAAAGAACGCCAGGACAATCTGGACATAGCCAAAGCAATTCCCTTTTCGGATACCAATGTGCAGCTGAGAGAATATACGATACCGGAAGCGGACCGACAGCAGGGAAGCCTGTGGCAGCTCCTCATGGCTTTGAAAGAATGTGAGCTGAAAAACGATGCGATGCTGGACGTCTTTTATGAGGAATTCGGAAGCAGATACAGGGCAACCGGCAGCTATGCCCTTATCTTTTTCCATGGCAGCTACGACGTGCCCCTGAAGGCAAGCGACAAGGAAAGCCTGTGGGAGTCGGAAGAGGTCTTCCGGTTCCTGATCTGCGCAATCTGCCCGGTAAGCGGGGATTACGAGCCGGGAAAACCTGAATGCGGTTTCCTGTTTCCGGCATTCAGGGACCGAAGCGGCGATATACACCGGATTGATGTTTTCCGGGAGGACGGCAGGTTTGCGGCTGTAGAAAGGTGGGAAGATCTTCTCTTTCACTGAGTGATCTTCTCCGGCAAAACCTTCTATCAGCCGCACCAGGCTTCTTTACTCCAATTCCAAATCTTGTCAATCCAATGTATCGCCTGCCAGTTCCGCCCAGAGTGTCTCATAGGGCCGCGGCTTCACCGGGTTCTCGCCGGCATATTCCGCTATTCTGCCTGTAACAGGGGCTGGATTATCCAGATGCACCAGAAGCAGCTCCAACGCATTCCGCAAAAGTGTCACGCCGTCGTGGATCAGATAAGCCGGAATGATCCGTCCCTGAAAAGTATCTTTGGGATACCTCTTCCCCTCCACATCCATATATGTTCCGGTATCTGCCACATGATATTCCACGGTCTGCTTCTCCTCCTGCAGCCAGGCCAGCAGAAAACGCCCGCCCTCCTGGAGCAGGACAATATGCCGCCTGCGGCCCGCTTCCCTTCCCCAGGTCAGGCGCAGCTTTCGGAAACCGCCCTTTAAAAACCGGACCAGCATTTCCTGCAGCCGCCTCCCGTCCGCGGGCCCGACTTCCAGCTTCTCCACACGCCCCTCCTGATCCACACAGGCGGCAGAGACAGGATACATGAAAAAGTAAAAGGGGGCATCCGGGCGGTTGTGGGCACGTTCCACGGGAAAGTCCGCCAAAAGCTGCTTGTCCAGATTATATCTGGAACGCCCATAGGATACATTGACGGCATAGTCCCAGATGCCTCCCGCCATGAACTGCACATTGTCAGGCCGGCTGACCTGCCGGAAAATCACATCCAGTTTCCGCCGGATGCTGGCAAAGTTTCTGTGAATCACCTGGTCAAACAGCCTGCCCCGGCGGAAGGGGACAAACGCAATATGCTCTTTACCCTTCCCATACATCTCCGGTTTTTCCAGAAGGGCATAAGATTTTGCCCGGAAATCATCGAAATACAGGCAGGCATATCCGCCGCCACCTTTCAGGAACACCAAGGAACGCCGGGTATCGTAATCCAGTTCCTCCCCCATGGGCGCTTGGATATTCCATGACAACTCCAGCCGTTCCAGGCTGCCATCGGCAAACCGGGCCAGAAGCTCTTCCAGCTTTTCTACTGTAACAGCCTTATCCGGCAAAGTGCTCCGGCCTTCTCCGATGGCCGGCTCTTTTGATAGGCTCTCCCTTTTCTCCCCAGTGGCCAGCTCTGCTGGCAGGCTCTCCCTATCTTCTCCGATGGCCGGCTTTGCTGGCAGGCTCTCCCTATCTTCTCCGGCAGCCGACTCTGCTGGCAGGCTCTCCCTTTCCTCTCCGATGGCCGACTCTGCTGACAAACGAGTTTTTCCCTCACCGGAAACACCTTCTTTTCCGGACAGCTCAATGGGTTTGCCCCAGAAAGGCGGTGTATCAGGATTCCTGCAGACCACACTGTAATCCGGCATGGCATAGACCGCATCCGGCAGATTCACCAGCAGCTCCACGGGAAACCGGGGCGGCATCAGCGTTTCTTCCAGCATCTGCCGGGCCAAAGTAACCGCACATTGGGCATCCTCCACTCCGTCACACTGCCCGTCTCTGAGAACTTGCCGTCCCACGGGCAACTGTTCGAACAGGATCAGCACCTGGGTCCGTTCTATCCATTCACACCCATAAAGGTGTTCCCCGTCCTCCGCAAACAATTCAAAGGGCAGCACGCTTTCCGGCGGCAGCGAACGGATCTGCGGCGGCTCTTCCTCATCCTGCTCCCATCCCTGTCCCACTTCTCCCGGCAGAGGCAGTCTGCACACATGCCCCGCAAGACATGCGGCAATGACAGGCCAGCCGTCCTCCGGCGCTGCAGTGTCCGGCAAACGTTCCATAATCTCTTCTTTTACCGTCTCATATCGGTCATAAACAGCGGCGGTAACCGGCAGGCAGAAGAAAAAAATATCCGTGTCCGTCAATCCTGCCACACGCTCCCACTTCAGGCAGGGCCGATATACAGGCTCTCCATTCAGCAGAAACTCCATATAGCGCAAATGAAAGCGGATTTCCAATTCATCCTCTCCAATGGTATCAGTCACAGACTTAGGAAAAATACCATCCTCCGTCACCCCCAGAAACTCCCTGCTCCACTCAGGCAGATATGGCAGCTCCTGATTCAGGTACTCCCGAAGCCACCGCCCGGATTCCGGATCCCTGGCCTGATAAAAACCAGTATTCAGCCAATGGCGGAAGAAGGCGCTACTCTTCAGGCTCACCGCGACCTCCGCTCCCTCCGTTTCCCGGTCCCTTTGCATTCTTTGGACAAGTTTTTGTTGTTTCAGCATCTCCTGTGCCCGGTCTATGACTCTCTGTGCACAGGGAGCAGTCTCGTGTTCCGTATAAAACCGAATAACTCTCCTCAGATAGTAATCACACCGATCCTCGTTCACCCATGTGTGAAGCATCTCGTCCTCCACAAAACGACGATCCAGCAAGGCCCTTCGAAAATCTTCACGCTGAAATAAATCATCCGTTCTTCGGATATCTTCTTTCGTGGCACAGGCATTCTCACCGTGAATCTTACAGGTACTGACTGCATAGGTGTGGAACTCCTTCCGCAGATCAGAAAATTTCTCCCTTTGCTGACCTGCCAGTTCCGGCAATCTTTCCAAAACCAGTTCACGCAGAGAGCCATAAAGAATCTTCGCCCGCCCCATAACAGCTGTTTCCAGGTTCAGCTTCTGCCAGGTAATACGATACAGTTCCTCCGGCAGTCCTTCCCTGCGGAAGAAATGGGTCATCAGCCGCAGTCCGGCCGGATGTCGCTCATAGTCCATATCGCCCCGCTGCTGGCATTTGTCGGTAATATAACCTGCTGCATAGCGGCCGATAATCTGGCTGTATTCCCCAATCTCACGCTCGCTCCAGACATCTTTCTCCGCCATGGCAACCAGCCGGCGATACTCTGTGAAGCTTTGCAATACTGCCCGCTCATTTCCTTTGGGACTTTTAGGCACAGGCCCCCTGGCGGCAATGTCAAAAACAGATTCCTGACCGTCAAACTGTGCACCCGGAAGGATTAAGAAGCGAACCTCCAAACGCTCGCTCCCGTCGGGATTCCGGTAGACTGCCCGCTGAACCGTAAACTGATAGGCGATACACAGCCAGATCAAAAATTCCCGGTTTACCGGATATTCTCCTTCCAACCGGATCACCTCATCCGACAGCAGTGCGGTAAAATGCCAATCCCAGGCCGCGTCCAGAAAAGCATCGGAAGTAAAATACTCCAGCCACCGCTTTTGATCCGTCCTCTGTCTGCCGGTGTAAAGGCTGCGGAAACTCCGGATGGCCTCGTGGTCCGCATATGGGTTAAGGCCTGCTTTGTACGCCGGTTTCTCAGCAAGCGTCCATCCTTGGTCCTCTGCTTCTCCAGGGTGTACCTCTCCGGAATCCGAAATGTCTTCCGAAAGTGCTTCTGCTTCTTTGTCATCCGTTTTATCCGCTTTTCCGGCTCCCGGCCTGACCGCCGCCGTCTCGTTCCCGACTGGTTCATCTGCATTTGATTCCACAGTCCCTGCTTCGGACGCCTCCGGCCTTTTCCTGGCTGTTCCGACTGCATTTGATTCCACGGTCCCTGCTTCGGATGCCTCTGTTTTTCCGGCTTTCATCCCGGCAGCCGGTTCCATGAAACCTTCCCCCTCTCTTTTCGCATATGCCAGCGCCGCTTGATAGGCTTTTCGCAGCTCCAAAAACCCCTCCGGGTTCACCTCAGGATGGCAGTCCCTGGTTTTTCGTGCATAAGCCCGCTTAATGGCCGACATATCCTGTGTTGGTTCCAGATCCAGAACCGTCCAAATATCCTTCATTGCCTTTCCTCCCCTGTCACACTCTGCACAATCCGGTACATCAATGCCAATTAACCGTTACATCACCCCACTGATCATTCCTCACTCAAACACTTTTTGAGCAGACAAAGCAAACAGCCTCGCCAACGTGTCAGGAATCGATTATTGTATCCCCTTTCGGGAAAGTCTCTATGTACATGGTTCCTGCAAGCGGCATTCCCAAAAGAAAGCTATTTCAAGAACTCATCCTCCACCAGTAATTCCCTGACCCGGGAGTAGGTACAATCCATCAAGACAAACTCCCCGGATCTGTCTGTGACCAATTCGGCATTGGCCACATCCTCCAGTATCAGATCCAGACAGTTACGGATACGGCTCAAATCCCGTTGAACCGGATCCGGCACATGCGCCTGCCCTGGCAGCGGGCCAGGATCAGTCAAAGTATACAGACTCGCCTGCTCCCTGTCGTCCCGAAGCCAGGCCATCGCATACCGGCCCTGAAGACAAGCATCAGGCATCTGTGCCGGCAAAGTATTTTCCCCCATTTCCCGTGATAACAGAATAAGATGCCTCCAGTCCTTTCCGCCAAACTTCCAGCTCAGCCGGAGTTTCGCCAGCTTTTGCTGAAAAAACTGCGCCAGTGCAGCGGAAGCCAGATTATAACTCCCCGGCTTTAGTTCCGCCAAAGCCTTCTCGCCCGACAGGGACACACTCTCCATCCGGGCCGGATACTGGCTGAACACAAACTTCGACAGAACAGAACCGCCGGCACGGCTTTCCGGAATCTTTGCCAGCTTCTGCATAGCCATGCGCTTTTTGAACGAACCGTTCTGCCTGTCGGTACTGCTGGACCAAAGCCAGCAATCCCCCACTCTGGTCTGTATACGCCCCCGGCCTATCTGCATAAAGACAAGATTCAGATTGCCCAGAATGGAATGGGGATTCCCGTGTATATTATAGTCTGCAAGCCTACCCATACCAAAGGGCAGATATTCTACCTCGTCAGAATCCACAGTTCGATACACCTCTGGCTGCGAAAGCATGGTATACCAAGTATCATAATCCGTTTCAAAACAAAAACAGGCATATCTGTCCTTGTCACGAACCAACACCAGAGTAGTCCGGTCAAATTCCAGCTCCAGCCGTGTCAGCTCTCCTTCTGCAAACCGGCCAAACAGCGCATCCAATTCCGCTTTTGCCGGCAGCCTTCCCTTCTGCCTGTTTTCATCTTCCCTCAGCTTCTCCCATACCTTATCTCTATCCGCACCTTTCCAATCTTTTTGCTCAGATTCCACTCTGAAGCGTCCATCCGACTCGCACCCACCCTCGGAACTTGTCAGGGTTTGCTTGCGGGTCAAATCGAAATCCGATAGGAATTGAGCATGAAACTGCTCTGGTTTTGCTTTGGACTCAACATAATCCTCTTCCGGACCTGCCTTGGGCTGAACGTAAACCTGCTCCGGACCTGCCTTGGACTCAACGCAATTCCTCTCCGGACCTGCTTTGAGCTCAACGTAATCCCCCTCCGGATCTGCCTTGGACTCAACGTAATTCCTCTCCGGACCTGCTTTGGACTGAACGTAAACCTGCTCCGGACCTGTTGGGAACTGGAGGTAAATCCGCTTCGGCATTTTCAACAGCAGGGACAGATTCAACTCCTCGGGAACGGCCTTCTCCGCCGCATCTTTCCTTTCCTTCTCCCTGTCGCGGTCTTCCAGCTCCTGTTCCGCCCTTTCCACCACCCGGTTCCAACCGGGGATATCACGGTTTTTCCTGTAGAACTCCATCAGCCGTTGAATGACACCCTTCGGAGTCATTCTGTTGAGCCAATCGGAACCGGATAAAAGCTGTTCCTCCACAAAACGGCCACTGTGCAAAGCCCCCCTGACATTCTCCTGAGCAAAAAGAGAGTCCAGCTCCACTTCCTCCTGGTCAGGATCCTTCCGAATGCTGGCAAAGCAGGCGGCCCGCTGACGATTCAGCTGAAAGAAATTTTCCTGCTCAGTTTCCGCAATACCGGGAACTCTTTCCACAACCAGCTCCCGCAAAGAGCCATAGAAAATTTTTGCCTGGCCCCTGACAGCATCTTTCAGATTCAGTTTCTGCCATACTGTCCGATAAATCTCTTGAGGCAAGTCATTCCTCTGAAAAAAGTGGATAAACACTTTCAGTCCGGCAGGATGGCGCTGATAGTCCGGTGAAACTTTCGGGTCACAGTGTTCTTTAATATAAGCCTGCGTGTACCGCCCCACTATCCACTTGAACTCTTTCAAAGCCTGTTCGTTCCAGCTGCCGCCCAGCGCAATCCTGACCAGATGGCGGTAATCCTTAAAACTCTCTGAAACAGCCAGCTCATCACCTCCGGGCCGTTTGGGAAAAGGACCTTTCACAGCAATGCTGTAAATAGACTCCATTCCCTCAAAGTACCCTTCCGGCCGCATCACGATCCGCCTCTTCCGTTCCCCTGGCTGAAGCGGTTCTCCTTCATCCCAAATCTCTTCCTGCACGGAAAATTGATAAACAATACCCAGCCACATCATAAATTCCCTGCCGGGTGGGAAATCCTGTTCCGCCTCCTCTACCTTTCCCCGCAGCAAAGCAGTAAAATCCCTGTCCCAGCCTGCGTCAAGAAATGGGGCCGAAGTGAAATACTCCATCCAGAGCTTTGAATTATTACGCTGTTTCCCGGTGTAAAGATCAGTAAAGCTTTGAATGGCCTCCCCGTCACAAAAAGGATTTTCACTCTCCTCCAGCTTCTCTTTCCGAAAGAACCAGCGCTTCAATTTGAATAACTTTTTCAGCAGGTTTTCTATCCAATCTGATATGGACAACTTCCCTGTCAGGCTGTTCTTCCGACTTGATTTTAAAGACATCTCTTCCGGTTCGTTCTTCACATTTGATGTGTTCCGCTTTCTCTTCTTTTCCTTTTTCATCAGAAAACAGGCTGCTTTCTCATCAGGCTCTTTTCCCTGCTGAAACTTTCCGGTATCTCCGGTACCTTTCTCTTGGACAGGATTTTCCCCTGAATCCCTCTGTTCCCTGGATGATACCGACCCGGATTCTCTCCCTTGCTGCGCATAATCCATCGCTGCCTGGTAAGCTTTCCTTAACTCCAGAAATCCTTCCGGATTTTCTTCAGGATGGCAGTTTCTGGTCTTTTGGGCATAAGCATGCCTGATGGCAGTGGTATCACTGGTTGGCTCCAGTTCCAATACTTTCCAAAATTCATTCACAGGTCAGTCCTCACATTTTCATCCATATTTTTCCTTCTACCTCCACTCATATACTGCCAGATATGCTTCCGGTTCTTTCTTTATGGCGGCGTTCCGACGTTTGCTCCCGTCCTCGGTCTGCCCGGTCAACAGCTTCATAAACCGGGCTTCGTGCCTGGCGGCGTAGCTGGTGACTTTCCGTAGGTTCTCGGTCACTCCG
>ERZ808040.2436-NODE-2436-length-10380-cov-4.933320_pt1 | contig 10380 bp, 7 predicted proteins | sample MGYA00380191_ERZ808040 | MGnify/ENA primary metagenome ERZ808040 (study PRJEB31490, sample SAMN06133395) | mouse gut metagenome | isolation source: J6 | host: mice | place: China: Chengdu | collected 2015-05 ... | reverse complement strand
ATCAATATCTGCAATTTTCAAGGTTCAATCGAGCCTATTTTTTGACTCGTTTTTTTCATAGATTATTTGACACTACCGACCATTTTCATCTGCTCAGCCATTGGTACTGGATGCTTCTTTGCATCGACACCATAACAGAAATTGCACATATCCAAATACCCTTTTTCAGAATATCCAAGATTAAATTCCAGTAATTCTCTTTTATAGTCTTTTCCATTTAAAGCATCTAAATCCAAATAATCATTCTCACCAGCATCAAAACTCATATTTTCTGCCACACTTCTTGCCATAACACAAAAATAGAATTTATTCTCTCTGACTTCTCTACACGGAGTCTTACACGAATCAAAGACTTTAATCAACTCATCCGGTCCTGAATTACGAATTAAATGATCAAATCCATAATCATACCATTCAGCATCATCCCTGCTAAGGACATACTGAATATCATTATGATCTAATGTATCCGTTAGCTGTTTATATTTATCAATTAACCCAGGTATACTTTTACTGTAATTAGAAATACGAAACAGCACATTATATTTCCTGCACTTGTTCATAGTCTCTCTATCGGGGCTTAATGTCCCATTTGTTGTGATTGACAATATGCCTATCTGCCGCCTGTAATGCTCTCCTATATACTGAATTGCTTCTGCAAGTTGTTGATATAATAATGGTTCTCCGCCGATTAAAACAAACTCATACACATAATCAAACTTTGCAAAAAAAGAATCTGCGCTTTCGTATACCTGTTCTAAAGATAAGTCTTTTGTATCCATGTAATTCACTGCAAAACAGCCATGTGCACATTTCTGACATTTCAAAGTACAACGCTCTGTAAGTGAAATCTGTGCTAAACTGACAAATGACCTTTGAAACAAATAAAGAGAGACTATCGGAAATACATCATTAAGGAAATTCTCACACAAAAAGAAATTTTCTCCCTCCTTCAATTTCCAGTTCTCTAATTGTCCTATGATACTCTCTCTGTTTAACATATTCACTGCAACAATGATAATTCCATCTGAAAATTTCATGTACTCCTCTAGTGAATATACTTTATATCCCTTATAACCACTCTTCTGTTTTTTTACATCATTATCAATAAATCCTTCTAATATGCTGTATGCGCACATTATTTTCATAATATCTGTTCCAATTAATCCTGCTCCAAAAATATATACTTTATTAAATAAATTTTTATTTTCTATTATTCTTTCAATTGTTTCATCAAGCTCGTGTATTTTGTCTTTCCGCTTCATTATCTTAGCCCTTTCATTCTATTTCTGTCTGTAAACTTCCCTATTACTACTAACAATAAAATACATCAACACATACAACTTTAAATCTATCCCAATAATATTAATAATTTGATTTCAAAATCTGTATCATTTATAACGGAGCATCTGCACTCCCCTTTCTAAATCATTCATTCTCATAAATTTGCTCCTTCCCCTTCAATTCCATCACCCAATCATTCGCACATCAATCCATTCACAGTTTTTAAATCCTTTCTTTTTCAATACAGCCAAAATCTCACTTTTATATTTATCTGATGGCGTAATCAATATAACAGCTTCTTCTTGATAGGAAGCATACTGGTCTATATTTTTAACAATATATCCTTCTAGTTCTTCTTTGTTTTCGTTTTCACTCGAAACTGCAATTCCTACCACGTTTTGTAATTGTAAGCGATATTTTGAAAGAAGTTTTCTTGTATTCTGACCTGCACCATAAATAATAATTGGTCTGCCATCTGTCAATATGCGATTCAGTTTATCCTTTATGACTTTGATGCATTTGCGATATTCCTCTACTTTCTGACCCGTAATATAATACTCTTCATTTTCCCATCCCGATTCTTCTACCAGATCCTTTATCTCCTGTAATACCTTGTCTATTCTAACACTCCCGCAAAATAGATAATCAATATAATGTAATGTATATCCTTCCATAATTTTCTGGTAATTCTTTTCAAACATAAGATGCAAATCATACTGAATAACTAATTTCAACGTATCTCGAATCCCACGCCAAATATCATAACAAATATCCACATTATCCTTTATCTGCTTATAATTTATTCGATACTCATATACAGGATAATCCAGTTCATAAAACCGTCCCGCTATCCCCAAAGCTTTTATAATAAAAACCTGATCTTCATAATTACTGTAATCAGCATACTCAATCTGATTTTCTTTTATTAGACAGGTATTGAACAAATACCTCGTATGACCATACAAGAAATAATAATTTCGAACATCAACTACACCATTTTTAGTGCAGGCTATATCCCCTTCGCCCGCCTGATAGCATACACCTCTGAATCCATTATCATTACTTAAAACGGTTCCTCCACATATTAAAACATGATATTGCTGAGCAGCTTTATATAGACGCTCCAGACAATCATCGTATGGATACATATCATCAGGATCCATAAAAATCACATACTCCCCATGAGCAAGTGTAATACCATAATTTCTGGCTTTTCCTGCTCCTTTATTTTCCTGATAAATACTCACTAAATTATCATATCTCTGTTGATACTGTTGTATTATAGAAGCCGTATCATCTGTCGAACCGTCATCGACCAATATGACCTCGATCTCTTTTAATGTCTGCCGAAAAATACTATCCAGACATTCCTTCAAATATGCTGCTGTATTATATGTTGCTATGATCACACTCACTTTACACATTAGTATCTCATCTTTCACTATTTATTATTTTTCTCTTTTATGCCTATAAATAATCGTACCATCCAGTAGCCGGTATAAACTTAAAATTATTATGTATATTATCAACTAAATTATTAAACTTTATTTCATTACTATATAATCTAATTTTATTTGGATTATCTTTTATTAATTCTTGATATTTTAATGCATTACTCAATGTCGGAAGTTTTTTATAATCAAATCCCATAATCTTTACAACACAATAATCAAACGAAACCGGATTATCTGAAAAAAGTATTCCTCCAACTTTCTTATAAGAGGGTTGAAGTGGTCCTTCCTTCTCTCCGCAAACAACCATATCACCAAAATGAAGTATTGTTCTTTGCTCTTCACTAGAAATTTTTCCCTGTTTGTTTGCAAAATACACTATTTTATTAACATCCAAAATAGTTCTCCATAACGTATCGTTTCCATACCACATACCAAACTTTTTTCTCTTATTCTCTAACTTATCCAATTTTTTTCCAACATCCCTACATACATAATTACAAATATCTATCATAAAACTAATATTTTTTGACAATGCCCAATTTTTCAAATCATTTCCACTACTATTTATCCATTTTAACACTTTGTGTGTCCCTATATATTCATCACCTTTTTTTTCTTTTGCACCTTTTCTATGATGTGGAAGATATTCTTTTCTTGTATTAATCCCTATCATATTTTTTAATGCAGCAGTATATCCTGCAATACGATGTGTCTTCGGCTTTGGTACATTTATTATTACATCCGCTTGTAACATAGCATCACTTACGCAGTACTCATTCTTTTTGCCATTATGATGTGTAATAACATCATTTGCACAATAATTTGTTATTCTATATCTTTTTGAATAATCAAGCTCTGTAAATTTTGAGATATTACCAAGATCAATAACCTTACTTCTATAATTAGGATTTGTTTTTTTGATCTGTCGTTGTTTTCCATCAACATTATAAAGAACAGTATCTCTAAGATCCTCAATATCTATTTTCAATTGTGAAGTAGCTTTTTTCTGTAATTCACTAAATAAATCGCCATAACCACTCCTTGTTAAGAGTTTTACAAAATCACAATCTTGAACAGGTGCGTCTGCTATAATAATCTTTCCCTTGCCTTTTAGTGCAATATATACATAATCAAACAAACATCTCACTACAGAAGGATGCGTAATTAAACATTCCATTTTCTCAATTTCATCCTGCTCTGCAAGATTATCATCCATCACTAAATTTGGTTTTATTAATACTATATTTCCAGGTTTTATATACTCTCCTAATGGATTCCACATAGAAGATTTGTAATTTGCAATATCCATGCAACTATTTACAAATATTTCTCTAATCATACGATATATATCATTCCTAAATCCACTCTCAACATTATCAATCCCGAATGGATATTCTGCATACCTTTCATCTGGATTAAATGGAGGTGTATTTGGATACTGACAATCTGGATAATATACAAAATAATTAAAATTATTTTCGTTTTTCATAATTGTATCATTTCCCCTAATCTATAATCCCATTCTACTGGTGTGAATTCTTCTAAGCCGCTTCCTGGATAAAATGTTAATTCACCTACATATATTCTCTCTTGTATATAATACAAATCTACTCTTACAAACTTTATTCCAACAGATAATTTTTCAGATATCTCTACCATTTCTTCGTATTTCTTCGGTTTTTCTATTTCTTTTTTTCGTCTAGGATAATGGCGTTCAAATAACATAGCATTCCATTCTCTATCATAAAAATTAACACATAAACCACTATCACTAAATCTATTTGAACACGTAAATACTATTTTTACTTTTCCATCCATACATAAAAATTTATAATCTATTATCCCTTCTTCACTCAACTCTTCCAAAAACTGTTCTGCTATAATCCTAGGTTTTACATTTTTATATGGCCACTCTCTACTACCCCAATAATAATTTCTGCTTAATCCTCTATCCAAAATTCTATGAGCATTCCCTATATCAAAATTTTTCTTGTCTTTGCATATCACCACACTACCAGAATCATGAGTACATTTTAAAACAAACTGTCTGGGTAATTTATCAAAATCAATTTCTGCAAAAGAGTCATATAATCCTAATGTCGGAATGATATATCCTTCACCAATCTTTTCAGCAATATAATTCTTTACTTCATACTTATCAACCAACTGTGTATATTCAGACTTTCTATCATATAATTTTAGCCATTGAATTTTTTCATTAAATGTCTTAGGGTTCTGCAAATCAGGGTAATATCCTATATAATATCTAAACTGTCTGTTTATATATTCTCTATTATCTGTGATACATTTGAATTGTTTTATTAATTTCCTATCTTTTTTTTGTAACAAATCAATAATGAAAGTCTGTAAAAATAAATCATCCATCTCAACAATATTATATATTCCATTCTTGTATAATTGTTCTCTAATCAATCTTTGATGTCTATATGACATTGCCACAAATACAAATACGAAATCTCTTAATCTATATAAGGAATTTTCAGAAATAATTTTTACCCCATCCCTAATCTCTTCTCCTGTCTGCCTATAATTATCATAATAAAAATCAATATTTATCTCAGCTGCCTTCAATATATCATATGCCCACGTAGTACCATATACTCCTGCCCCAAACAAACATACCTTCTTCTTTTTGCATTCTTCTTTAATATTCATCAATTCAATGTAATTCATTGTACAGAAAGCTCCATTAACATTTTTCCTAACAATTACCATTTCCCAATTTTATTTTTTCCAACCTTTTAAAAGGATACCTTAATCAGATTGTGTAACACTATCTCTTGTGGCCTCTACTGATGATAAACTAATATCTTCATATAAAAACTTAATGCAAATTCTCTCACCATTCTCTGATCACTTTCTCATAAAACGTCAGATATTGCTGATATATTTTTTGAGGTTCAAGACGTTTCGTGACCTCTATCGCTTTTAAGCTCATTTTATCTCGTTCCTCTGTACTCATGGATAATACCTCATTTACAGCTTTTAGATACGAGGCAGGATTATCTCTTTCACACAAAAAACCACTCACTCTATCGTCAATTAATTGTTCATAACTTGCACCGTTAGTTGCTACAACAATCTTTCCCATTGCCATAGCTTCGATACATGCATTTGACAGATTTTCAATTCTGGATGGCAACAGGCAAAGTTGCGCATTCTGAATCAAAGGATATAATTGTTCCCTAACTAACTGTCCTACATAAATTATTCTATCTGCAAATTCACCAGCACACTTTTTTACGTATTCCTCAGCCTTCAATTTAGTACCATCCGTTTCAAGAAGATCTAAATTATTTCCAGACACTACTATATAATAGTCCATATGCTGTTTTAAGAACTCTTTAGAAATTTGCGCAACAATATGAGTTCCTTTTAAGTAAGTCAATCTCCCATAATGAATGATATACCTTTTCTCTTCTAAAACAAATTTTTTCAAAATCGAATCATCCCACTCTGTTCTCTCTAGTACAAATGGACTTTCTATTACAACTGGATCTATTCCTAAATTATTTTTAGCTATTAAGGCTATTAAATGACTAGGAGAAATAACATATTTTGATTTCTTTATTGTATATTCTTCTAATTTATCTTTTATTGACAAAGGGTTATCTGTATATTGAATACTCCCATCAGACACATTAACCCCATTCCATATGTTTAAAAAGCCTGATATTCTAACAACATATGGAATCTTTTCAGGTGACAGTAAATTTAACGATCCATGATTACAATAGTGAATTAAATCTATCTTATCTCTTCTGTTTATATTACGAACTATTTTTTTGACTTGTCGAGCTTTATTGAGATTGACAAACATTTTTCGCATCTCATCAATATCTTCTCGAGTTATTCTTCCAAATATCTTTGAAAAAAAATCCATTAACTTCCATTTATACATAGGCACAAATAAGGAATAGATATTTACATTCGAATCAAATTCAATACTCACATTTTTGGTAGATGCAAGAACTACAGATACTTGATGCCCTTGTTGTGCAAATATTTTCGCAATATTTGATGTAAAACTCGCCAAACCACCCGAAGAATTATTATTAGAGGCTAATTCTGTTGTAACAAATACTATATGCATCCCGCTCCCCCTATCGAATATTTCCGTTTAATGAATAAAATCACATTTTATTTCCATAGGTATTTCATCTTCTGTCATAACATTTGGATCCATTGTAGCAATCTTCTCTTCTGGAATTCCCATAAGCACCAATGATTCTTTAATCTTTTTTGATATGTCTGACCTTATCACAGCAATAACTATATAATCGTAATCAACAGTATAAATATCACCCACTGGGCTGACTTTATATGTAGGCAACGCTGGTCTTTTGATATTTTGATCCACCCACAGCATAACCTGGTAGTCTCTACCATCAACCAAATACTTCATTAAAGTATATCCACACTTTCCAGCACCATATACCACAATTCTGCTTCCACATTTCACTTTAGTAAAAGGATACAGATAATCTACATGCTTTTGCAATATTGTTCTATAATTTCCAGATACAATTATATATATAATCATACAAATAAATATTGGCTTGATTTCTATCGTATACACATTATATTGTTCTAAATAATTTTTTAATTGATGATATAAAATATTTATTCTAAAACTATGTGTTTCTATATTATCCGACATCGAATAAAGTAATGACGATTTTCTTTGTATATAATGATACCCACTCTGCTTTATCAGTGTAACAGAATTAGTTGATACCAAACAAAACCAAACGCATATTGCATCTTCACTCATTATAATCCTATCATCTATAAGCTTTTGTTTTTCTTGAAGCAACTCACGTTTTATCGCCCATGTCCATATATTACAATATATCTTTATTTGAAAGGCTTCATGAATATTAAACAATAACGGAAAAATTTCTTTTTTTACTTCCTCACCATAATATGTTTTATAAGAAATATCTCGTAATATTAAAACACTATCACTTCCAAAATCTTTCTTATAACCAGCGAGGTACACCATATCTGCTCTATCTGGCAAGATTCCTTCCATTACTAAAATCTCTACTCTATCTTCTTCGATCCAATCATCACCATCTACATTTAAAATATAATCCCCTATGGCTTTCGCAGTCCCCGCTTTTCGTGCACTGACCAATCCACCATTATCTTTATGAATAACTACAACTCTATGATCTATCTCAGCATAATAATCACATATTTTAGGAGATTCATCTGTAGAACCATCATCTACTAATATAATTTCAATATTCTTATAAGACTGATTAATTATACTTTCTATACACTTTCTTAAATATTCCTGTACATTATAAATAGGTACAATAATAGTAATTAGAATATTATCCAACATATTTTATAACCTCTCACCAAAATTTCTAACTACTTTACTATATTATCCAATCCGATAATTGGGGAGTATTCTCAATATTCCATTCAAATTCTTGCAGATTTTGCGAACAAAACTTACATGTTTCTACAGGTAACTTAAATAGCGATAGTATTATGTTTTCCCAATCTAAATCTTCATTCTGTATACTTATAGGAGTATTTTCTATTTCTCCAAGAGAAAAATAATTAAATAATTTAGAAATTAAAAAATCAATTGGGCACTTGTATAAATTTCCATCAAAAATTGTCCTACATCCTCTTGAAAAACAATTTTTCATAGAAAGAAATGGATTACATTTTCCTGATAAATCTATTATTTTTGAAAATTTTTGTATAGAAACATCATTCAATTCATACCCATTAAATGAATATTTAATATTATATTCATCTAATATTTTAATTATTTTATCTATCATTTTTAATGTTGGTGGATAAGGTGATATTTCAATTCCTATATCATTTGCATATATACTTTCTAAGATTTGTTTGGATACTTTCAAAAAAAGTAAAGCATTTGTAACCAAACGAATATCTGTGTTAGGCAGCTTATTTCTTGTATAAATAATGTATTGATCTAAATTATTCAAAAGTAATGGTTCTCCACCTAAAATTCGCAACCGGAAGATTTCTGTATTAGCTGCAAGAATATCAATATCATGCTTATATTGTTCAATATTATATATGTTATCTTCATCCGAAAAATTATGCAGATTCGCAAAATGAGAACAACCCTTACAATTCAAATTACAACTTTTAATTAAAATTGCCTGTAAGTACCAAAAAACAGGTTTTTTTATATCACTCACCCACCATACATTCTTATCTAATTTTGATACACTAATATTTTGTCCATAATCCAATGCTGACAGTTTAACGATTCCCACATTCAAACTTTCATTTTCCCCTATTTGTTCCAATATTTCCATGACACTATCAGCATTTCTGGCAGTAATAAGTATTGTATCTATTTCAAAAATAGACTGCTTCTTAAAATCTTCAAAGGAGCAAACATTCTTTCCACATATTTGTTCCCCACATTTAATCTTATCATTGTCAAAAAAACAAACTACTTTACTTTTATCTTCTTCACTGATTAATGAAAATAATTTGATTCCTGCTTTTTTTGCACCCCAAATAGCTATTTTCATTTATAATATCCTTCCTATATCCATCGAATTTCCTTCTATCCCTAATTTTTATTAAAGAATATATCTCACATAATTTTTTATAAACGGGAAAATATAATTTGGAGCCTCATAAAAAGTTATCTTTTCTCTATATAAATTATTTCTAATTTCCTCATCCGCTGCTGCCAAAATAACACAATAATCTTCCTCTGTTTCTTTTATATTACTAAGCGAAAATACTCTTCTACCTTTGTCATCAATATTACTTTGCTTTCGATCATCTGATACAACAAAACCATAAATATATTTCCCTCTGTCACTCAAAAAATCATACAAAGCTCTTCCTCTGGAACCTGCCCCATAAATAACCGTCTTTTTGCCTGATTCACAAATTTCCAAAATATTTTTTATATCATCTGAAATATTATTTAGCTTATGTAATGATTCTTGGTTTATTCTATATGCTTCAGTAAAAATATTTTGCTCACTATGACTATAGTGTCTACTAATCAAATTTGTATACGGAACTATTGACTCCACAGGCATTTCATATCCCCATGGTGTTACAAGTGCAGAAAATAAATTCATCGAATATTTTTTTGTATCTGCATTTAATTTAAATGCCGCCATTTTAGGATACTCATTAATATATGGAACATATTTTTCTGCCACAACAGTATCAAACAATATTTTAGTAGCCAATGCCTCTCTATTTTCTCCAAAATGTGCAAAAGTTAAATCATCAAGAACCACTATTGCATTTTGGGATAAATATGGCAAACATACAATAAAATCCAATAATTCTCCTGGCAAATAATGAATAGTATCCAAAATTAACATATCTATTTTTTCATCTTCATTTTCACATATTTCAGGCAAAACTTGTGCTATTGTTTTCCCTAATATTAATTCATGATTTGCAGTTCTTTTTAATATCTTTAGTGCGTCCTTAATCTGAAAACCACACTCTTTCGTTATATCATAATGATACGTATAAGCTAAATCTACAGAATAAACATTAGTATAAATATTTATAGTAAACGACGTTAATTCTTTCTGTTTGACTCTAGGAAAAAGAGCATAGAGCAGCAAGCTTGGCATTTGGC
>ERZ808040.2435-NODE-2435-length-10384-cov-6.049578_pt1 | contig 10384 bp, 9 predicted proteins | sample MGYA00380191_ERZ808040 | MGnify/ENA primary metagenome ERZ808040 (study PRJEB31490, sample SAMN06133395) | mouse gut metagenome | isolation source: J6 | host: mice | place: China: Chengdu | collected 2015-05 ... | reverse complement strand
GAAGTGGGCAACGCGTTAAAATTTCCAATAGGAATCGAGGGCTTTAGGGATATCCGAAGAGAAAATCTTTATTATATCGATAAAACGGGCTTGATTCGGGAGCTGCTGCAGGGCTGGGGAAAAGTGAATCTTTTTACCCGGCCGCGTCGTTTTGGTAAATCTCTGAATATGAGCATGCTGAGAAGCTTTTTTGAAATCGGCGGCGAGCCGGAGCTTTTTGACGGACTGGAAATTGCGCAGGAAAAAGAGCTTTGCGACCGATTTATGGGAAAGTTTCCTGTAATTTTCATCAGCCTTAAAGGGATAAGCGGTTCAAACTTTGCAACGGTAAAAAGAAAGTTTTTCAATATCATCGGAAAAGAGGCGCTGCGATTTTCTTATTTAATGGAGAGTAGCCGCTTGTCCGAAATTGAGAGAAAACAATATAAAGCATTGGTAAATATAGATGATGCAGGCGTTTTTACGATGGAAGAGATGCTTTTGGAAGACAGCCTTTTGCTGTTGTCGCAGCTCTTGCACAAACATTACAGTCAAAAAACAATTATATTGATTGACGAATACGATGTTCCTCTCGACAAGGCATATCGGTCAGGATACTATGATGAGATGGTGGAACTGATACGGGGCTTATTCGGGCAGGCATTAAAGACCAACAACAGTTTGCAGTTTGCCGTATTGACGGGGTGTCTTAGGGTGTCAAAAGAAAGCATTTTCACCGGATTTAATAACTTCAATGTCTATACAGTCCAAGACGTGCGTTACAGTCAATATTTTGGCTTTACGGACGGGGAAGTGAAAAAGATGTTGGCGTATTATGGTTTTACGGAGCAGTATGACACTGTAAAGGAATGGTATGACGGCTATCGGTTTGGCAGCGGTCTGGAAATTTATTGTCCCTGGGACGTGGTGAACTATTGCGACCGACTGCGTGACGGAAGCATTACAAAGCCACAGAATTACTGGGTGAACACGAGCGGCAACGATATTGTCAAAATGTTTGTGAGCGTTGCGGACACCAACACGAGAAATGAGATTGAAGTGCTGATAGACGGCGGCGGCATTCGAAAGGAAATCCGCCAAGAGCTGACTTACCGGGATGTCAATTCCAATATTGATAATTTATGGAGCATTCTTTTCACAACAGGCTATCTGACGCAGCGTGGAGTATCGGAAGACGACACGACAGAGCTTGTTATTCCAAACAGGGAAGTGCGCTGGATTTTTGTGCGGCAGATACGCAGGTGGTTTGAGGAAGAAACAGGGAAAGATGTTCAAAAGCTTGAACGTTTCTGCAAGGCGTTCGAGGAGAATGATACGGCGGCGATTGAGGAAGGCTTTATGTCATACCTGCAAAAGACAATCAGTATTCGTGATACCGCTGTCAGAAACGACCGAAAGGAGAATTTTTATCAGGGGATTTTACTCGGACTGCTCGGACATATGGACGGCTGGATTGTCAAGTCCAACGCCGAAGCGGGCGAGGGCTACAGTGACATCAGTGTGCAAATTGAGTCGAAGGAAATCGGGATTGTCATCGAGTTAAAATATGCCGAGAACGCGCGGTTTGAGGACTCCTGCAAAGAGGCGCTAAAGCAGATAAAGGACAGGAATTATGAACAGGTATTTGTAAACGATGGTATGAAAACAATTTACCGATACGGCATTGCGTGTTTTAAAAAGCGGTGTAAAGTTGTTTCGGGATAGAGAGAATTGATGTATATGGAGAGCAGAAGAATCAGGATTGGTGAAATTTATATTAGATACCGATAGCGGAAAAATATTTTTGCAAATGAAGGATGGGCGAAATGATTGCTGAAATCAAAGGAAAAGTTAACATGCAGAATACAAATCTTACATCGCTCAGAGAAGATGAGCTGACTGGAAATTTTTTTGGAAATCTGCGCTATATCCCCTTTGCGAAGGGATTGAAAAAAGTTTTAAGAAATGCCATACGACCGACAGCGCTGCAAAGCATGATCGATGAAATAGATGCAGATTATTGGAATGACAATCTATTTCTATGGGACAGGGTCAGAGAAAGTGATCGTATCACAGAGCTGGATGTGCACATGGACTTTTCTACGATTGTGATTGGCATAGAGGTAAAATATCGAAGCGGTCTATCCTCGGAGGATACAGAGGAAGACGAGAACCTGTCAGCAGAAAATTCTATCAATCAGTTAAGCCGGGAAGCAAGAGTCCTTCATTTATTGGGACCAGATAAAAAGAAGCTGCTTCTTTTGCTGGCGGATGATCTGGTATGTGCTGAGACGATACAGAATGTAAAGATTAGAGACGGGGTTCAATTAGACTATCTATCGTGGCAGGAGGTATTGATTCAGTTAAAGAAGCTGACAGAATTAAATGATTTTGAACAGCTTATCATAACAGATCTTATTGAATTGTTGGAGAAAAAGGGATTTCTGAGATTTTCCGGGTTTGAGATAGATACAGCCGACATTTCCATCAGCGATTATTGGGATTTTAAACCGCCAAAGGCAGTGAGGAAATTTTCTTTTGGACTGGATAAAGTGGTTGTGGAGGGCAAATATTATGAATTTGGGTGAAAATATACATAATGCTTTTGAGATTGTCAATAAGACGCATGAAAATGTAGAAAAACTGATTGAATTTTGCAGAGTTATGGCATCAGAAAAGAAAGAGTTTGATTTGATGTCGCCTAAATTTTTGAGGTACAAATCAGACTCGGATTACTGGGGCTGGAATATAAGGTGGATGTTCCTTCTTTTTCAGGATACACAGGATGAGCTGTGTTATCCCCAATTAGTAGGAACAATCACACTCAATAGCGGACGGCGTTCGTCAAAAAATATTTATGAAATTATTAAGAACCTCCCCGGCTGGGGCAGGTCATTTTCTGACCTGCTCCACTTCCGGGATTGGTTTCAGATTAAAATGAATTTCAATAGAAATGTGTCTTGTTTTATCGCTGTCTATTTCTTCATGGACAACGATTTCTTTAACCAGCTTGTTTAATACTGCCGCATCCAGTTCTGCGATGTCTGCATATTCCTGAATGGCGGCTGTCCACTGCCTTGCGCTGTTTACAAGCTGGATTTCGTCAGCTAACTTTTTCTTTTCTTCGCTGATTTTTGCCTTTAATTCTTCCTGTTCCTTCTGTGTCTTTTCCAGCATCAGGTTAAAATTCTGCTCATTGATGCGTCCGGCAGCTATATCTTCATACAGGCGCAGCACCATTTTTTCCAGTATATTAATACGTTCTTCATCTTTGGCAAGGGAACGTTCCAACGCTTCTTTCTGCCCTTTCTGTTCGGCTTCGCAGGTGTCGGAGAGCTTCCCTGCAACCGCTTCGCCGTCCACCAGCGCCATCTTGGCACATTCCCGAATTTTGTTCAGCACAAGGGCGTAAAGCGTGTCATATTCTACACGGTGCTGGGTGCAGTGCGTTTTCCCGAAGGCATTGTAAGTCTTGCAGGAATAAATCCGTTTGGGGAACTTCTCATGCGTTGTCCTGATAGTCAGTGCCTTTCCGCATTCCCCGCATTTCACCAGTCCTGCAAACAGGCTGATTTCCCCGGACTTTCCCGGACGCTGGCGTGATTTCAGCTTTTCATGCACGATGTTGAAGCTTTCCCTGTCAATGATGGCTTCATGCTGTCCCTCCACTACAATCCATTCCTCCGGCTTTTTATCCCCAATAGTGCCGATTTTAAATTTATAGTGCGCCTTCTGTGATGCGATTGCCCCGGTATAAACAGGATTCATCAAAAGTTCCTTGATTACGGAAAAATCCCACATGAACTGTCCATTTACAGGGTCTTTCTTTTCCCATTTTGTGCGGATATTCCGCAGCCCCCTGTTACGATTCCACCATGTAGGGCAGGGGATTTTGTTTTCTTCCAGCCTGCGCCGAATATAGTTGGGTCCGTGCCCTTCAAGTGCGTAACCAAAAATCTGCCGCACAACTGGCGCTGTTTCCTCATCCACAAGAAGATGGTTTTTGTTCTCAGGGTCTTTTTTGTAGCCAAAAGGGGCAAGACAGCCGGTAAACTGTCCTTTCTGCGCTTTCAGCAGATAGGAAGAATGTACCTTTTTGGAAATGTCTTTGCTGTACATTTCATTCAGGATATTTTTGAATGGGGCGATGTCGTTATTGTCCTTCATAGTGTCGATGCCGTCATTCATGGCAATGTAGCGCACACCGTTCCGGGGGAAGAAGTCCTCAATCAGGATACCTGTCTGTAAATAATTTCTCCCCAGCCTGCTTAAATCTTTTGTGATTACAAGGTTTATCTGCCGCCGCTCAACGGCTTTCAGCATCCGCTTCAAGTCAGGGCGTTCCATGTTCAAGCCTGTGTACCCATCGTCCTGATAGACCGAAACGACCTCCCAGCCCTGCCGTTCGCAGTATTTCTCCAGCATGTCACGCTGGTTGGCGATACTGGCACTTTCTCCCTGTAAGTCATCATCTTTTGATAGCCTGCAGTAGATTGCCACACGAAAACCACCCGCAGGCATCCTATCCGCCATTCCATAATCCATTCCGTTCATCATAGCCATTTACCCGCACAGTCCAGACGGCTGGCTCTTTTGAACCTCACTGTCATTATACACTGTATCTTGTGATTTTACAAGAAAATCTTTTGAAATATCTTTGTCATGAACATTTTCACTGTGAATATTTTCGTTGCCTTTATCATGATATTTCTTGGTATCTTGCCCAGCATATTGCCGTGCATACTGCTGTGCAATCAGACTCACAAACACATCCGTTGCGTCCAGTTCCCCGTCAAATACAGCAGTTACCTTGATACTTGTTTTATTTTTTGCCATAAGCATTACCTCCACTAATCGCTGCACCGGGCGCATATTGCGTCAGCAGCTAATTTCCTTATACGAAAAACTTTCATATGTGGTTTTTCGCATTGGCGCCCGTGTGCATAAATAAAGCCAGACAAAGAGAATCAGCAACGAAGTCCGGCAACCAACCCCGTAAAACCTGCAATCTAATGTCTGGCTTGTTATTTTTACTTTTTCTATTTTCTTGAAATTTTTTGTTGCTTTCGTTGTCAGTAGTTATAAAAATAACAACAAAGCCTGTAAATATCAGCATTTCCGGGCAGGAGAGAAGCAGATTTCCCGGCAACGAGCCCGACAACGAAGTGGCAACCTGCCCGGCAACCAATGCTTAAAATCATTCCAGCCACTCCTTCGGTATCCCCATCTGACGGGCTTCTTTTTCTGTCAGTTCCGAAAAACCAGCTTCGTTGCCGGGTGGTTCGTTGCCGGAATCCGCTATGCGTTCCCAGCCTTTTTGTCTGCCATACCCGTCAAACGCCCTCGGATTGGAAAAATACCGCCAGCCTGTGACTGCCGTATTCATAATCTCGTTAATGTCGTGAATCTGCCAGCGTTTCGGCTCATCATATTCATGGTGCAGTGCTTCCCTGTAAAGCCGTTTGGAGCACACCTGATTTCCACGGTAATTTTCCAGAAATCCGATAATCATGCCCGCCTCGGTATCCTCCGGCATAAAGTCTTTCTGTACTTTCACAAGTTTTCTCTGCACAGGCCTGCTGAATTTCATGGAATACCGCCCGCTTCGGTAAATCTCCATTGCTTCTGCCCAAACCTGCAAAAAATATGCCCTTGAAGCGTCTTCGTCCTCTAAGATATGTACCTCGGCATCCTCCGGGCAGACCATCACAGGCAGAAACCGCCGGTTCCCTGCACGGTCAAGGGGCAGAAAGTCCAGCCTGTTTGACGTGCCGCCGAACACGCACTGCCGCAGCCTGTCCTTTGGCTGTGATTCATAAGGCGTGCGGTACGTTTCCTTCTGCCTGCTGATAAAAGAGCGGATTTCTTCAATGCTCTTTGCACTGCTGGTGGCAAGCATCTCTGACATCTCGATAATCCAGTGCCCCTGTAATTTCGTGAACACCTTGTCATCGTCCAGCTTCTTTAAATCGTCACTGAACCATTCGTCTTTTATCGCCAGCAAACGGAAGAAAGTAGATTTTCCAGCCCCCTGTCCGCCCACAAGACAAAGCATTTCCTCATATTTTGAACCGGGCACAAATACACGCCGGACTGCGCCCAGCAGGAAGTGCTTCAACATTTCCTCCACATAGTCATCCGCGTCAGCCCCTAAAAAATGGTGCAGGCATGAGCGGATGCGTGGCCTCCCGTCCCATATAAGTCCTTTTAAACAGTCCTGAATCGGGTGGTAGCAGTTTTCATTTGCCACAATCGCCAAAGCATTTTGTATCTTTTTTTCACTGGTGATTCCGTAGTTTTCCTCGAAGTAAAGGAGCAGATATTTTATGTCCGTGTCTGAAAGTACGCTGGCGTCCCTGCGCCACCCGACTTCCCGTACAATATCAATCCGTTCCGTCAGGAGATTGAAACGGACTGCCCCCTTTAAGAGCGGATCGCACTGGAACACGGTCTTGCAGTTTGCGATTGTATTCGCCGTCTGTCCCTTCTGCGTGGTATCAAGGCTTTCTCTAACCTCACCGACTGTCATTGCCGGAGTGAGCATATCCGCTGCGTTCATCACGGCCTGCCTTGCTGCAGGCGGCAAATCCTGAAATCCGTTCCCCAATCCGCATCACTTCCTTTCCATATCCCCTTATCAGTTCTGCCTTTTCTTCTGCTGTGCCAGTCAGAAGGATATCCAGCAGATACTCAATGTATGTCTGCTTCTGTAAAGCCTCCACAAACAGGGGATGCCATTCCTCCTCGGGCTCTTTTGGCGCATATTCTGTTTTCCATTTTTCCAGCCTAAAATCCCGACGAATTATACACAGGTTTATGACGAAATCAGCACAAATAAACAGTTTATTTCAGACATATTGCAAAAATGAGCAATAATATAGTCCGTATATGCAAGTTAACAGTCTATTGGGCGATAGAAAATGTTCATTTTGGTATTAAAATTTAGCACTTTAACGTGCAAAACATGTGTATAAAAAGTAGTGATTTTTTAATATTATACACATGGAGCTATCCATGAATTCCTTGTATTTTAGCCGTTTATAGATCACATGTGTATAATTTTTTCGGGAGATTAGGTTCCAGCAGATGATTGTAGTCTGATAAAATTCGGAAACACTGTAACCCTGCCTGTTTAAACCGCAGTTCCTCCGATAATTTCTTTTTTGCAGGACGTGGAGAAGCCCGGCCTTTGCTGTCATAGTCAATCCCAAAATCAGCCGCCAGCTTCACAGCCGCCCCAAGACTGTCCAGCCCGTACAGCTTTGCGGCAAAGTCAATTACATCGCCGTCCTCCTGACAGCCGAAACAGTGGAAACGTTTATCCACTTTCATGCTGGGATGCTTATCATCATGAAAAGGGCAGCAGGCCATACCGTTTCTGTTTATCCTGATACCGTACATCTCCGCTGCCTGTCTTGCTGTCACGTTCTCTTTTACCGATTCAAATACATTCATGCCATTCCTTTCTGAAAATCGGGCAGGGGAGTGACCTTCTCCGCTGCCCGCCGCGCCGGGCGCATACTGCATCAGCAGCTAATTTCCTCATGCGCCCGTGTGCATAAAAAAAGCAGATGCCATCTCCATAAAGAAAAGCAAATGCTTTAAATTTCCATATCCTTTTTTATTGTCGGGCGTATGCGTTCCATGCGCTCCCGGTTCAGACGGTCTGCTTCTGTTTTTCCCCTTGCAAGCCTGTCCTTAATAGATTCCCTCGCTTTCTCCCTGACCTGTTCAAGATTTTTCTGCCTGTGTTCCGGCTCCTGCAAAGAATCCGTAACTTTTTGCACGGTGGCTTTTGCAGATTTTATAAGTTTTTCTTTCAATGCTCCCAGACGCTTTACCGCATAATCCCGCAGCTTTTTGTCAGCAGTGCGCTCCGGCGCTGACAGCCATCTGGAATAATCATCAAGGATTTTTATATCCTCTTTCTGGGTTTCCTGCCGGACGGTATTGGCAACAGCCTCACAGGCTTTTTCATACGCCTGCTCCGCAACTTCGTCAACCAGCGTTTCCACATCTGCAAGTTTCATTATGACATCTTTAAGTGCAGAATGTTTTTTCAAAATTGCGGCATTTTTCTCCGCAATGATTTTATCCTGCTTTTCAATTACTTTTACCCTTTGAGATAGAGTATTTTCTGCCTTCTGGATTTTCTTCGCCTGTTCCTCTATTGCCTGTTCGTTTTCGGAAAGAATAACTTTCTGCACAGAGATTGTATCTTTCTGTTTTTCAATGATAAAATCCTGTTTTTCCAGATAGCCCCTGCCGCCATAAGTCGGTTCCATCTGTAAGTGGAGATTTTGCTTTTCACAGATACGGAAAAGCATCTTGCGGCATTCCGCATCAAAAGTCTGTTTGCGGTTGTTGTTCCTGCCTTTCTTCTTGTCGGGATTGGGTAATGGCACGCCTAATTCTTCAAGCGCTTTTTCCTGCTGGGGACACAGTTCTCCATAATTATTTTTGCAGTCAAAAACGTGCCTTTCATGGATATGCGGAGTGCCCTCGTCAAGATGTAATGCCCAGTCTAAGATGTGTACATGAGTACCGAATTTTTCTTCGATTTCTGCAAAAAACTCTGTCGCTATCTTAGCTAACATTTCTCCCGATACAGACTCATCAATCGTGCCGATTTGATAAATGCTTTCTTCGGGACACGTTTTATTATTTGTGAGTAAATCTGTCACTGTCCGATTGCGCTCGGTGTGTCTTGTTTTCTCGTTCCGCTCATTCTGCGCCTGTATGTGGTCTGCGTAATGTTCAAAGTAGTAAAGCTGTTCAATCTTTTCAAAAGAGTAATCATTTTCTTTGTCATGCTCCCTTATCTTTGCAGAAGAAAATCCGGTGTAGCAGTCCCAATAAATATTTTGATTTGCCTTGTCCGCATCTATATGCTCGCTGTTTTCAATGTCAAATCTGCGGTCATTATGCTTGGGATTGTAAACGCCATTTTTTCCAACTCTGCCGTTATGTCTTGTCAGTTTCATTCAATCGTCTTTTCCCCCTTCGTCCAATTTTCTATTTGACGGAAACTGCATGTTCCCTGCACGCAGGGGACAGGTCAGTTCCGCTCATTTTCTCCCAAAGCGGAGCTTGGGAGAAAGGCAGCTTTGCTGCCAGTCCTGCCGATTTCAGCGTCAGGCAATACCCAGTACGGAGCGACGCAAGCATCACTCCTACTGGGCAATGGCTGCCGCCCTTGACCTGCACAGGGAAGCTGCGCTCCCTGTACCTTTGCTGGGAGGGCTTGCCGCCCTCTGTCCTCCCGCCACAGGATAATTTCCTTCACCATTCCTGAGAACGGTTCGGTCGAAATTCATGCGGTTTTGCAAATTCCCTGTCGGAGACTTTTGCAAAAGAAAAGCCAGTTTACGATACACTTTCACTGAAAGTTTTTCGATAACTAGCTGTCTTGTCTGTCCTGCATTATATTTAATTTTACAACGAAAAAGCAGCGGCGTTTTTTATGTTGCCACTGCCCAAAATATTTTATGCCTTTTCGATAAGCTTGAATTTACCATTTTATAATGATATAAACATTCCATATTCTTTTGGTACGTTTAAAACCCCATATGTTGTATTTTTCATTAGAATATCTTTTATTTCTTGTTTAGGCACACTATTCAAAGATGTCATACTGGACAATGAGTAAATATAATCCACCATATCATCTATATTAGTAACTGCCAACGAATCTATATATTCTTTTTTTTCAACTTTAGAAAAAGTTTTACTTAAAATCTTATATCCATTTTGAAGTGTAAAATTCTTATTTATGTTATCTTCAACACCGTATGTCGAAAAAATCTTGGAAAGATATTCAATAATCCCATGTTCTCCATATGTCGCGCAATAAAAACGACCTCCTCTCTTTAATACTCGTCGCACCTCCGTCAAACCCTTATCTATATCAGGCACATGATACAACATCATATTTGCAATGACAATATCAAAAGTTGCATCTTTATAAGGTATCTCTTGAATATCTAAAACCTTATATTCAATATTATCATAGCTTCCTATATTATCTTTTGTCGTTGCAACCATTCCTTCTGAAAAATCAGAAAGTATTATCTTGGAGCAAGAACAAATTAATGACTCTCTATTTTTCCACATATCTCCTGTTCCGCAGCCTAACTCTAATACTTTTGCCCCTTTATCAATTCTATAATTTGAAAATATCCAATTCCCAAACCCCAGCTTATTCGTTGAATATTTATCATGAATTGATATTCTTTATTTAAGTTATTTGCCATAGCATATTGTTGTTTTACAACTGATACATCATTTATCTTGCTCATAATTAACCTCCACAAACACCGATTTATCTTCGGATTTATTATACATCTATTCACCACTTTTTGGAATACCTGATTATATTTTCGGTATGAGAATGTATATGCGGTTT
>ERZ808040.2433-NODE-2433-length-10395-cov-4.992247_pt1 | contig 10395 bp, 11 predicted proteins | sample MGYA00380191_ERZ808040 | MGnify/ENA primary metagenome ERZ808040 (study PRJEB31490, sample SAMN06133395) | mouse gut metagenome | isolation source: J6 | host: mice | place: China: Chengdu | collected 2015-05 ... | reverse complement strand
GTCTCTGGGTTCCGCCGAAGCCGGGTGTACTGCCCAGGCCAACCTCCGGCTGGCCGAATATGGCATTGTCAGAACAGATACGGATGTCGCAGCTCATGGAAATCTCACATCCTCCGCCCAGTGCAAAGCCGTTCACTGCTGCGATCACAGGAATCGGGAAGGTCTCCAGCTTGCGGAACACATCGTTGCCCTTCTTGCCGAAAGCCTCGCCTTCCGCCTTGGTCAACGTACTCATCTCGCCGATATCCGCACCGGCTACAAAGGACTTCTGGCCTGCCCCGGTGAGGATCAGACAGCGCACCTGATCCAGGTCCACTGCGTCAAGAGCCTCATTCAGTTCGTCCAGCACCTGGGAATTTAACGCGTTCATCGCTTTCTCCCTGTTGATGGTGATGGTGGCAATATTGCCCTTCTGCTCATACAAGATAAATTCCATTTTATTTCCATCTGCGCGTTGCGTCGCGCAATCATGCAATGGAGAAAACTCCGCTGCATGGGTTAAAAGCTGAACACGCATTTTTATCCAGCTTCCCAAATCAAAAACCTAACTGCAGGCAACAGGGGAATAAACTTGCAGCGCCGCACCGGCATACCCCGGCTCAACCCTTCTTTCCGCTTTCCCGTCCCAAGCCTTCCCGCCGCCTGATGTCTTCCTCTTTAACAGCTGCCCTGGCTTTATCTGCCCGCCTGTTTTTCAGCTTTTCAGCGGTCTTATAAAAAAGCTCCAGCAACGCACGGTTAGCATATAATCCCATTTATTCTCTCCTGTGAATCATTACGGCTCTCCCTGCCCGCAGCCATGAAGAACCGTAACTCAGTGTCACCCGATGCACCAGGCCATTCCTTTTTAACGGTGTACTACTCTTCGATCTTCACGATGGTGGAGCATCCCATGCCGCCGCCGATGCAGAGGGTAGCCAGACCGGTCTTGGCGCCCCTAGCCTGCATCTCGTGAAGCAGGGTCACCAGAATACGGCATCCGGAAGCCCCTACGGGATGGCCCAGCGCAATGGCTCCGCCGTTGGGATTCAGCTGCTTATCCACATCGATTCCCAAGTCTTTTCCCACTGCTACGGACTGTGCCGCAAATGCCTCGTTTGCCTCGATAATATCAAAATCTTCGATTTTCATGCCTGTTTTTGCCATTACCTTCTTGGTAGCAGCCACAGGGCCGATGCCCATAACCTCGGGACGGACGCCTGCCAAAGCGCCTGCAACGAAAGTAGCCATAGGCTTAACGCCAAGCTCCTTCGCCTTTTCCTCGCTCATCACAACGATTGCCGCCGCACCGTCATTGATACCGGAAGCGTTGCCTGCGGTTACAAAACCGTCGGGGTTGATGGAACGGAGTTTCTGCAATCCTTCAATCGTAGATCCGGCGCGAGGGCCTTCATCTACCTTAAACTCAATCATCTCTTTCTTTTTCTTCACCATAACGGGAACGATCTCAGCATCAAAAGCGCCGGATTTCTGGGCTGCCTCGGCCTTCTGCTGGCTCTTTAAGGCAAACTCATCCAGTTCCTCACGGGTAAGTCCCCACTCGCGGCAGATATTATCGGCGGTGGTGATCATATGGTAATCGTTAAACGCATCCCAGAGAGCATCCTTGATCATGGTATCTACCAGGGTACCATTGTTCATTCTGTATCCGTAACGCGCCTGGGGAACCGCATAGGGAGCCATGGACATATTCTCCATACCGCCTGCAACTACGATATCCGCATCTCCTGCCATAATCATCTGAGCCGCCTGGTTCACACAGTTCAGACCGGAACCGCAGACTACATTCATGGTAACCGCAGGTACTTCAATGGGAAGGCCTGCCTTGATGGATGCCTGGCGGGCCACATTCTGCCCCTGAGCTGCCTGAATGACACAACCCATGTAGACCTGGTCCACATCCTCAGGTTTCACACCTGCCCTGTTCAGAGCCTCTTTGATAACAATGGCTCCCAGTTCCGCTGCGGGAGTTGTGCTCAGCGTGCCGCCCATAGTACCGATTGCGGTACGGCATGCCCCGGCTAAAACTACTTTTTTTGACATGGTAAATCCTCCTTGTTTTTAAGGGAAAATCGGTTTTTTCAAAGTACCTGTTTCCCTGTGATAATGTGTTTTTATTGATTGTTATTTTTTTATCATACTAACTGTGACTAGTTTATCATAGTCATTCAATATTTGCAATCATTTTTGTGTGAAAAACTTGCAACTGTTCAGCCTTACGGACATGTTTGTACAATTTGTCTGTGGGAACTTGCCCACAAGAAGCAAATTGCACAATCCTTTCCAAAGGTTGGGCGCCGGCATAGAATAAAGCGCCGCAGCATCACCCGATTCATCACAGAAATGTACCTCCGGCAACTTATGGGCGGTGTTGCCCTGCTGTCGCAAAGCCTTACAGTCGTTATTAGCTTTTCCCAAGGAACATTTGTTCTGTTTTTTTGTTGATAATTTTGTGCGGATATGTTATTGTATGAGTATCAGGGAATAAAACATGCCACCCATATTTCAGCAGGGAGTATACACATGGACCAGCTATCACTTTTTGACACACAAGCCGACAACACCTTTTCCTGCGCCTCCGCGCCGCTGGCAGACCGGATGCGGCCTCAGGTTCTGGAAGACTACATAGGGCAGAAGCATCTTCTGGGGGAGGGAAAGCTGCTCCGGAGAATGCTGGAGCAGGACCAGATCCCTTCCATGATTTTCTGGGGGCCGCCCGGAGTGGGAAAGACCACATTGGCACGGATCATTGCCAACCGCTCCAGGTCCTGCTTCTTAAATTTTAGCGCTGTCACCAGCGGTATTAAGGAAATAAAAGATATTATGAAGCAGGCGGAAGTGAACCGCAGCTACGGGACCCGCACCCTCTGTTTCGTGGACGAGATCCATCGTTTTAACAAAGCACAGCAGGATGCATTCCTGCCCTATGTGGAAAAGGGCAGCATCACCCTTATCGGCGCCACCACGGAGAACCCTTCTTTTGAAATCAACGCCGCCCTGCTGTCACGCTGTAAAGTATTTGTATTGAAAGAGCTGACAGAGGACGATTTGGCAGACATGCTCTCCCGCACCATAACGGATCCCCGGGGCTTTGGCTCCATGGATATCCACATGGACCGGGATCTGCTCTCTGCCATAGCCGTCTTTGCAAACGGGGATGCCCGCACGGCTTTGAATACTTTGGAAATGGCTGTTTTAAACGGGGAAATTTCCCCCGAAGGCCGGGTCACGGTGACAAAGGAGACCGTGGAACAATGTCTGGGCAAAAAGACTTTATTATATGATAAAAAAGGCGAAGAACACTATAACCTGATCTCCGCCCTGCATAAGTCAATGCGCAATTCCGACCCTGATGCCGCCGTCTACTGGCTGGCCCGCATGCTGGAAGCGGGGGAAGACCCGCTCTTTATTGCCAGAAGGCTGATCCGCTTTGCCAGCGAAGATGTGGGCCTGGCGGACAACCAGGCTCTGCAGACCGCCGTGGCCGCCTATCAGGCCTGCCATTTCATCGGAATGCCGGAATGCACCTTAAGCCTGACCCAGACTGTGGTCTATCTGTCGCTGGCTCCCCGCTCCAATGCCCTGTACCGGGCTTATGAGACCGCCAAAGCAGATGCCCTGTCCAGGCTCTCGGAACCCGTTCCCCTGGTCATCCGCAACGCCCCCACCCGGCTTATGGGCGATTTGCACTATGGGGAAGGGTATGTATATGCCCATGATACGGAGGAGAAGATCTCCCACATGGCCTGCCTGCCCGAAGGCTTAAAGGACAGGCGCTATTACCTTCCCACGGAAGAGGGCGCCGAGGGGACAATGAAAGACCGCCTGGAGCGCAGCAGGGCATTTCGGCTTGGGGAAGGGCCGGAGTAAGTGCGCTATTTTTCATTTCCGCACCGCTCTGTTACGGCTTCCCTTCCCTGCAAGCCTTGCATGGATTTTTTTACGGGCAGGACGAACCGTGTCATTTCCCCTGTCCCCAAAAAGAGATTGTAGGTTTTATGCCGGCTGCCGGATTACAACTTGACAGAAAAATTTCCGGATAGTATGATTTAATTTATATAAGGATGTTTGTAGTTATTTTTACTGAAATTACGAAAGGAATGGAATCGGCAGATGGCAGGCGGACAGGAAGAACAGATCAGGATCGTGCAGGAAACCGTTGCCGGAAAAGAAATCACATTTGCGCATGTGATGGGCGGCCCGGCACCAATTATATATCAGAAGCTGGGTTTAAACCCCCAGGTGGATTATCAGTCATCCGCCATCGGGATCATGAACATGACGCCGCCGGAATCGGCTGTCATCGCGTCCGATATTGCAGTCAAGAGCGGAAACGTGTATCTGGGTTTTGCAGACCGTTTCACAGGGACATTGATCATTACAGGTGAGATCTCGGATGTTATGTCTGCTATGACGGAAATCGTCAATTATTTCCGGGATACTCTGGAGTATGTTGTGTGCAAAATCACAAAGAGATAGGAAGTGCAGCCATGGTTCGTATCACAAAGGAAGAACTGTTGGAAAAACTGTTCCATGACGATTACAGGCAGTTAAAGGGAAAGAGGCTTCGCATGACGCGGCTGCGGGTACCCGGGAAAGAGGTCTGCCTGGCCCATATCATAAGTTCCTCACAAACCTGCGTGTATCAGAATCTGGGACTGCATATCGGCATACATGAAGGTGAGGACCATACAGGGGAATCTATCGGCCTGATCCGTTTTACCCCCTGGGAAGCAGTTGTGGTGGCTGCGGATGTGGCAGTCAAGAGCGCGGATGTGCAGATCGGCTTTATGGACCGTTTCTGTGGTTCCCTGATTGTCACCGGAGGCCTGTCTGAGGTACAGGCCGCAGTGGAGGAAGTTGTCCGGTTTTTTAAAGAAGATTTAGGTTTTCATGCCTGTGACATCCACAAAAGTTAGGTAAACCCGTGTACTGCCGCCCGCACCGGACAACCATATCGGCAGTATACCAATACATCGAACCATTAACAGACAGGGCAGATCATGAAAAAACTATTTTTGATGGGCAGAAGCGAAGCCGGAAAAACTTCTCTCACCCAGGCGCTGAAAGGCGAAGAACTCCATTATGTAAAGACCCAATATACCAGTTCCGATGACGACACCATCGACTCTCCGGGAGAATACGCGGAATCCAAGTGCTTCAGCGTGGGACTCGCCTGCTTTTCCTTTGAGGCGGATGTGGTAGCTGTTGTGCAGGCAGCTGACGAACCCTTCAATCTGTTCAGCGCCAGCCTTCGTTCTTTTATCCTCCGCCCCCTGATCGGTATTATTACCAAGATCGATTCTCCACATGCCAACATTCCCATGGTCAGGCAATGGTTGGTCAATGCCGGCTGTGAGCGCATTTTTCTGATCAACAACGTAACCAGGGAAGGCATCGACGAGCTTCTGGAGTACCTGGAGGAGGATTTGCCCCATTTGACCTTTGCGGAAGCAAAATTTAAGCAAAAAATGGGATTAGGCGAATGGGATCCCCTGCCCGAAGGAATGGAATATCCGGCGGCCCCTCCTTACACATCTACACCGTCATGAACGTATTATCTATGATCCGCTTCTATATGCCCGGCGAAGGCCCGGGTAATTGCTTTCTGAATAAATTCCCACGCATTCCGTTTTCTGTCCTTCAGAAGACTCCGTTAAACCACTTTTGCCGCAGAAACAGCGGCAGAAACTGAAGTCCGTATATTATCAGGCAGATTTTTATTAACAAATTGAATCATTTCTTATTTTATTTTAACATTTCAGCCTGTTACTTGTGGTGAAAATTGGATTATGCTAAAATTCACGTAACAGGGAAAAATAAAAACAGTTATAAACATACTTTTTTCTGTAAGGAGAGGAAATGGAGGAAAGCCAATGAAAAACAGAATGTATTATTTGCTTTTACCGGTGTACCTGTTTGTGGTGGGATTTGTACTGATAGTGAACGGTGTGTTTACCGGCCAGGTCACATCCGTCAGCAATCTGGTAATCAATCTGACGTTCCTGCTGTTGATCGGTATCTTGTTCCTGATCTCTTTTTTCAGCTTTCACAGGTTAAACCTTTTGACGGATAAGCTGCTTGACGAGGTGGACCGGATCGATAAGGCATATGGGCAGGGAAACCATAATTTATGGGAAGTCTACCGCAGTAAAAGCAAGATTTTCGAAGATGATGTGCTGGACGAGGCATTTGGGCGTTACCAGAAAAAAATGAATAGCTATCAGACCAGACACGGCCTTATCGGAAGCTGCGAGATTGAAGATTACCTCAACGAGGATCTGCTGAATCAGGTAGGAATGAACTATTACAATTCCACAATCTCCGGCACTATGACAGGACTGGGCATTCTGGGTACGTTTATCGGACTGTCCATCGGCCTGGGGTCTTTTAACGGCAATGACATTTTTACCATCTCGGACAATGTAGGCCCGCTGCTGGACGGCATGAAGGTAGCCTTCCATACTTCCGTATACGGCATCCTGTTTTCCCTGGTATTCCAGTTTGCCTATCGCAGCCTGATGGCGGACGCTTACGACAAACTGCAGGAATTCCTTGACGCTTTCCGGGAGTGCGTGGAGCCTGCGGTCAGCAGCACTGACGATAATACAAGGGCCATGCTGGTTTACCAGGCCAATATGGCGAACTCCATGAAGCAGATGGCGGAGCTTTTAAAAGGGGAAGCCAGGGATCAGGCGGAAAGCCTGGACAGAATGGCACAGCGCTTTGCAGACAGGCTGGAACAGAATCTGGCAGCGGACTTTGACAGATTGGGCCTGGCCCTGCAAAAGGCATACAGCGCCCAGGAAATTTATGCGGACAATTACCAAAGCATGGCGGAAACCACCAGGGAACTCTTACAGGCTAACCGTGCTCTGCAGAAGGCGGTGGAAGGAACTATGGAAAGACAGGAAGCCATGGCCCTGCAGCTCAAGGAACAGGCAGAACGGATTGACGCCACCTGCAACACCATCAATGAAGAAATCAGCAACCAGCTTTACACCTATGCCCAGACTCTTGAAAAGTAAAGGGCCAGGCAGCATAATGTATAACGCACAGAAGGATCTGCTGATACCCAGGCAGCCGAAAACGGCTCTATCGGTAATGATGCCGTACAAGAACAAAACAGATTGCTAAGTCAGTTCCATAAGGAAGGATGTGTGAAAATTGACAAAAAGATATCATAAGAGAGGGGCATTCGAGGAACCCAGCTACTGGCAGTCCTACTCGGACATGATGGCCGCCCTGCTGCTCATCTTTATTTTGATCATCGCCATTACACTGGCCATATATAAACAGAAGACTTCGGATTTGGAGCAGACCCAGAACGAATTAAACGCGGCAAAGCAAAATCTGGAGACAGCCACCGAGGAACTGGAGCTGGCCAAAATAGACCTGGACAATTACCGCAGCGAGATCGAGGCATCCAGGCATGATCTGGAGGATTCCCTGTTAAAGCTGCAGGAGGCTTATGATGCCGCCGCCCTCACCCAGGAGCAATTGGCGGCAGCTTATCTGGAAATCGATGAAGCCAGGGGGGAGCTGGAATCCACCCGGAGCCAGCTGCAGGATATCGTCGGAGTAAGGACGGATATTATCGGGCAGCTGCAGTCCCGGTTTAACAATTCCAGCATGGAGGTGGATGCCCAGAACGGTTCCATCAGCTTTTCTTCGGATGTGCTGTTTAAGTATGGCAGCGCCAATCTGACGGAGGCCAGCAAAGACACCCTCACAGAGATCATTCCCATGTATCTGGATGTACTGCTGCAGGATCAGTTCCGGGACTATATTGCCGAAATCATTATTGAGGGGCACACAGACACTGACGGCAGTTACCAGCACAATATGGAACTGTCTTCGGACCGTGCCAGCTCGGTAGCCAGATATATCCTGAACCCGTCTAACGGACTCAGCCAGGAGAAAGTGGAGCAGCTGCAGTCCCTGCTGACGATCAATGGGCGGTCTTACAGCAACCCTATTTATGTAGCAGGTACCGAAGAGATTGACATGGCCGCCTCCCGAAGAGTGGAGATCAAATTCCGCTTGAAAGAAGACGAGCTGATCCAGAGGATCGCAGAAATCCTGTCCCAACAGCCGGATACGGCTTCGGAACCCTAAAGAGTTTCTACAGATATAAATAAAATTCCGTTCCATTTCCTTCCGTCGGACTTTTCGGCCAAACAAACCCTAAGGTCGGACGGGAGGAAAAGGCTTATCTTCATTCTCCCTCCCCGCCTCATACTCTTCCACCGCCGGATCCACGATATCCGTAGTCCGCACCCATTCCTTCGTGCCTTCCACTTTCACTGCCGGCTGGGTGTGCTTCGCCAAAAACCTGGTAAGGGCATATACGTCAACCCAAATCTCGTTATTCCCTTCCTTCTGTGATTCGTCAAAGATCAGCTGCAAACCCCAGTGCAGGTGCGTTACTTCTATATTGTTCACGTTCTCCTTGGTGCTGTATCCGGTGTGGCCCATATACCCGATCACATCCCCGGCAGTCACCACGCTGCCCTCTTCCAACCCTTCCGCATAGGGGTAATTCTGGCGCAGATGTGCATAATAATAGTACCTGTGGCCGTCGAAGCTCCGGATACCGATCCGCCATCCGCCGTACTGGTTCCAGCCAAGGGCCTCCACAACCCCGGACTCCACAGCCATGATGGGTGTACCCACCAACCCCATCATGTCATGTCCCAGATGCTTCCGTTTATATCCATAGCTCCTCCCGGCGCCAAAATCGTCATAATGGGTATAGTCAAATCCTCTTGCCAGCGGAAAATACCCTTTTAACCCATATTTATCCTCATAACTGACGTTTCCCCCATCATCCGCCGTCTCTTCCCGGTACTCTCCCACAAGGCCCCCCAGGACCGCATCATACGCCTCCCTGTAATAGGTATAGTATTTCATATCCGCCGTCAGGCTTTCTATAGTCTCTTCTCCCTCAGAAAGCGCTTTTGCCGCTTTGTCCATGATCTTCAATGCATCCTTGCCAAAGTTCCCGCCGGTTCGCGAAGCCGTGTATGCCAACAGCTCTATCCAGCAGATCTCATGCTCCGTCCCATGAGTATCCACATCCCATTGGTATGCCTTGCAAAGCGCTTCATAGGATACCGTAAAGTCCACCCACTTAATGTAATCATCTTCTATAGTCAACACAGCATGGCTGGCTATCTCCCTGTCTGCCACATTACGCCTTACGGTCAACAATGTTGCCAGAACCATTGCCAGCATACATTCCATGAAAATTCCTTTCTTTATGTAATACAGATATTTTTCCCGTCTCCCTTTGTCCATGACTGCTCCGAATGGTTCGTTAGAAAAATATATGAAATAGAGTCCAAAAAAAGAAGCGCCCGAGGTCTCTCAGGCACTTCTCCGTTTTGAAGTTGTTCACAGATCCATTGCTTTGTACGGAAAACTGTCACAAACACTTGCGTTTCAGCGCATCCTTCCGCATATAAGCTTCACAAATATTTTCTACCGGCATGCCGTCAAATCTCCGGTTCTATCAGGCCGTATGTATCGCCTTTCCTCTTGTATACTACGTTCACCTGATCCGTCTCTGCGTTAATGAATACAAAGAAATTATGGCCCAGCAGCTCCATTTGAATGCAGGCATCCTCAGGATACATGGGTTTGATATCAAATTTCTTGGTTCTGACAATCTTGACATCCTCATCATCCATGTAATCATTTTCAACATACATTTTGCTGAAGGACCCGCCGCCCTGCTGCTTGTCCACTATTTTGTTCTTATACTTTTTCAGCTGCCTCTCAATAATCTCTTCCACCAGGTCAATGGAAACATACATATCATTGCTGACCTGCTCGGAACGGATTATATTTCCCTTCACAGGAATAGTGACTTCGATTTTCTGCCTCTCTTTCTCCACGCTTAAGGTAACATTTGCCTCTGTATCCGGGTTAAAATATTTTTCCAGCTTTCCGATTTTCTCCTCTACCGCATTCCTCAAACCGGGTGTTACTTCAATGTTTCTGCCTACGATTACAAATTTCATGCCAATCATCCCTTTCGGTTTTTTATTGTGTAAACATTATAACATGGCAAAAGAGGTTTATGCAACAATTTAGCATATTTTTTATATGTTTTTGACATTATGCATGTCAAGGAAAATCTACAATATTCTGCATGAATTTCAGATTTTATATATTATATACAAAACAGCCGTTCCCGGATTGGCCTTAATTTAAGATAACATGTGTGACAACAATCAGTGGATAATGTGTATAAGTCGGTGCATAAATCGTTTTTATCTGTTTTTGTGTTATTGTAAATGTGGATAACTATTCATCCTATTTAATTTCTGTTTGTTCGTGAAACCGTTGTTTCTTATTTTTTTGTGTATTTTGTACATGCCCGCAAATTAA
>ERZ808040.2432-NODE-2432-length-10397-cov-3.624709_pt1 | contig 10397 bp, 9 predicted proteins | sample MGYA00380191_ERZ808040 | MGnify/ENA primary metagenome ERZ808040 (study PRJEB31490, sample SAMN06133395) | mouse gut metagenome | isolation source: J6 | host: mice | place: China: Chengdu | collected 2015-05 ... | reverse complement strand
AGATTAAAAAAAACAAAAAATATAAAATAAATAGGAAAATAAAGAAAAACGGTTGACATAATATGCCAACCGTTTTTTAGCTCAAGTACATTGTCTAGTTTATCACATTTGAAAAGAAAAGTCTAGTAATTTTTTTCTTCTATGATAAAATTACGTTACATTCAAAAAATTATTTGTATGTGCAACAGAAAACTACAGAAAGGAGAAAGATTTCTATGATTCAAGTAGAACATGTATCAAAATCGTTCCGTATAGCAAAACGGAACCCCGGGATGAAAGAAGCTGTAAAGTCTTTGTGGCACAGGGAATATGAAGTAGTGGAGGCATTGAAGGACATTTCTTTTTCTATTAAGGATGGAGAAATGGTGGGCTATATTGGCCCAAATGGAGCTGGGAAAAGCAGTACCATTAAGATCTTAAGTGGCATTTTAACGCCAGAATCTGGGACAGTATCTATTAATGGAAGGATTCCATGGAAACAAAGAAAAGAGCATGTAAAGGAGATAGGCGTGGTATTTGGGCAACGTTCCCAGCTTTGGTGGGATGTGCCAGTAATGGATTCTTTTTATTTATTAAAGGATATTTATTCTGTCCCAAAACAACAATTCCAAGAGAGTTTAACAGAATTAATTGAACTTTTAAATTTAAAGGAAATTGCCCGGACTCCTGCCAGGCAATTATCATTAGGGCAGCGGATGCGTTGCGAAATAGCAGCTTCTCTTTTACACAGCCCAAAAATATTATTTTTGGATGAGCCAACAATTGGGCTAGATGCTGTTTCAAAATTAGCAGTAAGAGAGTTTATTTTAAAATTAAACCAAACAAAGAAAACAACAGTAATTTTAACAACACATGATATGCAGGATATAGAAGCACTGGCAAAACGGATTATCTTAATTGGAAAGGGAAAAATTTTGTCAGATGGGACTCTTTTGGAGCTGAAGCAGCAGTTCCCAAATGAGGAAAGCTTAGATGAGATGATAGCATCACTTTATAAAAGCTATCAGATCTCTTAGTAGATAAAATGAAAAAGTATATTAGTTTTTTCCGGATGAAATTAATTGCTGGGTTACAATACCGCGTAGCTGCTTATGCAGGGATGGCTACCCAGTTTATGTGGGGAGGAATGGAGATTTTAATCTATCGTTGTTTTTATTTAGAAAACCAAAATTCTTTTCCTATGCAGATGCAAGCGTTAGCTTCTTATATTTGGTTGAGGCAAGGGTTATTTCTTTTGTTTTCATGGTTTTTGGAAACAGAAATTATAAATTCGATTAGCAATGGAAATATAGCTTATGAGTTGTGCAGGCCATGTGATATATATGGAATGTGGTTTTCTAGGACAATGGCGGTGCGGGTTTCAAGGGTATTATTGCGTTGTATACCAGTTTTTGTTTTTGCCGTTTGTTTGCCTGCCCCTTATGGGTTAAGGCTGCCTCCTTCTTTTACAGCGGCAGGGCTGTTTGTTATTTCAGGGATTTTAGGGTTTTTAAATGTGATAGCTTTTGGGATGATAATTTATATTAGTACATTTTTTACAATTTCTGCGCAAGGTATTCGGATCTTTGCTATGTCAATTGTGGAATTGTTTGGGGGATCGGTAATCCCTATTCCATTTTTACCTGACGGGCTTCGGCAAGTAGTAGAGTTATTGCCTTTTGCTTCTATGCAAAATGCGCCATTCCGTATTTATGGAGGGGATATTGCAGGGATAGAAGCGGTACAGGTTATTTTGTTACAATTGTTCTGGCTGGTGGTTATGGTATCGATAGGGAAGGCATGGATAAATAAAGCACTAAAACGGGTAGTAGTGCAGGGAGGCTGAGATGAGATTATATCTTCAATATATGAAAATACAAGTTCAGAGTATAATGGAACATAAAATGTCATTTTTCTTAACTCTAATTGGGCAAGTGGTTTTAACAGTAACCGCATTTTTAGGAATTTATTTTATGTTTTTAAGGTTTCATTCTGTAAAAGGCTTTACTTACCAAGAAGTGCTTTTAGGTTATAGTGTCGTGTTATTTTCCTTTTCTATGTCAGAACTGTTTGCTAGAGGGTTTGATACATTTGCCTCTATGGTTTCTAGGGGAGAGTTTGACCGTATTATGGTAAGGCCAAGAAACGAAATTTTTCAGGTATTAGCTAGTAAAATGGAATTTACCAGAATTGGGAAATTGGTACAGGCGCTTTTTATGTTATTATATGTAATACTAAAAAGTGGCATAGTTTGGACGCCATATAAAATATATGTATTGGTTTCTATGGCGATTGGGGGTACGGCATTATTTTCAGGGTTATTTTTAATCTATGCTGCGCTATGCTTTTTTACAATAGAAGGGCTGGAGTTTATGAATATTTTTACGGACGGAGGGAGAGAATTAGGCAGGTATCCGCTTGGGATTTATGGAAATGCAGTATTAAAATTTTTTACTTTTTGTGTTCCGCTTGCCATGATCCAGTACTACCCACTTTTGTATTTAATAGGGAAGGAAAACCGGAAGATTGTTGGGTTGTGCCCGCTTGCAGGCATACTATTTTTAATACCTTGTTATATTATATGGAAAATTGGAGTAAAACATTATACATCATCTGGTTCGTAAATATATTTGGCAGGAAGGAGAGAAAATGGGAGAATATAAAGCAAGTGACAGGCAAGCAGAGGAAGAAAATTTAGATTACTGCAAAGAAATTATACAAAAAAATATTAATGAATATCAAGAAAGATCAGTTAGGCTTGGAATAGAAATAAAAAAACTTTATGATCATTACCATTCTGATAACCCAGAACTCCATAATGAATTAGTTATGGCTATTGCTATGAAATCGCAGGTAGATGCAACATTGAATAAAAATGAAAAAGCATCTATAAAGCCGTATTTTGGGAGGGTAGATTATTATGATAAAGAGGATAAAGAAAAGTATACGTTATACCTTGGCAAAAATGGGGTAGTAAAGAACGGGATAGAGCCATTAATTATTGACTGGAGGGCACCTATCTCGGGCATATATTATGAAAACCAAGTAGGGGAAGGCTCTTATCTGGTGCCAGAACAGGGAAACAGGCAAGTAAGGCTAGATTTAAAAAGGACTTACGAATTGTCAGATGGGAAGTTATTGGATTATTATGATGCGGATGTAATAGCAAATGATGAACTTTTAACAAAATATCTTGGGAAAAATAAAGAGGCTGTTTTAGGGGAAATTATTGCTACAATCCAAAAGGAACAAAATGATATTATCCGTGAGACGCCATATCGGAATACCATTGTACAGGGAGTGGCTGGAAGCGGGAAAACTACAGTAGCGATGCACCGGATTTCTTATATTTTATATAACTACGGGGAAAAGTTTAAGCCAAAAGAATTTTTTGTAATTGGCAGTAATAAAATGTTATTAAATTATATTACAGGGGTCCTGCCTGATTTAGATGTACATGGAATAAACCAGATGGTAATGGAAGAATTTTTTATTTGGTTATTAGACAAAGATTTTAAAAAGGGTTATAAAATAAAGCGAAAGGAAGCGGGGGAAGAAGAAAATTTAACATTCCAAAGTTGGAAAAGCTCTTTAGAGTGGAAAAAGTATTTGGCACAATATTTGGATCAATTAGAAAAACAAATGATTTCAACAAAATCTGTGTTTTGCTGGGATGATGAAGTATACCCCTCCGATTCTATTAAAGATTTTTTAAAAAATAATAGGGGATATTCAATTCAAAATAAGATATTGATGTTAAATAAAAGAGTAATAATTAAAGTGAAAAATTATTTAGAACAGATGCAGGCAGAACCTCAGGTAATCCGTGAAGTAAGTAAAAAATATAGGAATTATTTTGGGGGCCGTACTTGGGCTGTAGCGCTTTTAGATCAATATATAGATTTTGTTGAAAAATTATCTATTTTAAAACCGGAATATCAAAAAGCATGCCAAGATCTTTTAGTACAACTAAGAGGAAAGGAATTAGATGTCTATGATTTAGCTTCCCTGCTTTATTTAAAACAAAAAATTAAAGATACAGAGGAAATAGATGAAGTCCGCTATATTGTAATAGATGAAGCACAAGATTTTGGGACGCTTGTATTTGGGGTTATGAAGGAAATTCTTCCTAAGGCTACGTACACTATTATGGGAGATGTATCACAAAATATTAATTATGCTTCCGGCATGAATGACTGGGAAGTTTTAAAAAACCAAGTTTTTTCACCAGAAAGGGATCAATTCCATATTTTAGCAAAGAGTTACCGTAATACCATTGAAATTTCAGAATTTGCCGAAAAAATCTTAGAAAAGGGGTCTTTTAAAAAATATAAAATTGAGCCAATTATCCGGCATGGGACAAAACCAGAAGTAACAAGCCTTTTAAAAGGAGAATTGGCAGAATATTGTGTTGGGAAAATTTGTGAATGGCAAAAGGAAGGCTATGAGACAATAGCAGTTATCTGTAGGGATCAGGCAGAAAGTACAAAAGTAAGGGAAGAATTGTCCCATAATCTAGAGATACAAAAAGAAGATACTATCTTTGGCACAGGGGTAATGGTATTGCCAGTAGCATTAACAAAAGGATTAGAGTTTGACGCTGTATTTTTATGGAACCCTACAAAAGAGCACTATCCATTTAATGATGCAAATACGAAATTATTGTATGTGGCAGTTACTAGGGCACTCCATAAACTTGCTATAGCGGTAGAAGGGGAACTGACAAATGTAATAAGTGTTAGTTGAAAAAATCAGACAAAAAATTTTTTTATACAAAAAGTTCTTGAAATTAATAAAATTATATGCTATTATACAGTGCATTAGAAAAAGCAATGAAGGAGACTCTATCTGAGGAGTACCTGACAGGAATACAGCGCCACCGACTGAGAGCGCTGTTTAGGGAAAGCAGAATGGGGAACGCTCTGGAGCTGACAGGTTGAAAGCAGGAATAAAAAACTGGCGTAGGCTTGTACGGTAATGCACGTTAAGCATAAAGAGGGGAAGCAGAAGCTGCTTCAATGCGGGTGGTACCGCGGAACTAATTTATAACAATTGGATTCCGTCCCGGAATAATATTTATTCCGGGGCGGTTTTTTATGTGCATAACCCTTCCCTATTTGGTCGAGCAGCATGCGCAGCACTATGCAGAGGAAATATTCACGTAGGGTGCGGCGAATGTTGTACAGGCGTTAAAGGAATTATTTTGGGATTACAAGAAAGGAGTAAGAATATGGATTTTATAACAGGAGTAAAACCGGAAAAAACCATAAAGGTTAAAGAAATGAAAAGTATGGTAGGAAAAACAGTAAAGATAAATGGTGCCGTCCATACAATCCGCAATATGGGGGAAGTAGCATTTGTAATTCTTAGGAAAAGCAGCGGGCTGGTACAATGCGTATATGAGGAAGGTAAGACAAAGTTTGATTTAAAGGATTTAAAAGAGGAGTCTGCTATAGAAGTAGAAGGAATAATCGTGGAAGAAGAGAGGGCGCCATATGGTTTGGAAATCCGCATGGAGAAAATAATCGTGTTATCAGAACCAGCCGATGTGCTCCCACTGGCGATTAACAAATGGAAAATGAATACCTCCCTAGAAACAAAACTTTCTCTCCGCCCTATTGCATTAAGGAATATAAGAGAAAGGGCAAAGTTTAAAATTCAGGAAGGCATTGTAAGAGGATTTCGGGATTATTTAATTTCACAGGATTTTACAGAGGTAAGGACTCCTAAAATTACAGCAAAGGGAGCCGAAGGCGGTTCTAATATTTTTAAGTTAGATTATTTTGGGAAAAAGGCAGTTTTGGCACAAAGCCCACAGTTTTATAAACAGACTATGGTAGGGGTGTATGATAGGGTTTTTGAGGTAGGGCCAGTATTCCGGGCAGAAAAGCATAATACAACAAGGCACTTAAATGAGTATTCTAGCATGGATTTTGAGATGGGGTATATTGATAGTTTTGAGGATATTATGGCAATGGAAACGGGGTTTTTGCAATATATGGCAGGACTTTTAAAACAAGAATATAGTAAGGAACTTAGCCTGCTGGAGATTACCTTGCCAGAGGTAGATAAAATACCACAAGTCCGGTTTGATAAGGCAAAAGAGCTTGTATCAGAGAAATATAATAGAAAAATTAGGAACCCTTATGATTTAGAACCAGAAGAGGAACTATTAATTGGGCGTTATTTTAAAGAAGAATATAACTCTGATTTTGTTTTTGTCACTCATTATCCATCTAAAAAGCGCCCATTTTATGCAATGGACGATCCAGTAGATAAGAGGTTTACATTAAGCTTTGATTTATTATTTAAGGGAATGGAAATAACGACTGGTGGGCAGAGAATCCATAATTACCAAATGCTTTTAGATAAATTAGAAGCGAGGGGCATGTCTACAGAAGGAATGGAACATTATTTAATGATATTTCAGTATGGCATGCCGCCGCATGGAGGGTTAGGGATTGGCTTAGAGCGTTTAACAATGCGTTTGTTAGAGGAACAAAATGTAAGGGAGACAACATTGTTCCCAAGGGATTTAAGCAGGTTAGAGCCATAGAGAATAGGAGGTGCCTTATGGCAGGACAGATTACAGATGAAATAATAGAATATGTTGGGATTTTGGCAAAGTTAGAGCTTTCGGAAGAAGAAAAAGAACAAGCAAAACAGGATATGGAAAAAATGCTGGATTATATTGGCCAATTAAATACATTAGATACAGAAGGAGTAGAGCCAATGTCCCATGTATTTCCAATCCAAAATGTATTTCGCGAGGATATTGTAACAAACCCTGATGGAAGTGAAGAAGTACTTTCTAATGCACCTGCAAAAAAGGATAGGAGCTTTATGGTTCCAAAAACGGTTGAATAGGGAGGGGATAAAATGGAGCTAATGGGATTAACAGCCGTTGAACTGGGAAAAAAAATACAAGCAGGCGAAGTAAAAGTAAAAGAAGCTTTAGATGCTGCTTATAAACAAATAGAAAAGGTGGAAGGCACAATCCACAGTTTTGTAACAATAGAAAAAGAGGAAGCCTATCAATGCGCAAATAAGGTACAACAATTAATAGATACAAAAAAATTAACAAGTAAACTTTCTGGTGTCCCTGTAGCAATTAAAGATAATATGTGCACGAAAGGGCTCCGCACAACTTGTAGTTCAAAAATTTTAGAAAATTTTGTGCCAAGTTATACAGCGGAAGCAGTAAAAAATTTAGAAAAAGCAGGGGCAATTATTATTGGAAAAACCAATATGGATGAATTTGCCATGGGAAGTACAACAGAGACATCTTTTTATGGGATAACGAAAAACCCATGGAATACAGCACATGTCCCAGGCGGCTCTTCTGGCGGTTCTTGTACGGCAGTTGCTGCGGAGGAATGTTCGTTTGCACTTGGCTCAGATACAGGGGGGTCTATCCGGCAGCCTAGTTCTTTTTGCGGCGTAACAGGGATAAAACCTACCTATGGGACAATATCCAGGTATGGTTTAATCGCATATGGTTCTTCACTTGACCAAATAGGGCCAATAGCGAAAGATGTTACAGATTGCGCTGTAATTCTAGAAACGATTTCTTCTTATGACCCAAAAGATAGTACTTCTATAAAAAGAGAAAGCTATCATTTTACTTCTGCGCTGAAAGACAGCGTAAAAGGGATGCGGATAGGAATTCCAAGAGATTATTTTACAGACGGGTTAGAGGAAGAAGTAAGAGAGTCTATTTTACAGGTAGCGGATATTTTAAAAGAAAGGGGGGCTATTGTGGAGGAATTTGATTTAAGCCTTGTAGAATATGCTATTCCCGCATATTATATTATTGCATCCGCGGAGGCAAGCTCTAACTTAGCACGGTTTGACGGCGTAAAATATGGCTATCGTACAAAAGAATATGAAGGGCTCCACAATATGTATAAAAAAACCCGATCAGAAGGATTTGGGGCAGAAGTAAAAAGAAGGATTATGTTAGGTTCTTTTGTATTAAGTTCTGGTTATTATGATGCGTATTATTTAAAAGCCCTAAGGACAAAAGCCCTAATAAAACAAGCCTTTGACAAGGCATTTCAGTCTTTCGATGTAATTTTAGCCCCTGCATCCCCAACAACAGCGCCATTGATAGGAGAAAGCTTAAACGATCCAATTAAAATGTACCTTGGCGATATTTATACAGTTGCTGTAAATTTAGCTGGTCTTCCTGGGATTACCGTCCCATGTGGCTTGGATAAAAAAGGGCTTCCTATTGGCGTACAATTTTTGGGAGATTGTTTTATGGAAGAAAAAATAATCCGTGCTGCCTATACATTTGAACAGACAAAAAAATATATAAGATGCCCAATATGTGAAAAAGGAGGGAACCAGCATGAGTAAACAATATGAAACAGTAATAGGCTTGGAAGTCCATGTAGAACTGGCGACAAAAACAAAAATATTCTGTTCTTGTAGCACAGAATTTGGCGGTTTGCCTAATGCACATACCTGCCCAGTCTGCACAGGCATGCCAGGTTCTCTTCCTGTATTAAATAAAAAAGTAGTAGAGTATGCGGTAGCAGTAGGGCTTGCAACAAACTGCACAATTAACCAATACTGCAAATTTGACCGGAAAAACTATTTCTATCCAGACAATCCGCAGAACTACCAGATTTCACAATTATACCTTCCAATCTGCCAGAATGGAAGTATAGAAATAGAGACAACATTAGGAAAGAAGAAAATAGGCATCCATGAAATCCATATGGAGGAAGATGCCGGAAAGTTAATCCATGATGAATGGGAAGATTGTTCCTTGGTTGATTTTAATAGAAGCGGAGTGCCGTTAATTGAAATTGTGTCAGAACCAGATATGCGTTCTGCAGAAGAAGTTATTGCCTATTTAGATAAATTAAGGCTAATTATCCAGTATCTGGGCGCATCAGACTGTAAATTACAAGAAGGTTCTATGAGGGCCGATGTCAATTTATCTGTAAGAGAAATAGGCGCAGAAAAATATGGGACTAGGACAGAAATGAAAAATTTAAACTCTTTTAAAGCCATTACAAGGGCAATAGAAGGAGAACGGGCACGCCAAATTGAATTAATAGAAGAAGGCAAAGCTGTTATACAAGAAACTAGGCGTTGGGATGATAACAAAGAATATTCTTATGCTATGCGTTCCAAAGAAGATGCAAAAGATTATAGGTATTTTCCAGAACCAGATTTAGCCCCAATTAATATTAGTAATGAGTGGATACAACAAATAAAAGAAAAACAGCCAGAACTGCGGGATGAAAAAAGGCTGCGTTACCAAAAAGAATATGATATACCAGAGTATGATATTAATATTTTAACATCTTCTAAGAAATTAGCAGATATATTTGAAAATACTATTGCACTTTGCCAAAAACCAAAAGAAGTTTCTAACTGGTTAATGGTAGAAACGATGCGTTTATTAAAAGAAGAAGAGAAAGATCCAGAAGATATTTCTTTTTCCCCTATTAATTTATCGAAGTTAATTAAACTAATAGAAACAGGAGTAATTAACCGGACTGTGGCAAAAGAAGTGTTTGAGGTGATTTTCCGGGAAGATATTGATCCAGAAACCTATGTGGAGGAAAATGGGTTAAAAACAGTAAATGATGAGGGGATGCTTTATCGTGTGGTAGAAGAAATAATAAAAGCAAACCCACAATCAGTAAATGACTATTATTCAGGGAAAACAAAGGCATTAGGGTTTTTGGTGGGGCAGACAATGAAACAGATGAAAGGGAAGGTAGATCCAGGGAAGGTGAATAAGATATTGTTGGAATTGTTGGGGAGGGAAGAATAAAAAGAAACGCAGAGAGAGGCACCTACCATCTTTTGCTCCGGTTCCGGGGATAGGCGCTTCTAAGTGTTCTGTTATCGGTGTTTGTTTTTCCGCAACCAGCTCCTATGCGGCGTCCTGCCGCAGAGGAGCCTTAGGCGGACGTCCTGTCCGCCTATTGCTTCTGTTTTGCCCCAGAACACTAAGAAGCACTAATCCCCTCCACAGTCGCTAAAGCTGGTAGGTGCCTCTCTCTGCTGGTGTGTGTATATTCTGCCCTTTAGGTGGAAAGGTGCGATTATTCTTTCTATTTAGAAACGCCATTAGTTGTGGGGAGGAACTTATGGCTAAGGGCGTTTTGCCGTGTTTGTTAATTGGGCTTTGGTTTGTCTTTGGACGCTTTAAGGTATCATTTAATCTTTAGAGGGGATTTTCCAAACGCAGAGCATGTTCAGAAGTTTGGCAGTATCTTTTAAACTGGAAGTTACTATGTTCCTCCATGAATTTGATTATAGTTATTATCAGTCCAAGGAAACTCAATTAGGGAAAATGTTACACCATTTTTTTCGTTAATAATTTTTATAGCTTCTAGTGTAAAGCATCGGGCAAAATATAATGTGGTGACATTTTTATTTTTTAATTTTTT